>Ga0334889_1002180_pt1 | contig 22811 bp, 16 predicted proteins | sample GraSluR1_MG_2_FD_207222 | JGI IMG/M metagenome (GOLD analysis project Ga0334889, IMG submission 207222) | Sludge microbial communities from methane-producing bioreactor in Wageningen University, Netherlands - Granular Sludge_8_08-R1 | ecosystem: Engineered > Bioreactor > Anaerobic > Unclassified... | reverse complement strand
ATGACCACGCAACCACGAGAACCACGTTGTCTGAGTTGCCTTGAGAAAGGCCAAGGCGTTTTCGACCCTTCGCTCGGCTTTGGCCATGTCATTGAGGGTGGAGAAGTCGCTGTCGTCCACTTCGTCGAGGATGAAGTCGAGATTCCGGTTCGCGCCGAAAAAGTGCTGCAGATGGACGAGGACTTGTACAACGAACTGCAGCGAGGCTTGGATCGACTGTTCGAATCGTACATGAAGCGAATCGGCAAACGCAAGCTGACGTTCGAACAGAAGTGGCGAATCGCCGATCGGTGTGTCCGTCGCTTCCTCAAGGAAGGGTAGAAACGTCTGTTGCCATAACCACGCCATCGGTCGAGCCCGCGCGTTCCGAGCACCCTTCCGTGATGGGCTACTGTGGGCTGGGCGCATTGGGGGCGGACTGGCCGGGGATTGGCACGTTGCAGGGAGCCATGCAGCATCACCGAGTCTGAGCCTTCCTGCGATCATGTTTAGCGGAACGTGTACCGTTGAGTCGAGCGATCTTGTAATAGCGGCGAATCGTATCTACTGCAGCCTGCGTGCGCTGAGGATTGCGCATCACGTAGCTATCGGATAGCCCGCAGCGGTGGCCCGCCAGGATCTTCGCGTCTCTCTCGTCGATGCCGGTTTGGCAGGCGGCAGTGTACGCTCCATCGCGGATTTGATCGAAGGTCACATCGGGGAGCTTTGCGGACGCTTTCAGGCGGTTGAATGCGTCGCGAAACCCGTCATACGTGAAACCGGAACCGCGGACGCTACGTATCAACAACCCGCTGTCGTGAACACAGTGCGTCAGATACTCCTGGACCGCCTGCTGGGTCTCAGGCCATAGCATCGCCACCCGTGCAACGCGCGTCTTTGCCCGGCGGAACCGGACTACACCCTCCTCCAGATCGATAGCCTCCATAGGCAGGGTAATTACGTCTTTGGGGTAGAACGCGCAATTCAGACCGAGCAGCAGGATGCAACGCCATTGCGGATCGGACGCGTGATACAATGCCCGAAAATCCGACACTGAGATCGGCCGGGGGTCCGGCTCATGGCCGGATGGCAGGTCGATTTTCCCGATTAGCGCGAGTAGCCGGGATGCATTTGGGGAGTCGACCTGCTTCCTGACCGCGTAGCGCAAAATGCGCGTGACGCGCTGTACCTTGTGTCGGACCGTCTTGGCGCCAATATCTCCAGCTTCGTATGCTGCAAAGAGCTTCCGCTCCCAAGCATCGACCTGATTCTGATCAATGTCCGCCAACGTGTGGGCATTGGTCGTCTCGACGAAAAACAGCCACGCGTCCCGGACCTTTCGTTCTTCCGCGGCAGATACAGCCTTTCGCTTTCTCAGATACAACGGCAGGAGGTCTGCGCATCGAGCCGGAGGCTCCGGCGGCTTCAGGTCTGACAGATAGGCGACTTCCGGAACGCCGAGCTTCTGAGCGGCCAAAGTGGGCGGTGTGGCCCGCAGCAAATCGGCGAACTTCATCCACAGTGCGTCGTCCGGGACTTGAATCCACGCAACGTGGGGAATGGGCGGTGGTTCCGCCATCACAAAGGCTACTGGATCCATTGATGGCGGCGGCTTGAGCTTGTCCAAGTCGAAAATCAGCCGGGGTTGAAGGGGATCCCATTCGTCCGGCGAACGACGCCTGGGCGCCACCTTGAACATCAGGTCTACGTAGGCCCGTTGCCGCTCGGCTTCCCACGCCCGAAACTGGAATATTGCGTCGGTCTTGTCCCGGTCGCTGCCAAAGTAGTGCCGCTTTCCATTCGGCAACTCGGTGTAGTACCGATCGACTCTGGAGCCATCTGCAAGTTTTTTTCGGTGAATCCGCAGACCGACGACCGGGTTGCCGTCGCGGTCCTCAACGAAATCCGCCCGAGGCCCACGTGTTCCCACAGAACGACCCTCCGATGCTAGGAATTGCGGCTCGGAGGATCACCATAAACCCTGTCACTAACTATGTCAATATCGCATGAATACCCATATATTCCACTGACCCCAGGGGGACTCGAACCCCCGTTGCCGGCGTGAAAAGCCGGTGTCCTAGACCACTAGACGATGGGGCCGGGGCCGGACGGGGCACCCCCAGAAGCGTGCCCAAACGGGGCCGAAACGGCCCGAACCGACCGGACCCTGGAGTATTGTCGACGGGGCGGCCGCCGTCAACGGCCACAGCACGCCCCGGAGGCCCGAAGGCCCGAAAACGCCCCCACGGTGCGATCGGGCGGCCTCGCAGACCGCGCTTGACCCGGGTGTAACACTTCCGTACTCTCTGGGAATGCGTACCTGTCGCGTTCCAGTGCATATTCGCGGGAATTCGGCGCCCGACCACCTCAGCCGCGGCGCCCAACTCACCTGATTCGTGCACAACGGCGAACGCACATTAGCAGCGATAACTCTCGCACAGGGACTACTTTACGATTCGCTCCGGCCGGATGCTCGCATCGGTCCGGAGGGACGCAGCCCAGCCGACAGGAGGCCCAGAGTTCCATGACCACGCAGGCACGAACACGAATGATCATCATGGGCGCCGCCGGACGCGATTTCCATGATTTCAACGTCTACTGGAAGCACGACCCCAGCGTGGAGGTCGTGGCGTTCACGGCCACCCAAATCCCCGACATCGACGGGCGCGTGTACCCGGCCGAACTGAGTGGACCCCGGTACCCCGAGGGCATTCCCATCCACGCAGAGGCGGATCTCGAACAGCTCATTGCCGAGCACGGCGTTCGCCTCGTCACGCTGGCCTATTCCGACCTGCCGCACGAGGTGGTGATGAACCAGGCCTGCCGCGTGCAGGCGGCCGGGGCCGACTTCCGCCTGCTCGCCCCCGCCGTCACCATGCTGAAATCGAGCAAGCCGGTCATCGCCATTTGTGCCACCCGCACCGGGTGCGGCAAGAGCCAGACCACCCGCCGCATCGCCGCCATTCTGAAGGAGATGGGCAAGACGGTGGCGGCCGTCCGGCACCCGATGCCCTACGGCGACCTCACGAAGCAGGTGTGCCAGCGGTTCGCGCGGCTGGAGGACCTGGACGAACACCACTGCACCATCGAAGAGCGGGAGGAGTACGAGCCGCACATCCAGCACGGCATTCTGGTCTTCGCCGGCGTCGACTATGAGCAGATTCTCGCCGCGGCCGAGAAGGAGGCCGACGTCATTCTCTGGGACGGCGGCAACAACGATACGCCGTTCTTCCGGCCCGATCTGTACATTGTGGTGACCGATCCGCACCGGGCGGGGCACGAGGTCCGGTACTACCCCGGGGAGACCAACGTTCGCATGGCGGACATCGTGGTCATCAACAAGGTAGACACCGCCGAAGAGGCGGACATTCGCACCGTGGAACAGAACGTCCGTCGGATCAACCCGCGCGCGACCATTCTCGAAGCGAACTCGCCCTGCACGGCGGACAACCCGGACCTGATTCGAGGCAAAGCGGTGCTGGTCATCGAGGACGGCCCGACGCTGACCCACGGCGAGATGCGCTACGGGGCCGGCCACGTGGTGGCCCGGCGCTACGGGGCGGCGAAGATCGTCGATCCGCGCCCATACGCCCAGGGCTCCATCCGGGAGGTGTTCAACAAGTACAACCACCTGACCGACATCCTGCCCGCTATGGGCTACGGTAAGCAGCAGATGGCGGACATGGAGGCCACGGTGGCGGCCGTTCCCTGCGACAGCGTGCTGATCGGCACGCCCATCGATCTGGGACGGATTCTATCCATCCGGCAGCCGCATACCCGGGTGCTGTATGAGCTGGAGGAGCACGATCGCACGATTCTGCCCGATGCGGTCCGCAAGGTTGTCCGGTAGAATACCGCGTTTGAACCGGGCTGCCCCCTGGAGAGAGCGGCCTGCCAGCGAGAAGGATGACAGACATGGACTCCAAGCAGCACAGTGAACTGATCGACCGGTACAGCGCGCGCAACTACGCTCCCCTGCCCGTGGTGATCGCCAGGGGCGAGGGCGTCTGGGTGGAAGACGTGGACGGGCATCGCTACCTGGACATGCTCAGCGGGTACTCCTCGCTGAACTTCGGGCACAGCCATCCCCGCATTCTCGAGGCCTTCATCGAACAGGCCCGCAAGCTGACCATGACGTCGCGGGCGTTTCAGAACGACCAATTCGGTCCGTTCTGCAGGGAAATCACCGAGTTCTGCGGGCAGGACATGGTGCTGCCCATGAACACCGGGGCCGAGGCCGTCGAGACGGCCATCAAGACCGCCCGCAAATGGGGCTACAAGGTCAAGGGGGTCGAGCCGGACCAGGCGGAGATCCTCTGCTGCGAGAACAATTTCCACGGCCGGACGGTCACCATCATCTCCTTCTCGCGTGACCCGCAGTTCAAGGACGGGTTCGGCCCGTTCACGCCGGGCTTCAAGGTGATCCCGTTCGCAGATCCGAAGGCGCTGGAGGCGGCCGTCACGAAGAACACCGTGGCGCTGCTGGTCGAGCCCATCCAGGCCGAGGGCGGCATCCTGGTGCCGCCGGCCGGGGCGCTCAAGCAATGCTACGACATCTGCCGCAGGAACAACGTGCTGTTCATGGCGGACGAAATCCAGACCGGCCTGGCCCGCACCGGCCGCATGTTCGCCATCGAGCACGAGGGCATCCAGCCGGACGTGCTGATCCTGGGCAAGGCCCTCGGCGGCGGCGTGTACCCGGTGTCGGCGGTGCTGGCGTCGAAGGAGATCCTCGGCGTGTTCAACCCCGGCGACCACGGCAGCACGTTCGGCGGCAACCCGCTGGCCTGCGCCGTGGCCCGCACCGCTCTGAAGGTGCTCACGGACGAGAACCTGCCGCAGCGGGCGGCGGAGCTGGGCGAGGCGTTCCTCGCCCGGCTGCGGACCATCGGCGGCAACAAGATCAAGGAAGTGCGAGGCCGGGGCCTGCTCATCGGCATCGAGCTGCACGAATCGGCGGGCGTCGCCAAGAAGTACTGCAAGGAGCTCAAGGAGCACGGGATGCTCTGCAAGGACACCATCGAGCAGGTGCTCCGCATCGCCCCGCCGCTGGTCATCTCGCAGAAGGAGCTGGACTGGTCCTTCGAGCGGCTGGCCAAGGTCCTCGGCTGAGCCGCGCCCGGCCCGCGAGGCGCGTTTCTGCCCCGGCAACCTGGGAATCCACGACGAGACCGGCGTACGCGCCGGTCTCTTTTTGTCCTACAATGACGAGCATGACCGATACGCTCGATCAGAAGTTCACCCGCATGCAGGACGTTCTCCGCTCGCTGGAGCGCGTGGCCGTTGCGTTCTCCGCGGGCGTGGATTCCACCTTTGTGCTGAAGGTCGCCGTCGACACACTCGGTCCCCGGAATGTCGTCGCCGTCACCGGCCGGAGCGACAGCCTGGCCCAGGACGAGCTGGACGCCACGATCGACCTGGCCCGGCAGTTCGGAGTCGAGCACGTGCTCGTGGACACGCACGAGCTGGCCAACCCGAACTACGCCGCCAACCCGGCCAACCGCTGCTTCTACTGCAAATCCATGCTCTATGAGCGGATGGGTCCGATTCGGAGCGAACGCGGTATCGCCCACGCCGTCAACGGCACGAATGCCGACGACTACGGGGACTACCGCCCGGGCCTGGAGGCGGCCGAGCAGTTCGGAGTCCGCGCCCCCGCCGCGGAGGCCGGCCTGACCAAGCAGGACATCCGCGAGTTGTCCGCCCGCCTGGGCCTGCCCACGTTCGACAAGCCGGCCATGCCGTGCCTGGCCAGCCGAATCCCGTACGGCGAGGCCGTCACGCCGGAGAAACTCCGCATGATCGAACAGGGCGAGGCCTACCTTCGCAAACAGCTCGGCCTGACGGACTGCCGCGTCCGCCATCACGGCGTCCTGGCCCGCATCGAGGTGCCGGCCGACGCGATCGAGCGCCTGGCCTCGGCGGACGTGCGAACCGCGCTGGATGCGCACTTCCGCAGCATCGGCTATCAGTACGTGGCCCTGGATCTGCGCGGCTTTCGCAGCGGCGCCCTGAACGAGGTGATCCAGATCAAAACGCCGGCCGGCTCGCCGCCCGCGCCAGCACGATAAACCCGTTGGCCCACAGTCCGCAGCCGAACGCCGGCCTGGCCGGTCCGTTGCGGCGCTCATTCAGCGACACCCACTCCACGATCTCGAATCCGCCCGCCGCCAACAGCCCCCGCAGCTCGGCCCGGGTGAACACGTGAATGTACATGTTCCGGATGCCGCGATAGCTGGGAATGCACTTGTCGCCCCGTTCGCTCCGGCCCGCCAGCGTGCGAACGGCGTTGCCGACCAGAAACGCCAGCCCCTCCGCGCGGTACAGGTTGTGCCAGAGGTTATGCACATGGACGGCCAGCAAACCGTCGGGCTTCAACAGCCGGCGCCAGGCCCGCACCGCCTTCAGCCGATTTCCCCGCCCGGCGATCAACCCGAGCGTGCTGAACATGCAGATCGCGTAATCCGCCCAGCCGGCCGGCAGGCCACGTTCGACTTTGACAAGGTCCGCCTCGATCAGCCGCGCCCGCAGCCCGGCCCGAGACAGCTTTTCTCCCGCAACGGCCAGCATGGACCGGGAGAGGTCCACTCCGATCACGTCAAACCCGGCCCGGGCAAACTGCAGCGTGTGCCGGCCGCTGCCGCAGCCCAGGTCGATGAGCCGACCGGGGCGGGGCATCCAGGACGCCAGCAGCCGCGCGTCATAGTCGAACAGGTCGGATCTCGCGAAGTACTCATCGTACTCACGGGCAATGGCGTCCGATTCGAGGTACTCGCGAGTGGACGGCTGGATGGCCTCGATCGGCCTGGGCACGGGACAGTTCCTCCGAACGGCCTTTGGCGTACCTGAAAAACGCTCCTGGAACGTCTGCCGGCGGGTTTTGACCACTCCCACTGGACGAATTACAATTATGTAGCCGAAAAGAAGTTGCGAACAAGGCCCGCGGTCGTTCGGCTGGTGCCGTGCCCTGTTGGCCCCCGGGGGAGAAGCGAAGAGGACTGACTCTCATGCTGTCTACCATGCTGACCGTTCCCGTCGGCTCCCATCCCGTGGTGGCCGTCCTGTTTGGCATGCCTGGCTGGGCGGAGGTTCTGATCATTGCCTTCGTGGGGCTGCTGCTGTTCGGGCGTCGGCTGCCCGAGGTCGGCCGGTCGCTCGGTCGCAGCATCGTGGAGTTCAAGAAGGGCGTCCGCGAAGCCCGCGACGAGATCGAATCCTCGACCAGCACCGATGACGATCGCCCCCGCAATCTTCCGCCGCGCCAGCCATCGCAGACCGTCGAGACCCCCCCCACCCGCGACCGGGCCGAGAAGCCCGTTCGAAATGCACAGGAATGAGAGTCTGAGGATGCCATGTCCGTAGGCTTCCGCCTCGGACACGATGAGCGACGTAGCAGCGCACGAAGAAGCAGTCATCGTGCGAGCCAAGGAAGTCGCTCGAGAGAACGGGTACAACATAGCGGACTACGCGTACCGGGCGTCACGTGCGGACCAGGGTTGGTTCGTTGTCTTCAAGCACAAGACGCCGGGTCTGACGCTGGGTGGAGACACTCTCTTCACGGTACGCGTGGACGATGATGGTACGCCCCAAGTCTTTCGAGGCGGGTAGCCCAATCGATCGCCCCGGGACGGAATGTTGTTCTGACACGACCGACGGAGGAGGCATCGGCCAACGGTAAGGATGCCGGCGCGCCGAAGACCGGCTGGAAAGCCGGTCCCACACAGAGGGCCGGTCCCACACAGAAAGCCGGTCCCACACAGAAAGCCGGTTTCACACAGAAGGCCGGTCCCACGGCGGAGGTGGCAGCATACGGAACGCGGCGCCGCGGGAGGTTCTTCGCCGCAGCGCCGCGATTGGATTCGGGATGGACGTACGCCGGCTACGTTGCGTCGCTCACGCCGCCGCCGGCGCCGACGGGCTCGCCCACGTCGGTGTCGACCACGCCTTCGAAGACGAGCACGGGCAGCGCGTCGTCGTTCTCCGGCTGCTTGACCGTGACCACCACGCGGTTCTTGCCCTCGAAGTGGCCGCGCAGCATCGACTCGGACAAGGCGTCCTCCACGTATTGCTCGATCGCCCGCCGCAGCGGCCGGGCGCCGAACTTCTCGTCCGTGCCCCGCTCGATGAGGAAGTCCTTCGCTTCTTCGCCGATGTCGAGCTTGAGTCCCTTCTCGGCCAGGCGCTTGGCCAGCTTGGCCACCTCCAGGTCGACGATCTGGGTCAGGTCCTCGTGGACCAGCTTGTGGAAGACCACGACCTCATCCACGCGGTTGAGGAACTCGGGCCGGAAGTGGGATTCCAACTCGCCCTTGAGCGTCTCCTTCATCTTCTCGTACGTGACGTTCTCGTCGCGCTTCTGGAAGCCGAAGGCGCCCTCGTGCGTGATCTTGTGGGCCCCCACGTTGCTGGTCATGATCATGATGGTGTTTTTGAAATCCACGTGCCGGCCGAAGGAGTCGGTCAGGCGGCCCTCCTCCATGATCTGCAGCAGCATGTTGAAGACGTCCGGGTGGGCCTTCTCCACCTCGTCCAGCAGCACCACTGAGTACGGCCGGCGGCGGATGCGCTCGGTGAGTTGGCCGCCCTCTTCGTAGCCCACGTACCCGGGCGGCGCCCCGATGAGCCGGGAGACGTTGTGCTTCTCCATGTACTCGGACATGTCCAGCACCAGCAGGGCGTCCTCGTCGCCGAACATGAACTCGGCCAGGCACTTGGCCAGATACGTTTTTCCCACGCCGGACGGCCCGACAAAGATGAAGCTGCCCATGGGGCGGTTCGGGTCCTTCAACCCGCTGCGGGAGCGGCGCACGGCCCGGGCCACCGCGGAGACCGCTTCGTGCTGCGAGACGATCCGCTCGTGCAGGCGGTCTTCCAGTCGGAGCAGGCGTTCGGCCTCGTCCTTGTCCATGCGGTGCAGGGGGATGCCGGTCATCTTGCTGACCACCTCGCCGATCACTTCGGGATCGACGATGCCGTCGGCCTCTTCGCAGCGCTCCCGCCACTCGCGCTTCATCTCCTGCTTCTTGATCTTCAGCGATTCGGCCTGGTCGCGAAGCTGGGCGGCCCGCTCGTAGTCGGCGTTGCGGACGGCCTCGTCCTTCTCGGCCGTCAGCCGCTCCACGTCCTTCTCCAACTGGCTCAGATTCGACGGCTTGGTCATCGTGCGCAGGCGGACGCGCGCTCCCGCCTCGTCAATCACGTCGATGGCCTTGTCGGGCTGCACGCGGCCGGAGATGTAGCGGTCGGACAGTTCGACGGCCTGGGCCAGGGCGTCGTCGGTGATGCGCACGCGATGGTGCGCTTCGTACCGATCCCGCAGGCCCTTGAGGATGTCGACGGTTTCCCTGGAGCTGGGCGGGTCCACCAGGACCTGCTGGAAGCGGCGATCCAGCGCCCCGTCCTTCTCGATGTACTTGCGATACTCGTCCAGCGTGGTGGCCCCGATGCACTGGATTTCCCCGCGGCTGAGGGCGGGCTTGAGCACGTTGGAGGCGTCAATCGCCCCTTCCGCCCCGCCGGCCCCGACCAGCGTGTGCAGCTCGTCGATGAACAGAATGACGTTCCGGGCCCGGCGGACCTCGTTCATCACCGCCTTGATTCGCTCTTCGAACTGCCCGCGGTACTTCGTGCCGGCCACCATCATGGCCAGGTCCAGCACCACGATCCGCCGGTCGGCCAGCAGCTCGGGCACGTCGTTCTGAACGATCTTCTGGGCCAGGCCCTCCACGATGGCCGTCTTGCCGACGCCGGCCTCGCCCAGCAGCACCGGGTTGTTCTTCTGCCGACGGCAGAGAATCTGGATGATGCGTTCGATCTCGTTCATCCGTCCGATGACCGGATCGAGCTTGCCCTCGCGGGCCAGTTCCGTCAGGTCGCGGCCGAAGGAGTCCAGGGCAGGGGTGCGGCTCTTGCCGCGCTTGCCCTCCGGGGCCGACGGCATGGCGGAGGGGTTTTCTTCCGTTTCCGCGCCGGCCCCGAGCAGGTTGAGCACTTCCTCGCGGACTTCTTCGAGCTTCAGGCCGAGGTTCATGAGCACCTGGGCGGCCACGCCGTCCTGCTCGCGGAGGAGACCGAGCAACAGGTGCTCGGTGCCGACGTAGTTGTGGTTGAGTTGCCGAGCTTCCTCGATGGCGTATTCGATGACCTTCTTGGCGCGGGGGGTCTGGGGCAGCTTGCCCATGGTGACCATGTCGGGCCCGCTCTTGACGAGCTTCTCGACTTCCAGGCGCACCTTGCGGAGGTCGACCTCGAGGTTCTTGAGCACGTTGGCCCCGACGCCGGAGCCCTCTTTGACCAGCCCCAGCAGAATGTGTTCAGTGCCGATGTACTCGTGGTTGAATCGCTGGGCCTCCTGGTTGGCCAGCGCCATGACCTTGCGAGCACGATCGGTGAATCGTTCAAACATGCCCGATTTCCTCCGTTAGCCGACCTTGCCGGTCGACGGCGTTGGTTGCCTGCTGCGGGACCGAGCCGACGGGGCCGCGACACCATCGACGACGCCACCCCGACCACTGGGATGCACCTCCTACGGTGGCACCAGGGTGGCAGACGGAGGCCCGCTCCGATCGAACTGTCACGATTGGATACCCACGCACAGCAGCCGCACCGGATTGTAGCCCTGGCCTATCGGACCATCAAGGAGGCCACCACCCGAGGGCGATGGCCTCGTTTGCTGACTCTATCGGCAGTTTGGAGGGGCCGCATTGACCCCAAGAACGTGTGATTGCAGCGTTTGCGCCCCCCGGGCAAGGTGGTGCGTGCGCGGGGACGGCGCGGGCAAGGCGCGGTTTGCTTGCCTATTGCGGAGGGGGGCAGTATGCTGCTCGCCCGCAGGAAATGTGGAAAACGGTCGGAGGCGGCGCGGTGCTGGGGCAGGTCCGTTCGGATCCGCTGCGGCCGAGCCCCGGTTTCCGGCAAGCCGATGCCCGGGTGGCGGAATTGGCAGACGCGCATGGTTGAGGGCCATGTGCCCGAAAGGGCGTGCTGGTTCGACTCCAGTCCCGGGCAGTGGAAATGGGTCTGCGTGTGCTCCCGGAGTCGCGGTTGGCGGGCGGGTCCGGGAGGCTGCGTGGATCGCCTCGGAACCCTGTCGTGTTGTTCCCACCCCGTCGATCGTCAGTCCAGCGCGTCGTGAATCCCTCCTCGGTCTGCCGGGGGGGCGTGGTCCTGGCGGTTGTCCTGGCGTCGGGTCTGGGGTGTGTGTCACCAGGCCCTCGGGATTGGGACCCGACGGCGCAGGCGGATCGCCTGCGGTCCAGCTATCCGGACTTGTCGTCGGGGCGGTTTGCGGTCATTGCCGACTTCGAGCGAGAGAACCACACCGAGTTGTTCCGGCTGACCGCACCGTCGCGACAGGGCCGCCTTCGCGTCGATGCGGGTCGCGGCTGGGAACCGACAGGATCGCGCGGGCTGACCGTCGGATTGGGGGGTCCGGACGACGTTCTGGTGGCCAGCAATGCGAACGTCACGCATTGGTACCTCAAACGCGACTGGCGCGAGTATGACCTGCTGATCATGCACGTCCACGCCCCGCCGGGCGGCTTCGAACTCGAAGTTGGGATCGCAGCGGAAAGCGACGGGCGGCACGGTGTCGTTCAGGCCCTGCTGCCTTTGCGGTCGGGCTGGAACCTGGTGCGGCTGGATCTCGGGGAAGTGGCCGAACACCTGCCGCTGGACGACATCACCGAGATCCGCTGGTCGGCACCCTCGGCGACCGAGCCGGTGGAGTGGGTGCTGGACGACGTCATTCTCGCGAACAACACGGCGGACCTGTTCGGTCGTAGCGACGGACCGGATGGCGAGATGTTCGTCCGCCGACGGGGTCGGCGGTGGTCGGTCGGTGCGGCCGGTCGGTTTGAGCTGGGGTTCGGGGGTGGGCAGATCCTCCAATGGCACGATCTGGCCACCGATCCGAACCGGCTGAACAACCTGGTGGCGAACACGATTCTCGGGCCCAGCCCCGTGGTGATGCCCGCGGACGAGTTCAGCCCGGGGTCGGAGTCCGCGGGGGATTTCGTCGAGCTTGGCGAGACCGTGGTGGCTCGCCAGCGGGTGTCTGAGGTTTCGCCGGTTCGGGTGGTGGTGGAGACGGAGTGGCGTTTCGCGCCGCGGGGCGCTTCTGAGACTGCGGCGGACGGCCCGTTCCAACGCTGGACGTACACGATCTACCCGAGCGGAAGCGTGTACTGTCATGTGCATTGCACGACGGCCAGCGGGGACTGGCGGCCGGACGACATCGGCCTGGCGGTATCGCGGGCTGACCGGGGCAATCTGGAGTTCTTCAGTCACCCGCCCGCTCAGCTTCGGGACGAGGGTCGGCTGCGGCACGTATCCTTTGCCGGCATCCGCCCGTCGGATGTGACCGGTGCCAGCCTGTTGTTCACCATGCACGATGCGCGACGGGCCCCGCAACTGGATTTCTTCCAGGAGCCGGAGGCGGGGCGGGCGACGGTGGTGGCTTCGGGCGGCCGTGTTCACTACGACGCGGACGAGTGGTCGGCCTTGCTGTGCGTCTGGCCGCCGGAGACGGGAACGGGGTTGCACCCGGCGAATCGTTCGTTGGACTACTCCTTTCCGACCGAGCGGATCACGATCGGGACCGGCCGGCGGATCCTGGACGACACCGGGGACGCGAATGCGGACGGTTTCAACGAGCAGCGAGGTTGCCACGTGCTGGCTGCGGAGAGTCGGCGTGTGAGTGTCGAACTGAACGGCAGCGAGCTGCCATTGTACTCCCCTGCGTTCGTGATCCGCGAGACGGCCGGGTTGACCGGCTGGGTATACCTCGATTCAGACGCCCTGGAGGTGACGGGGCGGGACGCAAACGGCGATCTGCTGTTCCAGATTCCGCAGACGGTGACGGGCCGTTTGCGTGTCGACGTTTATCTGAGCGACGGTACCGCCGGCACAGCGCCACCCACGCTTGACACTCCCCCCTGACCGCGGTATAGTGAGGTGTTACGGTAACGTCTTTGTCCTTGGCTGGTAAGGACTTAGATGAGCCGTGCGAGTGCAGCCGGAGGTCCTCGTGGCAACCCCGAAGAAGGCCAAAACCAAGCCCGGGTCCACGCGGAAGGCCGCATCGGGCTCCACGTCCGGCAAGTCGCCGGGGAAGCCTGCGGGCAAGGGAAAATCCGCACCGAAAGTGAAGGTCCAGGCGAAGCCGGACAAGAAGTCGGGCAAGCCGGCCGCCCGGGGCAATCCGGCGCCGCGAACCGGCACCCGCCCGACCGGGGCGAACGTCGCCAAGACCGCCAAGCCGGCGGTGCGCTCGTCCGGATCGCCGAATGACGGACATTCGCGGAAGGCCAAGTCCAAACCTCGAACATCGCCGCTTTCCCGGGCCCTGGTGGCCGCCCACGGCGAGGGCTTCACCGTGGTGGAGGACGGGCGCAAGCTGCCCAAGACGAAGCTCAGCCGCAAGGAACTGAGGGAATTCAGAGAGCTGTTGCTGGCAAAGCGGCGTGAGTTGGTCGGGAACGTGGGCAATTTGACGGATGAGGCTCTTGGCCGGAATCGGCGGGACGCCTCCGGCGACCTGTCGGCCATGCCCATCCATATGGCCGACCTGGGCTCTGACAACTGGGAGCAGGAGTTCACACTCGGACTGATCGACAACGAGCGGAAGCTTCTGCGAGAGATCGACGAGGCCCTGGCTCGGATCGAGGACGGCACCTACGGCGTCTGCCTGGCCACGCACACGCCCATCACTCCGGAGCGGCTTCGGGCCAAGCCCTGGGCGAAGTACTGCATCGAGTACGCCCGGGCGAGGGAGAGCGGTCGGGTGCAGTAGCCCCGAATGGCATATCGGAAAGGCCTGGACCTGCACGAGATCGATGGCGCCAGACCCCAAACTCCATTCGGACCGACGAACGGCCTCGCAAGCCGGACCGTTCCACCTGCCCGCCGACAGTGCCGTCCGCTTCTGGAAGCCCCATCTGCTGCTGTGGAGCCTGGCCTTCGTGGTGCTGGCGCTGGACCTGTGGAGCAAGGCGTGGGCGATGGGTGCGCTCCCGGTGGCGGACCCGGACCCGCCCACGCTTCTGTTCGGACGGATTTCGCTGCAGCGGTCGCTGAACGCGGGGGCGTTGTTCGGGCTGGGGCAGGGGATGTCCGCGTTGTTCATCGCGGCCTCGTTGCTGGCCCTTCTGTTTGTGCTGTACCTGTTCGCCAGCAGCTCTCGGCGCCAGTGGGTGATGCACGTGGCGCTGGGCTTCATTCTGGCGGGGGCCCTGGGCAACCTGTACGACCGCACCTGGTGCACGGCCGACGTCGTCACGTTCCGGCAATCGCGTGCTCAGGAAATTGCAGCGGTGGTCGGGGACCGGAACGCAGACCCCGTGCTGCTGCGGCCCTGGGGGACCGAAGCCGACCCCGTCGAAACCCCCCAGAGCGAAATCCTCTCCATCCGCACCCAGGGCGTGGTGCGTGACTTCCTTCGGTTTGAGCCCGTTTTCGGCATCGACTTCTGGCGCTGGGTCTTCAACGTGGCCGACGTGGCCCTGACGATCGGCGTGGCCGCCCTGCTTCTTCAATTCTGGTCCGATCGCAAGTCCGCTGCCGCACGCCCCGACACCGTTGTAGACCAGGCGTGACGGCACAAGCGAAGGCTCGTGTTGACGTGTCGACGCTCTGTCGCCGGAATGATACACTGACGCGGTGCATGCGGCCGGGTCGGCGGCAGGGCCGTGAAGTCGGGACTTGTGATGACATCCGACGGCAACACGTCAAAGGTTGAGTCGGGCGATCCCCCTGCGGCGGGGAGAGCGCGCCGGTGGGCCTTCCGTCTGGCGACGCTCGGACTGGCGATGGTCGTGGGGCTGGGTGTCGCGGAGGGACTGCTGTGGGCGTTGGCCCCCGTCGGGGGGCAGGCGTACATGGAGTGGATACCGGACGGCCACGTGCGCGGCCGGGGTCGTCCTCGGCAGACGTTCGATTCCCACACCGGGTGCGACGCCCGGATCAACCGGCTCGGGTTTCGGGGGCCCGACTACGAATGGGCCCCGGCCCCGGGTACGTTGCGGGTGCTGACGCTCGGTGGGTCCTCAACATTCGGCGTCGAGACGGTGGAGGAAGGATCCACGTGGCCGGCGCAGTTGGAGGCCCGGCTCGCCGCCTCGCTGGAGGCGCCCGTCGAGGTGGTCAACCTGGCCCTGCCGGGTTTCACCTCGTTTGACTCGAAAATCAACTATCTGTACCTCGGCCGCGCCTATCATCCGCACTTGGTCGTCTGTTACCACACCTGGAACGACATCAAGCGATTTCGTCTGCTGGGTCGCTCGCCGTTCCTGCCCGCCGGCACCGTTCGCGACAAGCCGTGGTGGGAGAGGGTTCTGCGAAGGACGCAGTTGGGGCGCCGCGCGGGCCGCGCGTACGCGGCCCGACAGGCGGAGATCGTCGAGGACGTCTACACGTCTCTCGAGCGTGAGGGGGCCGGCGCCGCGCAGCCCGCGTCGGCGACGGCCCTGACCTGGTCGCGCCGGAACTTTGAGGACATCGTGTCCTTTGCGCAGCACGACGATGTGTTGCCGGTGCTCGTAACGCAGGCCACCATCGCCGTTCCCGAGAACGCCGATCGCAAGGAATACCGGTTGAAACTGCGTTGTGAGCTCGCCGGCATGACGTTTCCCGTCATCTGCGCGACGTGGCTGCAGATGAACGCTGTGCTGCAAGACGTAGCCGAACGCACCGGGGCCGTATTCGTCGATGCCTATGCGGCGGTGCCGCACGATCTGGAGCATCTCCGCGACCAGGTCCATCTGACCGACGAGGGACGGGCCCGAGTGGCCGAGGTGATCGCCGAAACGCTGTTGGCCGACTCGCGCTTCCGGGAGGTGGCGAAGCGGGTGCAGAATCCGGCCCCGCACGAGACGCCGCGGCATGCACTCGCCCCGTTTCCCATTTTCTTCCTTTCGCCGTGAACGATGCCAGGAACCGCGGCTCTGCGGCAAACCGCGGATATCGATGCGGGGATGCCGGCTCATCTCGGCCGTCCGCAGAACCTCCACCCGCTGGACGCCGCCACGGGCGCGTATCGACGGGCGCGGGACATTGCGTGTCCGACACCATCCCGCGTGCCCGGATGCGCGACCGCGCACGAGTCGGTGTTCGCCGCCGCCGGCCCGTCCCGTTCGCCGACGGGACCGCTTGCGCGGTGAGCTCAGATCGGGCGAGCGGATTGCACGCGCGACCCGTCCATTCCGAGGGGCGAGACGCCGTTGCCCTGGTTTCTGCCGATCGAGCGCGGTAGCGTAGTTCCCGCCCAACGGGCACAGCGGGTCGGCCCTGTGGGGCCGACGCCAATCACGCGGCGACCCGGGACACCCCCATCACAAAGGGACAGACAATGCAGGAACAGGAGTGGACACCGGCCATCGGGCTGAGAAGAGCGCTGGGACATCTGGTGATTCGATCCGCCGTTGCGCTGGCGATCTGGACCGGACTGGTCTGGCTGGCCGTCCCGGCCCTCAACTTCCTCGTGGCCCATTGGGCCGTCATGGGCGTCACCGGGTTGATCCTGGCGGCCCCGGGGACGGCCATCGGCTACGCACTCTGGCGCAAGCTTCCAGACCTTGCCGGCATGTCCGGATTCCCGGTCGCGGGCATGGCGCTGCTCTTCGGCGCCGTGGTTGTGATTGTCGGGGTGGTTGTCGCGCATGCGATCCGCCCGCTGGAAGACTGGCAGTACATGTTCACGATGTTCGGAACGATGACGTGGCTGTCGGCGTGGATCATCCGGTCGGCGCTGGTGGACGAATAGGCCGGACGGGGAACCGTGCCGGTGGAACGACAAAACCCCGTGGGGGGTGAACGCGTTGCCGGCGGTCCGGGGGCGCGGCCGGGCGTTTGCGCTGCGCCGGCTGGTCAAACGCCCCGCACCGGCTACGATCATCCATCATGACGCCCGATTCGCAGCCCGGACTTTTCGATGTCGACCCGGAGCCTGGACGGGTACACCGTTCGAAGGGCGTGGCGGTCCGGGAAATCCGGTGCAAGAGCCTTCTGAACCGTTGCGGCATCGGTGACTATTCGTTCAATTGCTACGTCGGGTGCCGGCACGGGTGCCGGTACTGCTACGCCCGCTTCATGCAGCGATTCCACCCCCATGCGGAAGAATGGGGGCAGTTTGTGGACGTCAGGATCAACGCCGTGGACGTGCTGCGCCGGCAGCTTCGCCGACTTCAGCCCGGCGACGTGTTCACCTGCAGCGCCTGCGACGGGTGGCAGCCGGTGGAGGCGGAGTACAGACTCACGCGGGAATGCTGTCGACTTCTCCTGCAAGCCGGTTTCCGTCTCAACGTGCTCACCAAGAGCCGACTGGTCCTGCAAGACCTGGACGTCTTCGTCGGCCAGGACGTCTGCGTCGGGGTCACGATCACAACACCGGACGAATCGTGGGCTCGAGTTTGGGAACCTCTTGCGTCATCCGTATCGGATCGGTGGGAGATCCTGCGGCAGGCCAGGGCGGCGGGTTTGAGGACCGCCGTGATGTTCGGTCCGCTTCTTCCGGAGATCAGCGACACGGACGAGGCGCTGGCCGGCCTGTTTGCCCGGGCCGCGGAAGTGGGCGTGGCTCGGATTTGGACCGACGGGCTGAACGCCCGGCCCCGCGTCTGGCCCGCGTTGCAGGACGCGCTTCGGAACCACTGCCCCGACCTGTACGAGCATTATCGCCGCCTGCTGTTTGATCCGAGCGTCCGCCGCCGGTACCAGCGCCACCTCCGCGAGCGCATCCACCATGCCGCACAGAGCGCCGGCCTGTCGGACCGGCTGCACTGAACGACAACCGGGACGGAAGACGGGCCGACCCGCGAGTCAGCGCATGCTCGGAAATCCTTCGTTCGCCGGATCCTTCTCGTGCAAAACGACGAGCGATGCGATCATGGAGTTCTGGACCGAGATAGGAATCTCGGTCCAGCAATGCCGGCGGGAACGCCGGCCCCACGAGCGAAATGGGCAGCGTCGCCGGCTACGGCCGGCGCCAGCCCCTTCGTGCCTGCGTGCCTTCGTCCCTCCGTGCCTTCTTCAATTAATGTCGTATTCCTTGAGCTTGCGGTACAGGGTCCGCGCGCCGATGCGCAGCATCTTGGCGGCCTTTTCCCGGTTGCCGCCGGTGAGCTTGAGCGTGTTGAGGATGTGCAGCTTCTCCACGTCGGCCATGCTCAGGCCGGCCAGGCCGGGGATGCCCACGGGCACGATCTCCGTGCTGCCGCGGACGGGGTCGGGCAGGTCGGACATTTCGAGGATCGGCTTCTCCGCCTCCAGCACCATCAATTCCACCACGTTGCGCAGCTCGCGCACGTTGCCCGGCCAGCTATACTGCGTCAACTTGCGCATGACTTCCGGCGCCGCCCCCTCCACCTCGGTGCCGTTTTCCTGGTTGGCTTTTTTGAGGAAGTACTGGACCAGCAGCGGGATGTCCTCGCGTCGTTCCCGCAACGGGGGCAGCCGGATGGCCCCCTGCGCGTGCAGCCGGTAGAGCAGGTCCTCGCGGAACCTGCCCTCCTTCACCATGTCCCCCAGATCGCGATGAGTGGCCGCCACGAAGCGCACGTCCACGAAACGCGGCTCGTTGCTGCCGACGGGGAGCACTTCGCCGGTCTCGAGGGTGCGCAGCAGCTTGGCCTGCATGCGCGGCGGCATGTCGCCGATCTCGTCGAGGAACAGGGTCCCGCCGTCGGCGGCCTCCAGCAGGCCCTTGCGGTCGCTGAGGGCCCCGGTGAACGATCCTTTCACGTGTCCGAACAGCTCGCTCTCCAGCAGGGTCTCGCTGAGGGCGGCGCAGTTGATGATTTTGAAGGGCCTGCCGCGTCGCGGCGAGTTGTTGTGAATGGCGTGCGCGACCAGTTCCTTGCCGGTGCCCGTCTCGCCGATGATCAGGATCACCGCCTTGCTGGCGGCCAGCTTCCGCACCCGCTTGACCGACTTGGCCAGCACCGGGCTGTTGCCCAGGATGCCCTCGAAGCTGAACGCCTGCTCGACCTGTTCTTCCAGTTGACGTTTGTCGCGCGAGGTGATCGCCTGGCGGGCCGCCCGCTGGACCTTCTCCCGAATCTGCTCGATGTCGACCGGCAGGATGACGTAATCGTACGCGCGATACTGGCTGTCGCGGCTGAGCGCTTCACGAGCGATCTGCTCACTGCCGTGGGCCGTGATGAGAATGACCTCGGTGTCGGGCGAAATTTCCTTGGCGGCCCGGAGAACGTCCAGGCCGTTCAGGTCGTCGCCGAGGCGGTACCCGGTCAGCACCACGTCCGGCGGGCGCTGCCGGATGCTGTCGATGGCCTCCTGGCCGCCGGACACCACGCGACAGGCGTGGCCGGCGCGTTGCAGGCCCTCGGCGAGGGTATCACCGCGGGCCTCCTCGGCTTCCACAATCAACACAAACGCGCGTTCATCCATGGTTGACCGGTGTGTCACTCCTTGCGTCCGCGACGGGTCCCCGCCGGGCTGAGACTCATTGTGAGGGCGCCGCCGCATTTTGCAACGCTGCGGCCGCACCGTCGCAGGCTCCGGATTAACGTCCGGTAGAATAACCACTTATGGGTGTTGCCGCCACCGAATCGCCCTGGCGGCGGGAAATGCGGGCGATCCGCGGGACGGATGCCGTCCGCATCTGCAAATCCAGGCTTGACGTTGCATTCACGAGGTCGATTCTCGTATGATGCAAACAGGGACGGCCACGCCCGCAACGGGTGTGGTGCCGGCGTTTGGGATGGGTTCGGCAACTGCAGCGTTCCGCTCGCCCACGCCCCGTCGTGTTATCAGACCTGCGGATTCGGGATTCGCGCCCGGAAGGTGCCGCGCGGCCGAGAAGCGGCGCGATCCGGAGTCCGGAGGCTCCCACCGGCGGAACGGACCCGCCGATCGGGTGGACAGCCCAAGAAGGAGGCAAGGACAATGCAGAAGGGTACTTTTCTCGCGATGGCCTTGGCTGTGTCGGCGCTGGCCGGCACACTCGTGACGGCACAGGAGAACACCCCGATCGATCCGGCGCCGGCCGACGCCCGCGCGCTGGAGAAGATGCAGGAGGCGCTCCCGGCCGCTCGCGTGCATCGTGAAGGGGGGCGAATCAGCCGGATCTACGGCCAGCCGCTCTCGTTCGGAGCCACGCCGGAGGCGTCGGCCGACGCCTTCGTGGCCCGTCATGCCGATGTGCTCGGGGTTACGCAGGAGGAACTGGCCCCGGTCGTCGGGCTGCGCGGCGAGCGGTCCGTGCAGCCGGTCATGTACGACCGGCAGACCGACACCTACAAGTTCACGCTCGTTCAGTACCAGCAGCATCGGGACGGGATCCCGGTTTTCCGCGCGGACCTGCGGCTGCTGGTCCGGAATGAGGCGGACTACCCGATGGCGCTGGCCGCGGCCGGCGTGAAGGGCCTGGACGACTTCCGGCCAGACCTGACGAAGGCGGAGTTTCGGACGGAGCAGGCGGAGGCCGCCTTCGGCACGCGTGCCCGTTTCGATGCGCTGGGCCGTGAGCTGCCGTCCGTTCCGGGCGGGGCGATTACCACTTCGGAGCCGGAGCTGGTGATCTGGGCGGGCACGGAGAAGCAGGAGAAGCCGCGTCTGGCCTTCACCTTCACGGCTCAGAATGACCGGACGGACGCCGGCTATGAGGCGTGGCGGTTCGTGACCGATGCGGAAACCGGGAAGGTGCTCTATCAGGAAGACCTGATCCGCTTCATCGACGTCGGCGGGAACGTCCTGGGCATGGCGACCGAAGGGGCGAAAAGCGCCGAGTGCAACCCGGAGGTTCTGATGCCTTATCCATGGGCGCGGGTTGACATTCAGGGCGGGGCCAGCACGTATGCCGACGGCAACGGCGATTTCACCATTTCCAATGCGGGCAGTTCCGCGGTCACGGTACGGTCGTACGTCGACGGGCTGTACTTCACGGTGGACAACCGGGCGGGCGCCGAGGAGACCCTGAGCCAGTCCGTCACACCGCCGGGGCCCGCCAACTTCATCCACAACCAGGCCAACAACAGCGAGTATGTCCGGGCCCAGGTGAACGCGTACGTGTCGGCGAACGCTGTGCGGGACTGGGTGCTGGCCCAGAATCCCTCGTTCCCCGGAATTCCTTCGGAGACCGGCTCGCCGATCGTGGTCAACCGTACGGACCTCTATTGCCCGGGCAACGCCTGGTCGAGCTCGTACGATGGCTCCATCAACTTCTGCCTCTCCGGCGGCGGGTATCCGAACACCGCCTGGCAGAGCGTGGTGAATCACGAGTACGGGCACCACGTGATCGACCAGACCCCCAGCGGCCAGGGCCAGTACGGCGAAGGCATGAGCGACTGCTTCAGCATGCTCCCCGTGGACGACCCGGTGCTGGGTTACGGCTTCTTCGGCGACTGCAACAGCGGCCTGCGGAACGCGGACAACACGATGCAGTACCCCTGCAACGACTCCAGCGTTCACTACTGCGGACAACTGCTCTCCGGCGCCGTGTGGAGCACGCGGAACGAACTGGTGGTGACGGAGCCGACGGACTACCTGGACATCCTGTCGAATCTGACGGTGAACTCGATTCTGTTGCACACCGGCACGATGATCACACCGCAGATCGCCATCGACTTCCTGACGCTGGACGACGACGACGCCAACCTCGACAACGGGACGCCGCATCACAGCGAAATCTGCGCCGGGTTCGGGGCGCACAATCTCAACTGCCCGGCCCTGCCCACCGGGCTGACTGTCTCGCCCGGCGCCGGCTTCGACGCCGAAGGCCCCCGCGGGGGTCCGTTCACTCCGGCCGGCATGAACTACACGGTCCAGAACCTCGGGCCGGGCGGCATCCACTACAGCGTGACCACGCCCGCAACGTGGCTGACCATTGCCAACGGGTCCGGCTTTCTGCCCTCGGCGGGCGACTCGGCAGTTGTCACCGTGACCATCCACGCCAGTGCGGCCGCCCTGCCGCAAAGTCCGCACACGGCCACGCTGAACTTCGTGAACACCACCGACCACGTGGGGGACACCACCCGGCCGGTCAATCTGACCGTGGGGATTCCGCAGGTCGTGTACGAGTGGAACATGGACACCAACCCCGGCTGGACCACCGAAGGTCAGTGGGCGTGGGGTCAGCCGACGGGTGGCGGCGGGCAGTACGGCGGTCCGGACCCCACCGGCGGGCACACCGGCTTGAACGTGTATGGATATAACCTGAACGGCGATTACGCGAACTATCTTTCGGAGAGGCACCTGACCAGCACGGCCATTGATTGTACCGGGCTCGCGGCGGTGAAGCTGCGGTTCTGGCGTTGGCTGGGCGTGGAACGCAATACGTACGACCACGCGTACGTCCGGGTGAGCAACAACGGGACGAGCTGGACGACCATCTGGGAGAACCCGGATACGGATATCGCGGACACCTCGTGGGTACTGCAGGAATTTGACATTTCGGCCCTGGCCGACAACCAGCCGACGGTTTACCTGCGCTGGACGATGGGCACGACCGATGTCGGCTGGACGTACTGCGGCTGGAACATCGACGACGTGACGATCAGCGCCCTGCTGGAAGGGGGCGACGGCGACATGGACGAGGACGGCGACGTGGACCTGGCCGACTTCGCCGCCTTCCAGGAGTGCTTCGAAAGCGATCCGGTGAGTGCCGCGTGCGCCGCGGGCGACCTGAACGCCGACAATGCGGTGAACCTGGCCGACGTGCCGGCCTTCCTGGCCGTCCTGGAGACCTCCGGCCCGCAGTAAACGCATCGGCCGTCACCCCAGATCCCTTGAACCGCCGCCCGGTCGTCCGCGACCGGGCGGCGGTTCCTCTTTCGTACGGCCCCCCGGCGCGCGGGCCGACCACCGCGCGTCCGCTCTCG
>Ga0334889_1002173_pt1 | contig 22854 bp, 11 predicted proteins | sample GraSluR1_MG_2_FD_207222 | JGI IMG/M metagenome (GOLD analysis project Ga0334889, IMG submission 207222) | Sludge microbial communities from methane-producing bioreactor in Wageningen University, Netherlands - Granular Sludge_8_08-R1 | ecosystem: Engineered > Bioreactor > Anaerobic > Unclassified... | reverse complement strand
CTCAGTCTCTCGCAGTAGCCAGAGACTGCGGCTGGGCTGACAAGATGGACAAGGTAAATGTTAACGGCGGAGCCATTGCCCTGGGTCATCCCATTGGCTGTTCCGGAGCAAGAATCTTAGTAACCCTATTATATGAGATGGAAAAACGTAATCTCAAGACCGGCCTGGCCACTCTCTGCATAGGCGGCGGTATGGGATGTACCACCATTGTTGAGAGACTTTAGGAATCTCTTAACTATTATGCGACTGAAATAAATACCGAATCAGGAATAACAGAGATTCTGATAGCAATAATGATATGATTGGCAATGATTGAGAAAGAGAAAGAAGCCGAGATGCAATAGTAAGAAATAAGACAATTCTTCAAAAAAGATTAACCATTTTGGAATATCTGTTTTCTTGTGCCTGTGTTTATAAATAATAAAAAATAAGGGGGAAAATATAATGGATTTTGGTCTTACAGATGAACAAAAAATGTTTAAGAGGACTTTTGCGGACTTCTCAGATGAGCAGGTAGAACCCGGTGCAGCAGAACGTGATGAAAATGAAAAATTTGACGAGGAATGTTGGCAAAAAATGGCTGACCTGGGTATGGGCGGTCTGATCGTTCCGGAAGAACTGGACGGAACCAATGCCGGGGCTCTGGTTTATGCCATGGCTGTTGAAGAAGTATCCAGAAACTGTGCTTCCATGGGTGTTACCCTCTCTGCCCACAGCTCACTGTGTGTATGGCCCATTCTGCATCTTTCCAATGAAGAACAGAAACAACGTTTTGTTCCACCTCTGGCCAGGGGCGAAAAACTGGGAGCTTTGGGACTTACCGAACCCAATGCCGGTTCTGATGTTGGAGCCACTGCCTGTACAGCTGTAAGAGACGGCAATAACTATATTGTAAATGGAACCAAAATATTCATCACCAACGGATATTATGCTGACACCTATGTAGTCCTGGTACGTACCGGTGACAAGGATGCCAAGCACGGCAACAGCAGTTACCTGGTAATAGAAAAAGATACCCCGGGATTCAGCTTTGGCAAGAAAGAGCTGAAAATGGGTATCCGTTCCTCGGCTACCTATGAGCTGGTTTTTGAGGACTGTATAGTTCCTGCCGAAAACCTGATCGGTAGCGAAGGTGACGGCTTCAAACAGACCATGCATGTATTGAATGGCGGCCGCGTAGGAATTGCTGCACAGGCTTTAGGTATCGCAGAAGGAGCTTTCCGTCATGCTTTAGCTTTTGCTCTGGAGCGCAAACAGTTTGGTAAACCCATATTCACCAATCAAGGTGTTTCCTTTAAGCTGGCTGATATGGCCATGAAAATACAGGCAGCCAGGAATCTGGTTTATGAAGTGGCCTGGAGAGAAGATGCCGGTTTATCCTACCAGCTTCAGGGAGCTTATGCCAAGTGCTATGCAGGCGATGTTGCCATGCAGGTAACTACCGAAGCAGTTCAGGTACTGGGCGGATATGGTTATACCCGTGAATACCCGGTAGAGAGAATGATGAGAGATGCCAAGATCACTCAGATTTATGAAGGAACCAACGAAATCCAGAGACTTACCATTACCAACTGCCTGAAGAGAGGCGAAACTTCCAATTACGAGTATTAAAAAATAATGCCCCCAGTAAAAAGGCGGAACTCATCTGAGTTCCGCTAATGGGGGGAATGATTGTATGAGAGTTTTTTATCGGAGGGACAATAAATGAGTCTGCATTTTGCGCGGGAATACAAAAATAAGTTGGTTTTTGCTGATAAAGCAGCCAAAATTGTTAATTCCGGGGACTGGATCAAGTTTGCTTTTGAAGCCTGTACTGCTAATGAATTTGATCATGCCCTGGCTATGCGCAGAGATGAACTCCAGGATATAAAGGTATTATGTGAGTTGAGAGATTCCTATTATAATATCCTGGAATCAAGCAGCGAACACTTTTGTCGGAAAGAGGATAGTGCTTTGCCGAGAGACAAAAGAGCTTTTGATATAATCGGGACTTCTCCCGCTTTATCAATAGAGGGGCTTCCCGCATATTCTTCCAGACTAATTTTTGTTGCATCTGTGAGTCCTATGAATAAAGAAGGCTATTTTTCGTTTGGAGTTCAAAGACCGGGAGACCAGGAAGCCTTGGAAACGGCAGACTATGTTATGGTTGAAGTAAATGAAAACATTCCCGGAGCAGACGGCAGGACACGAGATGGCATTCATATTTCCCAGGTAGATTTTGTTATTATAGGTGGTAATTCACCGCTTCTTCCAGAACTCATTGAATGCAGAATAGAAAATGAACAATATACAGGAAAACATAAAAAAAATAATCCCGGAGCATTTGTAAACGTAAGGGCTGTGTAACAAATGCTACCAGGAAAAAGCTTATAGTATATATTATACACTGGAAAATCAAAAGGTCTACCCTGGATAATTATTAAGATGAAGCATTTTGCTGAGAGAGGGGATATAAATAAAATGAAACAGGTATATATTAATGAATATAATAAAAAACTGATAACGGCTGACGAAGCAGCAAAGCTTGTCAAGTCTGGAGACTGGGTGGAATATGGTTTTGGAGTTAATTGTGCTTATGATTTTGATGAGGCTTTATCCAAGCGTAAGGATGAACTATGGGACGTAAATATTCGCTGTGATATTGGGGCTTATCCTCATTTTACTGCAGAGGCCGATCCCAGTGGTGAGCATTTTACCTGGAATTCATGGCATATAGCGGCCCATGATAAAAAGTATATAGGAAAAAATCTATTTTATATTCCTATGAAATTTCATGAAAATCCTATGATGACACGTAAAGACTGTACCCCAGACAATGTAGCAGTGATTATGGTTACTTCCATGGACAAACATGGCTATTTCAATTTCGGTGCCAGTGCGGTAAATAACTGGGCAATGATGGAAACCGCTGAGATTGTTATCCTGGAGGTTAACAAAAATATGCCCCGTTGTTTGGGAGGCAGACAGGAATGTGTCCACATTTCCCAGGTGGATTATGTAATAGAAGGGCAAAATCATCCACTGCTGGTTCTCCCGGCAGCTCCGCCAAGTGAAACAGACACTAAGATAGCCAGTTATATAATAGAACGTTTATATGATGGCAACTGTATCCAATTGGGGATCGGCGGTATTCCCAATGCGGTTGGTACCATGGTAGCTCAGTCAGATTTAAAAGAGCTGGGAGTTCATACTGAAATGTATGTTGATGCCTATTATGAGATGGTGAAAGCAGGAAAGATTACGGGAGCACGTAAAAATATTGACAAGTATAAACAGGTTTATTCTTTTGCTATGGGTAGCCAGGAATTATACGATTATCTCGATGATAATCCCGGTCTGGCTTCATATAATGTTGATTATACCAACAACCCGTTTGTGGTTGCCCAGTTGGACGATTTTGTATCTATTAATGCCTGCATCGAGGTGGACTTGTTCGGACAGGTCTGTTCAGAGACTGTGGGAACCCGGCATATTAGTGGTACCGGTGGGCAACTGGACTTTGTGGAAGGTGCCTATAAGTCCAAAGGTGGACAGAGTTTTGTATGTCTCCCTTCTACAATAGAAGTAAAAGGCAATAGAAGCTCAAGGATTAAACCTATCCTGAGTCCTGGTGCCATTGTAACTGATCCCCGGACAGCTACACATATGCTGGTAACCGAATATGGTATAGCCAATATGAAGGGAAAGAGTACCTGGCAGCGTGCTGAAGAATTGATTAGTATCGCTCATCCTGATTTCCGTGATGAACTGATAAAAGAAGCTGAAGGCATGAATATTTGGAGAAGGTCAAATAAAATATATACTGAATCTTCACAAGCAGTAAAATAATATTTTATTGGCATTAGCAAGAACAAAGGCGATAGCAGATAGCTGCTATCGCCTTTGAGTTTTATTAATAAAAGGTAAAATGAAGCATGAACCATTACACAAAAACCGCTCGATCGGTGTAAGCTTGGGCTCGTATCAATCGCATCGTTAAATTAATTCATAATAAATTCATTTGTCTGCTCTTACTCCAACCTTCTATTCACGTTTAATTCCATATTTTGCGGCTTTTCTGACTATTGTTGGTTGACTGACTTCCAAAGCCCGGGCAACAGCATAGGTCGATTTAAAGCGGGAAAACGCCTTTTGCAGTAAATGGCGTTCTGTATTTTCCAGGGCTAATTGCAGAGGCAGAAGTTCCTGTTCATCGGTTTCAGGGAGTGTTGCCGATATTTCTGCCCAGGAGAAAAGGTCATTGATTCCAATGGTATCATTGATACTGGTAACTACCAGCCGTTCAATGAGGTTTTCGAGCTCGCGGACGTTTCCTGGCCAGTTATAGGTCATAAAATACCCCAGTACCTCAGCAGACAGCTTTTTTTTCATATTATGCTTGGTATTGAAGTTTTCCAGAAAGTGTTTGCTGAGTACGGGGATATCTTCACGGCGTTCCCGCAAAGGAGGGACAGAAACCGGTACAACATTCAAACGATAATATAGATCCTTTCTGAAAAGACGCTTGTCTATCATTTCCGGTAAATTGCGGTTGGTACCGGCCAGTATTCTCACATCAATTTTTATAGTCGTGGTTCCTCCAAGCCGGGATATTGTCATATCCTGGAGAACGCGCAATAACTTTACCTGCAGGTTCAATGGCAAATCACCTATTTCATCCAGGAACAAGATTCCCCCGTCAGCAAGTTCAAACAAGCCTGCTTTGCCTTTTTTACTGGCGCCGGAGAAAGCTCCGGGATCATAGCCGAAGAGTTCGGATTCCAGTAGGTTTTCTGGAATAGCTCCACAGTTTATTTTAACAAAAGGTCCGTTGCTTCGGTTGCTGTTGGCATGAAGGGTATTAGCCACCAGTTCCTTGCCAACTCCTGATTCACCCTGGATCAATACAGTAGAATCAGTATGGGCTATACGCATTACCAGGTCAACCAGTTCACGCATTTTACTGGAATGGATTATACACTGGTTATATAGTTTAAGCTGTTGAAGTTCGGTCTGATAGAAACGACTGAGTCCTTCTATCTGTTCCAGTTTATCCTGAAGAGCATTCAATTCAGTAATATCCCGCACATTGGTTACTACAAGTATTATATTGCCTTCATCATCAAAAATAGGGGTGCTGGTTACCAGGGCATTTTTACCTGTTTTTGCCTGTAAAGGTATGGTCGCTGTTTCACGTGTTTCCAGTGCCAGAAGAGTACCGGAACGCGAATAAATGCCCTCTTTTACCAAATCAGCCATATTACGGCCAATACACTCCTCGGCAGTAACCCCGGTAATGCGCTCAAATCCCTTATTCAGGCTGATAGTATTGGCTTCACCATCGGTAATATACAGCCCGTCAAAGGAAGATTCAAAAATCGCATCCAATTCCAACTGCCGTAATCCCTCAACATGTTCCAGTTTACGCTGAAGGTCATTTAATTCGGTAAAATCACGAACATTGGTAACTACCAGAATAATATTGCCATTATCATCAAAAATTGGATTGCTGGTTACCAGAACCTCTTTGCCGGTTCGGGCCACAAGAGTAATGGAAGCCCGTTCCCTTTTTTCGAGTGCAAAGAGGGTTCCTGAAGCAGAAAATACTCCTTCAGCAACCAGGTCTTTCATATTGCGACCGACACATTCATCGGCCGTAATACCTGTTATCCGTTCAAATCCCTTATTGAGCCTGATGGTATTGGCTTCGCCATCGGTAATATACAGACCGTCAAAGGAAGACTCAAAAATCGCATCCAATTCCCGTTGCCGCAATCCTTCAACCTGTTCCAGCTTACGCTGAAGATCGTTGAGTTCTGTAATATCACGTACATTTGTCACCACCAGTACAATATTGCCATTGTCATCAAAAATGGGGTTGCTGGTTACCAGAACTTCTTTACCAGTTCTGACAACCAGGGTAATGGTAGTGCTTTCTCCATTTACCAGAGCTTTAAGTGTTCCCGAATCTGAGAATACCTTTTTGGCAACCAATTCTCTCATATTGCGGCCTACACATTCTTCAGAAGATACCCCGGTTATTCTTTCGAAGCCTTTGTTGAGACTCAGTGTATAGCCTTCGCCATCGGTAATATAAAGGCCATCAAAGGACGATTCAAAGATGGCGTCCAGTTTGCGGTTTAAACTCCTGGTATAAGCCAGTTCCTCCACTATGCTTTCAAAATCAGATATTTCCTGGAGAACAGCAACAGCGCCAACAATTTTGTCATCCTTGATTATGGGACTGCGGTTCGAAATATAGGTTTTTTCATCCAGGCGAAACTTCTGGGTGGGTTCAATTTGGCCTGATTCCAAAACATCAGATAATGTACTGGTATCAAAGAGGCTTTTTATATTTTGCCCGTAAGCTTCAGAAGCTGGGACACCAGTTGCTTTGGCTACAGCATGGTTAAAAAAGGTGATGGTTCCCTTATTGTCAACAGCTATTACCGGGTTATAAATAGCGTTAAAACAGGCTTCCCAATCTTTTATGGTAGTATTCAATGAATGTTTGCCGAGTTCGTTCTGAAGATTCCCATGAGGTTTAAGATTGTCTGAATTGGGCAAGAGCAGTTTGTTGATTTTTGTGTTATGAGGTATATTATGTGCGATTGCATCTAATATAGCGTCTTTGACAATCGTACCTATAAATTTACCATTATTGTCAATAACGTTTACACCCTCAAGTTCATGCTCAAGCAAAAATCTGGCTGTATCACTCAATTGGAGTTCAGAGCTGATTGATAAGGGCTCTAGATAATGCAATGTGTTCTTGCTCATAATTTGCACTCCCATGAAAATGAATTCGCTTTCATTATAACATCATAATGATATATTTATAAGTAATTACTGATAATTATTGGCTTTAGGCGCTATCCAGCGCGGTATTTTAGAAAAAAAAGGCTTAATTCAATTATGTATCGATATATAATGTTGTTTATCGGAGAAAAGGTATTAATTCGGAAAAAACTAAATTCTATTAAAAAAGAGCCTGATACCAAAACGAATCACATAGAGGGGTCTAAATGCAACAATCTATAAAAGGATTGGCAAGACAAGGCGGAGAAAAAGCTATTTATGTCGAATTCCACCGAATATTTGGTATAAATAAGCAAATATAATAATTATTATTATATTCTATATCAAAGCACATGGCTCCATTATGGCATGGTAATTGCAAGTATTTTTAATATGTAGTGCTATTTTTGCCTTTCTAAATTTCATCTTATTTGTATTAATTTTTGCAGCATCAAACACCTGGTTTATAAATTACCAATATTTTAAAAGCTGAATAATTCCCAAAAAACTATCATCTTATAAGCATTAAACTGTTGCCAAGGGGGTGAAAAAGGAGTTAATGATTGCAGAGCTTTTGTGCTGTACAGAGGGGGTGATGGTGTAAGAGTATTTCCAAAACAAAAAAACTGGACCACTTGCTGCTGTTGAGGCCAGACAGCAAGTAGAACCAGATATAAAAGGATCATTATTATTATACACTTTAGACTGAAAAATGCATATTACTGAACTATATTTTACTGAACTATATTGTACCCAGGTCAAAATATGTTGAAGGATATGTATTTTATAAATTTTTTTAATTTTTGAGAGGGGAGTTATAATATGAGTAAATCTTTTATTGATGAATATAAGAGTAAACTGGTAACAGCGGATGAGGCTGTGAAAGTTGTAAAATCAGGGGATTGGGTAGATTATGGTTCATTTTGCGGGCAGGTAAGAGCCCTCGATAAGGCACTGGCCAAGAGAAAAGACGAGCTAAGGGACGTAAAGATATGGAGCTTGGTTAATCCCTATCCAACAGAGGTCAATGTTGTTGACCCCGTAGGTGACTCCTTTGTCTGGCATAGCTGGCATTTATCTGGAGGAGACCGTAAGATTGCTGCCACTAAACCAGTTTATTATTCCTCAATAAAATATTCTGAATTGCCACGTTATATAAGGGAAAGGATAGAACCCCTGGATGTAGCCATGATGCAGGTTTGCCCAATGGATAAGCATGGTTATTTTAATTTTGGACCGCAGGGTTCAAATAGCCGGGCAGTCTGTGACCGGGCTAAAAAAATAATCCTTGAGGTTAATGATAAACAGCCTAAATGTCTGGGGGGATATGAGGAATCAGTCCACATCTCGGAAGTCGATTTTATTGTTGAAGGAGAAAACCCGGGTCTGGCCCAATTGGGTGCTCCTCCAGCAACAGAGGTGGATGAAAAAATTGCTAATTTAATTCTGGAAGAAATGAGCGATGGATGCTGTATTCAGCTGGGAATTGGAGGTATTCCCAATGCTGTAGGTATGAAAATTGCCGATTCGGATCTCAAAGACCTGGGATGCCATACCGAAATGCTTGTCGATGCCTATGTGTATATGCATGAGGCAGGCAAGATGACTGGTAAATATAAAGGCATTGACCCGGGTAAAATGGTCTATACTTTTGCCCTGGGTACGCAGATTCTTTATGATTTTCTTGATGAAAATCCCAAATGTGCCATGTATCCGGTTGATTATACCAATAAACCTTCTATTGCTGCCTTGAACGATAAGCTGATTACGATTAACAACGCCATTGAAGTAGATATTTATGGCCAGGCATGCTCGGAGTCAGCCGGAACCCGGCAAATAAGCGGAACCGGGGGACAACTGGATTTTGTTCTGGCTGGCTGGGATTCCAAAGGAGGGAAGTCTTTTGTGGCTACACCATCAGCGATTAGAGGAAAAGACGGTAAAATCAAATCCAGAATTGTACCTATGATAACACCCGGAGGAATTATAACTGATCCCAGATCGGTAGCTGATTATATTGTCACCGAATACGGAAAGTATGCCATGAAAGGCATGTCAGTATGGCAGCGGGCTGAGGGATTGATAGGTATTGCTCATCCAGAAGTGAGGGATGACTTGATAAAAGCGGCACAAGCCCAGGGGATATGGCGCAGGACTAATAAGATTGCTACCGAAGCTGCTGCTGCCAAAGATAAGTAAATAGACCAGGCATATGATTAAAATGCGGCAGAGGTGTTTTCACTTCTACCGCATTTGTTTTTAACGATAAGCAATTGCGCATTTGCCAGAGAATGCGCAACAGTTGGACAGGGGAGTTGGACAGGGGGACGGTTCTTTTGTCATAAACCCTCGGTTTATGACAAAAGAACCGTCCCCCTGTCCAACTCCCCTGTCCAACCCCTGTGCGAGCGTAGCGAGCCCGTGTCAAAAATTCCCCTTAGTGCGCAGTCTCTGTCTACTGTGAGCGGGTGATTCCATATTTGGCGGCTTTTCTGACTACGGTTGGCTGGCTGATGCCCAGTACCCGTGCAATTTCATAAGTGGAAGCATATAAAGAAAAGGCATCCTGTAAAATACGACGTTCTGTATTCTCCAGAGTCTTTTGCAAGGGGACTAATCCCTGTTTAATATCAGGAATTTTTGAAGAGAATTCCGCCCAGAAGGATAAATCATTTATATCAATAGTATCATGTAGAGTAGTAACCACCAACCGTTCAATCAAGTTTTCCAGTTCTCTTATATTGCCGGGCCAATCATAACTCATAAAATAACCTAATATTCTGTTGGACAATCGCTTGTTCATATTATGACGCCTGTTGAATTTTTCCATAAAATGTTTACTTAATGCTGGAATATCTTCGCGACGTTCTCGCAATGGAGGAACCTGAATGGGGACAACATTTAGACGGTAGTAGAGGTCTTTTCTGAATAGCTGTTTATTGACCATTTCCGCCAAGTTGTGGTTGGTAGCGGCAATTATTCTTACATCTACCAATATTGGGCGAGTGCTCCCCACACGACTTATATATTTATCCTGGATTACCCGCAGGAGTTTAACCTGCAGGTTCAATGGCAGGTCACCTATTTCATCAAGAAATAGTATGCCTTCGTTAGCCAGTTCAAACATACCTGCTTTCCCGCTTTTACTTGCTCCGGTAAATGCTCCCGGTTCATAGCCAAATAGCTCTGATTCCAATAGATTTTCAGGAATAGCTCCGCAGTTTACTTTTATAAAAGGATGGTCTTTGCGAGAACTGTTAGCGTGTATGGTAGTAGCTACCAGCTCTTTGCCTACGCCAGATTCACCTTCTATTAGTACTGTTGAGTCCACTGCAGCGACTCGAAGGGCCAGATTAATCAATTCCCGCATTTTTGCGGAATGGATTATACACTGGGTTCTGATTTTTAGTTCTTCCAATTCCGCCTGGTAAACACGGCTCAGGCCTTCTACATGTTCAAGCTTTTCCTGCAGGTAGTTGAGCTCGGTGATGTCACGAACATTAGTAACGACCCGGATAATATTGCCTTCCTCATCAAAAATAGGGTTGCTGGTTACAAGAACCTCTTTACCTGTACGGGCTACCAGGGTAATAGTAACCCTTTCCCTCTTTTCCAGTGCCAGGAGCGTACCTGAGGCAGAGAATACTCCCTTCTTTACCAGGTCGGCCATATTACGGCCTTTGCATTCACTTTCCATTATTCCGGTTATTCGTTCAAAGCCTTTATTCAGCCGCAAAGTATTGGCCTCTCCATCAGTAATATAAAGCCCATCAAAGGAGGATTCAAAAATGGCATCAAGTTCCCTGTTAAGTTCTTGCGTATAAACCAATTCTTCAACAATACCTTCCAGCTCGGAAATGTCCTGGAGAACGGCAATAGCCCCTGTGATCTGCCCATTTTTAAATATAGGCGTTCGATTGGAAAGATAGGTTTTATTATGCAGATAATATTTCTGTGTAGGTTCTGTTTTGCCGGTTTTCAGGATTCTGGGCAAATCACTATGAAAAAGGTTGCCGATACTGTTGCCTCTGGCTTCGCTGGCAGGAACACCGGTCATTTTCTCCACAGACTTATTATAGACATCAACATTCCCATTACGATCGACAGAAATAATAGGATTGTAGATGCAGTCGAGAAATGATTCCAGTTCTTCTTTCTCTCTTCGCCACAATTGATATAAGGAGCAGATTAATTGTTCATGATCAGTAATATCTGTTTTCCCGGCAAGTGCATCTTGCTTGTACATTTCCAATTTTGTCTGCATTTCATTAAAAAAATCAAGGTTCTCCACGCAGTCAGACATGAGTTGAGCAATTTCTGTATCCGGTGACAGACCTTCTGCAATTGCGCGAATTATTTGGTCTTTATGAATTAGACCTATAATTGCACCTTTCTGATCGAGTACTTTAACACCGTCAATATTACCGGATACCAGGCTTTGAGATGCTGTAATAAGACTATCTGTGGATTTAACAAATACTTGCTCAGCAGCTCGGATTTCACCATTAGTCATAAGCTCACTCCTTAAGTATAACCCCCCATACTACATTACCAAACAATTATACCATTAAATCCCAAAAAGGCTAAAAAAACCCCAGGTAGAAGGGTCTATAAGTATTTTAACATATTGAATAAATATTTGAATATTTAAATAATTTGTCTTATGGATTGTTCTGCTCAGAAATGAAGGCTTTATTAATATCCATATTCTTAGTAAGCTAATAATATGGAGTAAAATATGGTTCCACTGCGGGGCAGAAAGCATGGTGGGAAAGCATAGACGGGAAGCAGGGGGATCGTCCCCCTGCTTCCCGCCAACAAATAAGAATTTGCATTTATTCCGAAAGCAAAATGATAGGAGGTATGGGGATGAAAACAAGAATGACCGATCTTTTGGGGATAAAATACCCCATCATGTGCGGTGGCATGCTGTGGTTGTGTAAGCCTGCTTTATGTGCTGCTGTATCTAATGCAGGGGGACTGGGGAATGTGACCGCAGGCAATTACGATTCTGGAGAAGAGCTTAGAAAAGCTATACGCATGACAAAAGAGCTTACGGATAAGCCCCTCGGTATAAATATTACATTAATGCCGTCGTTTAGAATCAGTGAAAACACTTATAATGATTATTTTCAAGTATGCTGTGAGGAGCAGGTTGCCGCTATCGAGGTTTCAGGAACTCCGGCAAAAAAGTATATTGCTATGGTTCATGAAGCCGGAATCAAAATTATGCACAAGGTGGGGGCTGTACGGCATGCAGTAAACTGTCAAAAACTGGGTTATGATGCAGTTATTGCGGCTGGTATTGAAGAAGGGGGGCATCCGCTTAATGACGATGTTTCGACCATGGTTTTAACCCCTCGCATTGTAGAGACAGTAAATATACCAGTAATTACTACGGGTGGCATTGCAGATGGACGCGGTCTGGCAGCAGCATTGTCCCTGGGAGCGGATGGAGTTATGATGGCTACACGTTTTATCGCTACCCGGGAATGTACGGTTCACCAGAAAATAAAAGAAGAAATCCTTGCTCGCCAGGAAAATGAAACAAGCTTGATAACTAAATCCATTGGTCTGCAAGGCAGGGCTTTAATTAATGACCTGGTAAAACAAATTCTTGAGATTGAAGAGCGGGGAGATACCGAAGAACTGTGGCCCTTGCTTTTAGGCCAAAGGGTAAAACAGGCCTGGCAGACAGGGGATGTTGACTCAGCGGCTTTTTATGTGGGCCAGTCTATAGGCCTGGTGAATAATGTGCTAAGCTGCAAGGAATTACTTGATGGCATGGTTGAGCAAGCACAAAAGGTTTTAAAGAACAGTCTGGATAAGCTTCGCGCTTAAAGCTTCGTAGGATTCAAGCCGGCAACCAGCAAAAGCGCTGCCAGAACATTAGAGACCGTATACGGGAAATCCGGTTCAATAATAAAATAGTCACAATAGAAGAACTGGCAGTGCTAATGAATCCGGTCATAAGGGGATGGCTGTTTGCCGGCCCTACTTCGACAGTAAGTTATAGACCACTTGGGCTATTTCTGCCCGCGTCGTCGTACTTGTCGGGAACAGCTTGCCGTTATTTCCGTCGATGGTTCCGGTTTCAACCAGCAGCGTCATGGCGTCCTTCGCCCATAAGGCAATCTGTCCGGCATCGCTGAAGCTGGAAAGCGATTTACCGGAATCGCCCTGCGGTAGTTGGTCGATGCCCTTTAAGACATTGTACAGCAAGGTAAACATCTCCTGGCGAGTAATTTCATTGCCTGGAGCGTACATATTGTTTCCTACGCTGCTGGATATGCCCAGCCGCTTCGCCGCAGCCAGATAGCCGGTATAGAATGTGTTTCCCGCGTCGGAGAAGTTATTTGCAGGATCGGTATCCGGGGCGATGCCATAGGCTATCATTAACAGGACAATACATTCGCCGCGCGTCAGCGCTGCTTCGGGGATATATTTTCCGTTGCCTGTGCCGGATGTGATACCTCTCGCTCCGATGAAGTTCACCGCCTTGTTATACCATGCACCCGCCGCCACATCATTGAAGCGGACTTTGTTATATACCACCGCATAGTCGCTGAAATGGGTGACGTTGACGGTGACCATGCCGGTAGCCGGATCATAATGTCCATTGGGGATGGTGACAACATTACCGGACCCGTCGATGTACCAGATGACAATACTTTCAGGATTCGCCAGTTCCTCAGCGGTCGGGGTATAGGGTATATTCACTGTCACCGGCGTGTTGGGATTGCTCCAGTTAGTCTGCTTGCCGTCGATAGATAGTATGAGTTGTACCAGCGGTCTGTCGCCTATGGCGGCTTTTACATCCTCCGGCAGAATGGTTTTATCACCCTGACCGATAGAGATTTCCGCCTTGTCTCCGCTTATTCCCGCTACGTCTGTCAACATATTCGAGGGAACGGTCACGCTGCCCAAATCGGTCTTGAAAGCCACGCTGCCTTGCTCGCCAGGCGTTGACAGACTCGAAGCAGAGATACCCAGCGTATAGGTATCGATGTCGGGGATGGACGGTACTGTAATAACGGTGGTTTTCCCGTCAGACATAAGGCTGTTGCCTGAGCCAAGATCCACGTCCGCACTGCCGCTATTTTTATCAACAGTAACCGGTAAAGTAGAATCCGAACCAGTGCCTGTGTTAATATCCACATTATAGGTCGGCGTGGCAGGAGTAGTGTTTCCACTATCGCCGGAACTGTTACTGCTGTACAGGGCGTTTACGGTCAGATTGGAACTTATGTTATTAAAAGCTTTATCCCAGCCAGTAAAAGTATAGCCTGTTCTGATTGGACTGCCTGGTGCTATGGCTGCCGCTCCGTCATTCACTGTCTGCGTCTTCAACACAGTACTGTTCCAGTCCTTAAAGGTCACCGTATGGGTTATTGGAGCAAGCTTTAATACAGTCAGGTCGAAGTCTTTGGTATCACTAGCCCCGTTATTATATACAAGCGCTGTTACCGTTACGTTTACATCGCCACTTTCATAAGCAGGACGGGTTACCGCACCGGTGTTGCTTATCACTGTATTATTTGAACTCCATGTGATAGTTGAACCGTACACTGCACCTGTGACCATAAGGTTTAGGTTCTGCGTTACTGCGCTTGCACTGTCGCCTGGTGCAAAACCGATTTCAAGGGCTGCCTTGTCTGCCGCCACTTTTTCTGAATCGGTGGGCGGGTTTGATGTCCACTGGGCGTATACCGTCATATCGGAAGTAACTGCCGTAACAGCAGTAAATATATCTCCACTGCCGTCCTGCGCAGTATTCCAGCCTGCAAAGGCGTAACCCGCCCGGGTGGGTGCGTCGGGGAGAGTGCCTATGTTTCCTCCGGATTCTGCCGTCTTAGTGGCCGGGCTGGCTTCCGTATCCCCTCCGTTTTTGTTGAAGGTCACTGTGCAGGTTGACGCTTGGTCTTCTATCCATTTTGCATACAGGGTTACATTAGCACTGCCCATGCTGAAGGTATCTCCGGCGGCATATGTGGTTCCGCCGCCATCTGCCTGCGTATTCCAACCGCCAAAGCTATGACCCGTTTTTTCCAGACTCCCCGTATTATCAGATACAGTCACGGTATTTCCGGCTTCATAGCTGTTTTGATCTGTGGGTACTGTACCGCCGGTGCTTCCGTTTCCGTCATAAGTTACTGTATAGCTTGACGATGCTTCAAAATTTGCTACCAGAACCCGGTTTTCCATACCCATGGTGAAAGTATAAGTTTCATCACTGCTTACAAAAGCTCCTCCTCCGCCCCATAAAGATTTACCTTCTGACCAATTTCTGAAATGAAATCCATACTTAGGTACGGCGTTGACTGTTACCGTATCATTTTCAACATATATTCCGCCGCCGCTCACCACACCGCTTGCCAGGGGACTTTCCGCCAGATACACAGCGGGTTCTGCAAACTTTTCAACAAATTTCAGATACATATTAGTGGGGTCAGTGATTGGATTATTAAGATCAAAGGGAGTTGTACACGTGCTGTCACTGTAGGCGCCAGAATAAGCATAAGCCTCCTTCTCCGGTGCATCCAGGAACAAAGGTGCGGGGTTCTCATTTAAAATGTCATTTGTTGCTTCGACAATTTCCCCGCCGTTTACAATGCTTATCAACTTACATTTACACCAATAGCGGGCTTTTACAGTCAAGTCTCCGGTAATATTTGAAAAACCGGTATCCCACTCATAGAACTCATAGCCTGGTTCATCCGTTACCGCTGGTGCCGTAGCGCTGCTTCCTTCATAAACAGTTTCTGTCTTCCAGATCTCATCATTCCAGCCTGTGAAGGTAACGGTATAAGTGGGTTTTTCCACCCACTGGGCATACAGGGATACATTTTCCGTTGCCATGGAAAATATATCACCGGCAGTGTAATCTGTCCCGTTTCCGTCGGCTCGGGTATTCCACCCCTCGAAGTTATAGCTTGTCTTTACCAGGTTTCCGGTGTTGTCCAGGACAGTTACCGTAGCCCCTTCCTCATAAAGAGTGCTGTCCGTTGGAACATCTCCGCCGGTGTTCTCGTTCCCGTTATACGTCACCGTATAGGCCGGAGTCCACTTGGCATAGAGGGTCACATTTTCTGCACCGATGGAAAACATATCCCCGGCAGCATAAGTTGTTCCATTGCCGTCAGCCTGGGTATTCCACCCGGCAAACTTATAACCGCTCTTTTCCAGGTTTAAGGCGTTGTCCAGGACAGTTACCGTAGCTCCTGCCTCATAAAGAGTGCTGTCCGTTGGAACAGTTCCTCCGGTATTCTCGTTCCCGTTATAAGTCACCGTATAGGCTGGAGTCCACTTGGCATAGAGGGTCACATTTTCTGCACCGATGGAAAACGTATCCCCGGCAGCATAAGTTGTTCCATTACCATCAGCCTGGGTATTCCACCCGGCAAACTTATAACCGCTCTTTTCCAGGTTTAAGGCGTTGCCGAAGACAGTTACCGTAGCTCCTTCATTATAGACACCGCTGTCTGCCGGAACCGTTCCTCCCGTATGCTCATTTCCGTCATAAGTCACGGTATACAACGCCCCTCCGGTATTATTGATCATAATCGACACTTGCTGCATTGCCACTAAACTATGAACTATGGCCAGATCCGGCTTGCCGTCATTATTAAAATCACCTGCTGCTAACTGACCCGGACTAAATGAATTTTCTTCTCCAGCCAGGTTCCAGGTACCTTCCATCTGAAAAGCACCGTCTCCGTTTCCTTCCCAGACACTTAACTCAGGAAAACCAACACTTGACAGACTTTTGTTGTTAAGAGCCGCTAAATCCAGCTTGCCGTCGCCATTAAAGTCTCCGGCTACAAAACTTCTTTCATATCGGTTCTCACCCGAACCATAAGAAACGGCCTCTGCCAGAGTACCGTCTCCATTGCCTGTAAATACGTAAACGCCATGCCTGCCGCATACAAGCAGGTCAGAGTCATTATCCGTATTAAAATCGGCACATATTACTTCGGTATTATTCTCCACACCGTAATTTGCCGGAGCTCCGAAAGCGCCGCTGCCGTCATTCAGCAAAACACTGATATTGCCAGCGGCATGATTGGATACTGCCAGGTCAAGACAAGTATCCTGATTAAAATCACCGGCAGCAATACTTTCCGAGTAATCTCCGGTATGATAAAAAGTTGCTGCGCTAAAGCCAAAAGAGCCGGTCGTACCCAACAAAACCGCCAGTGTATTTGTTTGGTATTGACCTACGGCCAAATCCAGCACACCATCCCGGTTAAAATCAGCGGCCACGATATCAGTAGGAGAATCTCCAACCGCATATTCCAGGGGGTTTTGAAAGGTACCGTCTTCATTTCCTAAGAGAACCATAATCTTGTCATCACTATTATTCTTGCTCACGGTTACAGCCACATCCAAATTGCCATCCCCATCCAAATCTTCCACTGTAAACTGCCTGGGTGTGGTACTGCTATTACCCAAGCAATAGTCAACCGTTGACTCAAAAGTTCCGTTGCCCTTACTAAGAAATACGGATAAACGGGGAAGAACTGATTCATCTAAAGTTCCCCAGTTTATAGTCAGCAAATCGTCATAACCATCGCTATTTACATCAACTATCTGTACGAATCGAGGATATTGCAGGGACATCGAGTCAAGCTGGTAAAAATCGGGAGCGGCAGCTTGTGCTTCCTGTACCCCGGCCAGCATCAGCGTGAATGCCAAAGCAATAATAAAGCATATCCGATAGGAAAGATTCGGCTGTGCTTTCTTTATATGTTTTAGCGTATCTCTCATTAATTTTCATCCTTTCCAGAAAAATAATAATTCTACACACTATTCTAAAAATAATTCAAATAATGCACATCACTCGAAAGGGTGATATAAAAAAAGATAGATATGCTTCGACAGCACATCTATCTTGTAAGGCCTGGTTATTCACCTCAATCCAAAAGGTGCATTTCCCGGGCTAGTTTAAGACAATGGATCCGGTTTTTTGCCTCCAGCTTACTGTAAATGCTTTTCAGATGAGTCTTGACCGTCCAAATACTAATCCCTAATTCCTGGGCTATTTCCTTGTTGCTGTGAGCCTCCAGCAAAAGTGCCAGGACATTTTTCTCCTGACCGGTCAAGGGTTCTTCCAGACCGTTTTTGGAGGCGCTTGATGCCTTGCTTCCCTTTTCATAAGGGGATTGCGCCTGCTTCATAAGGCCTTTGGCGAAAGCAATCAACTCATTGGTCGTATTGTTGTCCTCCTGTCTTCTGCGGTACATAGCATAATACCTTAGCAAGGGTATCATGGTTTCACCTTCATCAAGATAACTCCTGAGATAGCTTTCCTGTCTTCCTATAACAAGGGATTCTTCCAAATGATTCATCACCATGGGCAATTCCTTTTTTCGATAGGAAAGAATAGACAACAGGTTTAACACTTCCACCTTACTATGCTGCCTGTCCATTTTTTCAGTAAAGGTTAGCAGTCTTTTTAATAAGAGCTCGGCATCAGACAATCTTCCTTTAACCAGCAATACTCTGGCATACATTAGAAGTTCAAATTCCCTGATCCTACTTATGTCAGTGTAAATACTAATCCGGCAGGAGTCAAACCACCGGTCGGCTTTCTCTCGGTCTCCTGAATCCAGATATAAGCGGGTTCGCATCGCATTTATCAAATAAGTCCAGTGGGTCTTGGTGCTTTGAAGCCATTTTTCACACTCGTCCAATGCCTCTAGTGCTCCCTTTGTATTTCCTGAGGCTTTTTTTATCCGGGCAATGTCAACCATAACAGGGACAAAAGCGCCGGGGCAATCGGCCTTTCTTGCTTCTTCCAATGCCTTCAGCAAATAGTGGAGAGCCTCTGTAAGCATGTTGTTCTCATAAAGATATTCCCCCGCAGCTAAATATGCATATCCCGGATAGCTGGAAATCATTTCTCTATAATTATTCACCATCTCCCAATACTCATCGCGCTTTTTTGCAAACATATAAGTAATCGTCTTATAGGGACAGCGATAGAAATAGATATCGGAGGAATTAACATCCATGTATTCCGCTAGCATGTAGAACTTACCCTTGTTTGCTTCGCCAGCCTTTTTAATTGCCGAAAAAAACTCGTTTACTTTGCCTTCCCGAATAAACAGATTAGCCTTGCTTAAATTGCATGAAGCTTTTATATATCCGCCCAATTCCGGATTTTCTGTATATTTTTTGTCAGCGGCAAGCAAATCCATTCTTTTTATCCATTCTCTGGAAAGCGGAAAGTTGTTATTCTCCGCATAATAAAGAGCATAAGCAAGAGCTGTTTTGAAGCTTTTAGTCTTATATACTTCCGGCAGCCTGTCTATCCATGAGAACAGAGTAGAATAGTCATTCATACTGCACAGGCTTTCTACTTGTGTTTCAATCAGCTTTAAAGCCTCTTCGTACCTCGTACCGCTCAGATAATGCTCAATGGCCTGATAATAATCGCCTTGTTCTTCATACCAGGATGCCGCCTTTGTATGTAATTGCGGTATATCTTCAGGGGCAGTTTTTTTAAGCTGCTCGTAAAGGAACTCTTTGAACAAATGATGATACCTGTATTCATGTCCCTCGCTGTCAAGGGCATTCAAAAAACCGCTCCGTTCATTTATCTCTTTGAGGATCCGTCGGCCATTATCCTCTCCGGTAACAGCATTGCATAGCGATGCGCTGAGGGTATCCAAGATTGCCGTCTTGAGAGAAAAATGACATTTTTCCTCCGGCCAAAAGCGCAGTACCTCATCCTCCAGGTAGCGTTTGATATTTGGATTGGTGCTGGCAAAACACTCTATGATATTTTCTTTGTTTAAATCATCTTCCAGACACATGGCTACTGCCACCAAGGCGGCCGCCCAACCCTCGGTGAAATTCTCCGTTTTTATAATATCATCGTTCTCTAAGATAAGGCCTCTTGTTTTGTAAAAACGATGAATTTCCTCTTTTTTAAAACGTAACTCTCTATCCCCTATTCTTAACAATTGAGTTTTAATACCCAGGGATGCCAACTCAAGATCAGGCTCAAACCTACACGTAAGGATCAGGTGCATTTTTGGTGGAAGGTACCTGGTTAAACAGGCTATACCGTTAAGAATAACAGGATTGCTAATAAGATGGAAATCATCCAGGATGAGCGGATAGTCAACTTTAACCTCCATCAGGCGGTCAATAAGAATATTAATATGCGTATTGGTATTCAACAGTTCACCAGACCGAAATACATATTCCGTATCCTTGAAAATACCGGGCACAATAACGTCCAAGGCAGCGCAAAAATATTGCCAGAAGATCAAGGGATTATTATCCCTGGCATCTATGTTCAGCCAGGCCGCTTTTATTTCCCGGTTTTCCAACCATTCCAGTATGGCTGTAGTCTTACCAAAGCCGGCAGGTGCTGTTACTAATGTAAGTTTATTTCTTAGAGAATTATCCAGCTTCTTATATAGACGCTGTCGCGGAATCAGATACCGGTTTGCTTCCGGCTTCATATACTTGGTTCTTGTCATTCTTCCGAAATGTATTTTCTCTGCCATAACAAACTCCTGATTCAATATGTATTATCTAAATTATACCATAGCAATGCTTCCCAATAGTGGAAGATTTGTGGTATTAAGCTTAGCACAGGGGGATAAAGGCGATAGATACTGTGACTGCATATATGGGATATCGGGGAAGCACGGCATGGAAGCATGGGAAGCATAGGCGGAAGCATAGGGAAGCATAGGGAAGCATAGGGGAGCATAGGGAAGCATAGGGAAGCATAGGGACGGTTCTCTTGTTTTTCCCCGTGCTTCCTCGCAGGCTTTCCCGATTCCACTTCCCCTGGAATTTTTTCTTTGATTTTGGCTAAAATACTCCTATACATCAATCTAATCATTTGAATAGGAGGTGATGCCCATGACTATTAAAACACGAGTACCCAATAGATTGGCCAAGGAAAAGTCCCCTTATCTTCTCCAACACCAATACAATCCCGTGGACTGGTTCCCTTGGGGTGAAGAAGCTTTTTCCAAGGCCAAAGCGGAAGACAAGCCTATCTTCCTATCTATTGGGTATTCTTAGTGAAAGTTCTTGCTGCCACTGGTGCCATGTTATGGAGCGGGAATCATTTGAAGATGAAGAAATAGGGCAATTACTGAATGAGTTTTTTGTATCCATTAAAGTTGATCGGGAGGAACGTCCGGATATTGACAATATTTATATGAATGTCTGCCAGGCTCTGACAGGGCATGGGGGTTGGCCTTTAAGTATATTTATGAACGCAGACAAAAAGCCCTTTTTTGCTGCTACTTATTTGCCCAGAAACAGCCGGGGAGGCTTATTCGGCTTAATGGAACTCCTGCCTAAAATTGCGGACTTGTGGATTAATGAAAGGCAATCCCTGCTTGAATCCGGTGAAGAAATTGCTGAGAAGATTGGTGCTTTATCCGTTAATATCACGGGTCAAAAGCCGGGGAAAGAGGTGTTCAAGCGGGCGTTTGGACATTTCGCGAGGACTTTTGATGCCCCATATGGAGGGTTTGGTATTCCTCCTAAATTTCCTTCGCCGCATATCCTTTACTTCTTGATGAGATATCAAAAGTTTAGCGGTGAAAAAAAGGCTCTGGATATGGTGGAAAAGACCCTGCAGGCAATGTATCAGGGGGGGATATATGACCATATTGGCTTTGGCTTTGCCCGTTATTCAACTGATGCACGCTGGTTGGTACCTCACTTTGAAAAGATGCTCTATGATAATGCCCTATTGGCCATAGCGTACCTGGAAGCATACCAGATTACTGGAAAAAAGTTTTATGCTCGCATAGCCAGAGAGATTTTCAGCTATGTTTTAAGAGATATGACTTCTCCTGAAGGGGCATTTTATTCTGCTGAAGATGCTGACTCAGAAGGAAAAGAGGGTGAATTCTATACCTGGACGGAAAATGAAGTGATATCAGTGCTGGGGGAAGAGACCGGCCAGTATTTTTGCCAGCTCTATGATATAGGCAGAAGGGGAAATTTTGCGGGTGAGAGTATACCCAATTTAGTCAAGCGTATGATAAGCGAGGAAGAAAGAAGCAGAATAGAAGATGTGCGGGAGCAAATCTTTGCTTATCGCGAGAAGCGCGTTCACCCCCATAAAGATGATAAGGTTCTTAGCTCGTGGAATGGCTTGATGATTGCCGCCCTGGCCTTTGGAGCAAGGGTTCTGGATGAAGCCGGATATTTACAGGCTGCCGGGCGGGCGGCAGCATTTATTATGGACAATTTGCGCCGCAGTGATGGCAGACTGCTGGCCCGCTATCGTGATGGAGAAGCATTGTATCCGGCCTATGCCTTTGATTATGCCTGCCTCATCTGGGGATTGCTTGAACTATATAGCAGCAGTTATGATTCCAGGTATTTGAAAGAGGCTCTACAATTAAACGAAGATCTCCTGAAGTATTTCTGGGATGAAGAAAATGGAGGGCTGTTTTTTTATGGCTTAGACAGTGAACAATTATTGGCCCGACCCAAAGAAAGCTATGATGGCTCAGTACCTTCAGCAAATTCCATAGCTGCTATGAATTTTTTGCGTCTGGCAGGGCTTACCGGTAATTTGGAATTGGAGAAGAAAGCGGAGAGGCAAATAGAAGCCTTTGCTGGTAGTATAAGTGAAATTCCCTATGCTCATGCTCATTTCTTGAATGCTATGATGGCAGTGGATTGCAGAAAGGAAATAGTAATAGTTGGTAAAAGAGATGACACGAAGACCAGGTTAATGTTGGAAGCAAGCAGTAAAAACTATCTTCCCAATGCCATAAGGGTATTTAAAGCAGAAGGGGATGAGGAAAATACCAGCGGATTTGCACCATATATCCAGGATATGAAAATGTTGAATGGAGAAGCCACTGCTTATATCTGTGAAAAATTTGCCTGCAGGTCAGCTATTACCAGTATGAATAAATTTATGGAGAGCCTTCAAAATTAAAAAATATTCTTATTATGTAGTACCTCGGAAACTCAACAGCTAAATAGGGATAAGTTGGAAAAACCAACAGACAAAGCTCTTTGACAACTTCACATAGCTAAAATAAGCAAAAGAAAAAATTGGCTCCTAGAAAAAGGCAA
>Ga0334889_1002171_pt1 | contig 22864 bp, 23 predicted proteins | sample GraSluR1_MG_2_FD_207222 | JGI IMG/M metagenome (GOLD analysis project Ga0334889, IMG submission 207222) | Sludge microbial communities from methane-producing bioreactor in Wageningen University, Netherlands - Granular Sludge_8_08-R1 | ecosystem: Engineered > Bioreactor > Anaerobic > Unclassified... | reverse complement strand
CGTCTACCACCAAAAGCTTGACCGATGTTTCGTTCATATTGCTACCTCCCGACGTTCTCGACTGGTGTATTCAAATCACTGGTACTGATGGGGATGGTTATTGTTAAACGCGTTCCTTTTCCGGGCGCACTTTCGATTTTCAGGCGTCCACTTGACTGCTGAACTCTCTCCTGGATCCCCTGCAGTCCAAGCCCGCCGCTTTGCCTGGCATTCTCTGGATCAAAACCTAAGCCATTATCGATCATTTCCAGCCGAACGGTATTCTCATCATATTTTAGTTGAATTTGAACGGTGGTGGCCTTGGCGTGTTTGACCACATTATTTAAGCCTTCCTGGGCGATGCGGTAGATGAGTTCTTCGGTGCCAATTTGTAATCGTCGTTCTCCCTCTACGAGAACCTCGGTTTTCAGTCCGGTACGGGCTTCCACTGCAGCCAGTCGGGAGCGCAAGGCTGAGACTAAGCCTTCCTGCTCCAGCATCAACGGACGCAGTTCAAAGACCAATAAGCGCATATCATACATTGCCTCGCGGGCCATGGTGCGCACCTCGAGCAGATTTCGTTCCAGGGCTTCCCATCGCTTTCTTGAGAATGCCAATAAGCCAGCATCAGCATATAAGGTTACGCTATAAAGCGCCTGCGTAACCGAATCGTGCAGCTCACGTGCCAGGCGTTGGCGTTCTTCCAATACGGCGAACTGTTCTGCCTGGTGTTGTAAGCGGACATGCTCAATAATGATCGCCGCCTGGTCCGCAAACAGATCAAGGATTCTCATATCCTCCTGGGTGAGTTCCCCTGGTTTATCGAGAATATTTAATACGCCAATCGTTTGGACATCCACCTTCAAAGGCACGGACAGCATAGAAAGAAGCCCCGGTGTCCAGGGAAAGCCTTGCCATTGGTCCGTTGTTTCATCCGGGTCGCTTTTTTGCCGATTCGCCCACACGTAGCTGCCCGTTTGAACTGCCCGGCCGGCAAGCGATCCTTCCACGGGCAGGCGATCCAGCGTGTACATGGGTGAACCAGCGCGGTGGGTTAATCTCAGCCAACCTTGCTCATCAAGGAGCAAGACAGCACTTCCTTTGGCGTTGGTCAATTGCATTGCTTCTGTGCAAACGATTTCCAATACTTCGTCAAGGCCGATCTTAAGTAACAAGCCTTTTGCAATTTTCTGGATCCCTTCACTCTCTGCCAATCTCTTGCGGATATCCTCTTCGATCTGCTTTTGTTGTGTAATATTTGTGGCTGCGCAGGTCAATCCCGTGACGGAGCCATTTTTATCAAAGAGAGGATTAAAAGTCATATCGTAGAATAAAATTTGTGAGCCCACGGTTATTGATACCTCTTCGCGGGTCAACAAACCTGACTCAATTACCCGACGTTTTAAGGCTGTTAATCGCATCGCATCTTCTGGAGAGAATAAATCGGCATCTGTTTTACCGACAATCGGCGGATCTGCATAATTTTGAGGGTTATAGATCCAGATATAACGCAGGTCAAGGTCCTGGTTGAAAACAACAACTGGCGTATCCACCAACGCCACCCGAAAACGCTGTTCATTTTCTTGTAGAGCTGCATTGGCTTTATCCAGTTCGTCATTTCTCTCCTGGATATTTTTTTTCAGTTCGCGGCAGGATTTTTTTTTGTTTCTCCAGTTGTTCTTGCGCAGCCGTGTTCGCTCCGATTAAAACCAATTCGTTGAGTCCCTTTTCTGCCAGCTGCTGGAAAAACTGAACGAGTAACACCAGATATCCTTCCGCCTGTTCTTTCGTTACGACCGGCACTGCGCGAACTGCCTCCAGATAGGCTGACTCATCCAAACCTGCTTCTCGGGCCAGCAGACGGAAACTGTTTTCATCCGGCTGTGCATGAAAAACTGGGCCAAGCGAAAGTAGCGCTATATCCTGGTTTTCAATACGAATCGTGCAGCCATAACAGAAAAGTCCGTTGAAAAGCTCGAAACGTCTCAGCGGTTTTTCGCTGCCAGCTGGCATGATCTCTTGATAATCCTGCCAGCGCTTTTGTTTAAGGGGAGGGATAGTGTTGCGGTACTCGTCGAAAATCGTACTGCCGGGGGAAGAAACTACAATTTGATCGTCCAGATTCAATATTTCAGTGGATATGCCGCTGCCTGAATGAAACGATGTAAGGATTTGTTGAATGTCTGGAATGACAATCAGGTCAACAAACTGATATGGCATGGAAGCTTCCTCCAAGATCAGCGATCATAAAGATTTCAGACCTTGCGGGAAAATCGATGCCAGGTTCTGAAGGCCTTCTTTGATCTGAATGTGAGCATGCTTAACCCATTCTAACGCAGAAACGCTTTACGATGTTTGCGTTATCCGCGAGGGGAGCAGTCACAAGACACAGAATGAACGGCTCAGTCTTTCATTTTTTTTCCAGATAGGACTTGAGCACCAGGGCATTATTGTGTTCGGTATCCCGGCTGGAGTAAAGCAGGGTTACCTTGCCTTGCCGGGATGCTTCTACCAAGGGCTTCCAGGCATCTGGATTATCATCCAGTTCCGCCTGATAACGGCGCTGGAACTCTTCCCATTTGTCCGGGTCATGCCCAAACCAACGTCTCAGCTCCGTGCTGGGCGCAACGTCTTTGTACCAGGCATCCATGGCCAGGTCTTCTTTTTTCATTCCACGCGGCCATAGCCGTTCCACCAGGTAACGAGCGCCGTCGTCGGCAGCCGGGTCTTCGTAAACTCGTTTTAAAGTAAACATCATGCCCTCTTTTCATTACTAACGAATCCCTTTTCCAAGAGACTCTTCAATAATAAATGGAAATAGATCAACCCGCCATATCCCTCCCACCCGTAAATCGCCTGATGTACGCCACTGTAATCAAGGCGTTCCGGAAGATCAAGCCAGTCTTGCAAGTTGTTGCGCGCGCCAACGTCATCCCCCGGGAAGATATGGGTTCGACCCAGCCCACGCAGCAAAAAATATTCTGCCGTCCAACGCCCCACCCCTTTAATCCGGCACAATTCAGCCACGGCCTGTTGATCGGGGAGGGTTTCAATCTCCTCCAGGTTAACTTGCTGGTCGACGATCGATCTCGCCAGACCATGCAGATATTCCCCTTTCCGATAACTGAATCCCAGATGGCGTAGTTCTTCCAAATCTGCATCAACCAGGTCCTCTGGACGAGGAAAGGCGTGGAAGGTACCTGATTCCATGGGAAAAGCCAACCCATAAGTCTGCGATAAGCGATTGAGCAGTTGAATTCCGACGTTAAGGGATAGTTGTTGGCAGGCGATCGCATTGAGCATCGTCTCGAAAAGCGTCGGAAATCTGGGTGGTTTTGCACCACGAAATGGGTCGGCAAGCATTTTTAAATGAACGCTCGTCTCCGAAAATCGATAGAACTCCGTCAGATCTACCTGGATGCCCAGCAATCGCTCCAGGGAATTTGTGACCTGGGCTTCCATGCTGGATTTGACACCTGCCCCGTTCAGTGAGATTTCCAGCTGAGGGGCTTGTGACGTTCCGATCTGCGTCACGCTCATGCCAATCGGTTCATCATCCAGTACGAGAATGCGGTGATAGGCCTGCCCATCCCAGTGATCGATCTGATTGTCCGGACGGCGGCGAAGAATCCAGACTGTCAGATCAAGCCGGAAAGGGGGGAGGGGTTCGAGAGTAAAAGAGTATGTTGCCAAAGGGTTAACTCCTCAGAGAATTAACGACTTGCGGGGATTCACTACAGCTCCATTTTATCGCTTATTGTCTGGTTGCTCGCTGGTGGCTTACCGGAAGATCTGACAGATACGAGCCGGGTGGCGTTCGAAAGCTGATCGCCAGACGATTCCAGGAATTAATCGCAATCACGGCGAGTGTGAGGTCTACGATTTCTTTTTCAGTAAAATGTTGTTGGGCGTGATCATAGATTGCATCAGGAACGTGGTTTTCGCTGATCCTGGTTACTGCTTCCGTCCACAATAGCGCCGCCCGCTCACGTTCCGTATAGAAAGGTGTCTCCCTCCAGGCACTCAAACCATACAGACGTTGTTCGCTCTCTCCCCGGTTGCGAGCATCTTTAGTGTGCATATCAATACAGTATGCGCAGCCGTTGATCTGAGAAGCACGCAATTTCACCAACTCCAACAGATCAGGCTCTAATTCTGTGGCTTGAATATATTCCTCCAGTTTTCTTAAGATGGCGATACCACCAGGGGCAACCTCGGCATAACGGATGCGGCCTTGACTTGTTTTTATGTTTTTTGTATTCATTATCTACCCTTTCAGGATCTTTCCTGGAACCGGGTTGAAAAAGGAAAAGTTGAGATTTCTTTTCTTATCCAAACAGGCGTCATGCGCGACAGATGTGCAGCGGTATCTTTGAGATAGGCGCCCGTCTTCGATTGATATTTTGGGAGAATTTCCGCGACAGGTACCGCACAATGAGCATATTGCCATAGGGCCGCATCCAGCACGTGTTGGTCGAAGAGAATGAGATCAATATCTATGGTGCGTGGGGCATTTTTATCCGCGGTACGTACGCGACCCAATTGCACTTCCATGGGACGCAATACTTGCTCTTTGAGACTATCCGCATTCAGTTGTGTCAGCGCCAATACCGCCGCGTTGAGAAAGTTTGGGCCTTCAGAGCCAATGGCCTGTGATTCCCACACAGAAGAGGTCTGGATAACCGCCATTTGCTGCTGTAACAGGTTAACGGCTCGGGGAAGGTATTTTTCTGGTTCGATATTCGACCCCAGGAGCAAGCAGGTGGAATACTCGGCCAGATTCATGCGAGGTCCTTTTGGGTACGCTCGATCACAACCCCTACGGAACTTGAAAATCGCACCGCGCCAGGTTTTTCGAGCTGTACGCGAACCTTTTGGACACCCGGTTCATCCAGACATAAGCGAGCCAGATCTGCAGCCAGTGCTTCCACCGTATACCGCTGGGCGGTTTCGGCGTGTTTTAGCAATTTTTTCGCCACCGTCCGATAATTGACACTATCCCGGACATTATCACTCACGCCGGCTTCGTGCAGGTCGGCAAATAAAACTACATTAATTAAAATTTCCTGCGGTTTATCACGTTCCCAATCGTTAACCCCGACAATTCCGCGGGCGACCAGGTTCTTAATAAAAATCTGATCCATCGGGTTTCCTTTCTAAAACAGATGACGGCCGCCATCAACGTAAAGAATCTCCCCGGTTATGTAGGCTGGCCCCTTCAATAAAAAAATCAGTGCCTGATTGACTTCCTCCAGACTGGCCCAGCGTCCAGATGGGACTTTATTCAGTATGTTTTGGGCGGGGCTTCCGTCGGCGGGGGGCAAGACAGCGCCCAGCGCCAGGCCATTTACGGTTATCTGCGGGGCCAACGCCGCTGCAAGGGAGTGAGTTAATGCTGCCAGTGCGGATTTGCTGATGCTGTATGGCAGGTGGTCTGGGCCAGGCCGCAAAGCACGCCAATCCAGCAGGTTGATGATTCGCCCTTCCTCGCCAGAAGGCAGCGCACGAGCAAATGCCTGGCTGAGCAAAAATGGAGCGGTGAGATTAATCATCAGATGCCGGTTCCAATCTTCGAGACTGGCGCTATTCCAATCCAGATTTTCAAAAATAGAGGCATTGTTGACCAAAGCGATTAATGAGCCGTGTTCCAGGATACGCGGGATCAGCCTGTCAACTTGCGCTGGCTGTGAGAGATCCGCTTGCAGTAAAATCGCTTTTCTTCCCAAGGTTTCAATCTCTGCCCGAACGCTTTCAGCTTCAGACTGAGAGTGTCCGTAATGAACAATTACATCGGAGCCTGAACGCGCAACGGCCAGAGCAATGGAACGCCCAATCCGGCGAGCAGCGCCGGTAATTAAAACAAACTTATCTTCTTTCATAGCGTTGTAATCCACAGGCCGTAAAGAATTCCGACCGCAAAGTTGAATCTTTTTCATAGGAGCCGCGCCAGACAGTCGTTCGTGTCAGCGGCGTTATTTCCCGAACGCCGCGCATCTCCATGCAAAGGTGGTGCGCTTCCAGATAAATTGCAATCCCATCGGGATGGACCATCGTATCCAGCATATCGGCAATCTCCTGACCGATCCGTTCCTGAACAGCAAACCTCCTTGAAAAAAGACGTACCATCCGGGTGAGCTTGGAAATTCCGATAATCTGCTCATGGGCAATATAACCAATATAAGCCATTCCATAGAATGGAAGAGCATGGTGTTCGCACAGGGCGTAAAAAGGAATCGGTCCCTGGATCACCTGACTGAGCTTACAATCAGGCCGGCTGTTGCATTCGGTATCAAAGGCTCGCAGCAGCCTGGGGTCACCGTCATAGCCCTCCGTGGCATCAAACAAGGCTTTGATAAAGCGTTGGGGAGTGTCTTCCGTGGCTGATGTATTTAAATCTAAACCAAATGCAGTAAAGATTTCCGCCGCATACCTTTCAAACCTGGCAAACTGTTCATCTGAAATGTGGCGCGGCTGCAATTTCATCGCCTTACGACATGCGAGATCACCTAAGTCATCGTGAATATTCATAATCATTTTTCCGAAGGATTCTGCATAATCTGCAGCAAGATAATTTCAGGATCACTGAGACTCGCAAATGTACAGACTGGTGACAAGGCAGTCCACGTATGTTGAGGTAGCATCCTTTGATACATAAAAACACCTCCAAAAGGCTATCTTAAAAAATCGATCAGGGTGAGATGAAACTGCAACAGGCCATTTATTAAACAATTTTGCCTTTAATAATTAATATACCTCATCGATAACAAAAACAGAACCACCGAAGTGCGTAGATGAAATACGCACTTCGGTGGAATATTTGATATTTTGGCAAACGGTCATTGTTTTTGTTATTTCATGCCGAAACAGGAGACGATGCGCAAGATATCAAAGCCTTCGGCGTATTGTGAGTCGGCGAAGGCGCCATTTCTTACGAGGATGGAGCGGGTCAGGTCAGCCGAGAAATAATATTTATCGGCATAGGTTTTGTATTGAGCCAGGGCATCGATTTTGCGCTGCACATCCTCTTCTGTGACGGATACGAGGAAGTGTGGAAAGAAGCCGTAGCTGCTGCGGATGACGTCAAAGCCGAGGACGGTGATACCGCGAAAAGCGCGCAAGACTTCTTCAGTGACCGTGTTGTGATCCTGGTGGATGTCGTTTTGGGAATGGGTGAAAACAATATCCGGCTGGAAATCCTGGTTCAGTTTGAAAAGGTATTCCAGGATCTCCTGCCGGGCCTGGGGAAAATAGCGGGTCACAAAAGGTTCCACTCGACGATTCTCAGGAGGCACACCGAGAACATCCATGCTGTCATGGTGCTCGTTGACCACGTTGGTCAATGCAGGGTTTTTCTGGTTATCGGAAAGGGTCACGCACATTACATCGGCACGGTCAGACAGATTGGAGATCAGTGCGCCAGCGCCGATCTCGATGTCATCCGGGTGTGCACCGATGAAGCAGATACGCTTGCCATAAAACAACATGCCTTTTTTGTCCATGATTATTTCGTGGCGATGAAGCCGCCGACCACTTTGGTCATGACCAGCTTGCCTTCTTTGGCAACGCGTTTTTCCGCGACGGCTGTGATCTTTGCCATGACATCCTCAAAGCCGGCTTTGTCGGTGAAGAGGTCGTTCCACAGCTTGCGGTCTTCCGAGAGGGAAGCGCGGGTGTAGGCGACGAAAGGTTCTGCGCTGGCGAAGGTAAGGGGGTTCTCGAAGATTTCGATGTCCACTTTTTTGAAGGTGTCTTTCATGGCGCCGAGGATGCCGGTAGAATAGCGCGAGCTGCCGGGCATGGGCGGGATGGTGGCGCCGGTGGCTTCACGGATGATGTCATAGAAGAGTTGTTTGTTCTCGGGCATGGGGCCGGAGGAGAAGAGTACGCCGCCCGGTTTGAGAACGCGGTGCATTTCACGGATGGTGAATGGGATATCTTCGGCGTAGTAGATGGCGAAGCAGCAGGAGGCCATGTCAAACTGGTTATCGATGAAGGGAAAACGCTTGTTAAAATTGAGTTCCATCAGCGTGAAGGGGGTGCCGATTTCGAGGTTGCGTTCCTGCGCCTGGGCGAGTAATTCAGCAGACACGTCACCGCCGGTGATATTGCAGTTACCGTTGAGGTGCTTGTGATAGGAGGTACATTGTTTGCCTGCGCCGCATGCTACGTCCAGAATTTTCATACCCGGTTTGAGGGGCAGGATTTCCAGCATCCATTGGTCAATATCGCGGCCGCCGAATTGATTGTGAATGTCGATGCGGGTGGCGAGATCACTGGTGGTTTCTTTATAGTTGATTTTCATGGTTCCTCTTCTGTAGATTTTGATTGAGTTGTGAATAGTTATTATAAATGATTTTTTTGATCATTTTTTCACGCAAAGCCGCTAAGCCGCAAAGAAAACGGGTATTTACTCAAGTAACTTTATGACATGGGCAAAGATGAAAGGTTTTCAGTAACCACTTCAGTGGTTACTGCCATTTGATCGGCTGATTGCTGCGGATATTTTGGTAACAACTTTAGTCGTTACTATTAGCAGATGCGGGGAAGCATTTCGCCGGCCATGACATCCAGCAGGCGGGTGCCGCCGATGACGGTTTTCAGGAGGACGCGGTCGATGGGTTCTGCTTCCACTTTGCCAATGATGGCGGCATGTTCGCCGTATTTGCTGCTTTGCATGGCTGTCAGGGCGGCGTCCGCTTCATTGGCCGGGACAATGGTAATCAGCTTGCCTTCATTGGCGACATAGAGGGGATCAAAGCCGAGCATTTCGCAGGCTGCCCGCACGGCAGGCTTGACAGGCACGGCTGCTTCGTCCAGACGTATGCAGGTATGGCTTTGCACAGCAATTTCGTTCAGGGTGGTGGCCAGGCCGCCTCGGGTGGGGTCGCGCAGGACATGTGTGTGCGGTGCAGCCTGGAGGACAGCCTGGATCATGTGATTGAGCGGGGCAATGTCAGACTGGATGTCGGTCTCGAAACCCAGGTCACCGCGAGCGCCGAGAACGGCGATGCCATGATCGCCGAGGTCACCCGAGACGAGGACAACATCACCTGGACGGGCCTGTTCGCCGCCAATGCGGTGCTCTGTGGGAACCCAGCCGACGCCGGTGGTGTTGATGAATACGCCATCGGCATTTCCTTTTTCAACGACTTTGGTGTCGCCAGCCACGATCTGTACGCCAGCTTCTTCGGCTGATTGCTGCATGGAGAGAACGATCCTTTCCAGCTGATCCATGTCGAAGCCTTCTTCGAGGATGAAGGCAGCGGTCAGGTAGAGCGGAACGGCGCCTGACATGCTAACGTCATTGACCGTGCCGCAAATGGAGAGGCTGCCGATATCACCGCCGGGGAAGAAGAGAGGGGCAACAGCGTGAGAATCAGTGGAGATGGAGAGATAGCCGTTCAGGTTTGATCCAGCAGGCAGGGAGACCTGGGCGAAGTCGTTGGCGGCAGCCAGGGGAGCTGAAACAAGATGGGGCATGAAGATGTTTTTGATCAGGTCCTGGGTCATTTTTCCGCCGGAGCCGTGACCCATGACGATTTGTTCGTTATGTCGTAACGGCATGGGGCAGGAAGCGGTTTCGAAGGGGGATATTTGTTGTTCGTGTTTGATATTGCGTGTAGTCAAGTAATGCTCCTGGGCAGGTACAAGGAGGAACAGGTTAGTCTCAACGGGATGCTTTGCAAAACCTGTCCTGCGAAAAAAAAATTAAGCTTGTCGGGTGCGGGCGCGGCCGTAACGGTAATAGGCGGCACAGGCACCTTCGGAAGAAACCATGGTTGCACCCAGCGGGTTGGAGGGTGTACACAGGGTGCCGAAGGCCGGACATTCTATTGGCTTCTTCAAGCCTTGGAGGATTTCCCCGGCAATGCAGATTTCGGATTCCTGGGTATTGATATCACCGACATCAAAGCGCTGCTCGGCATCGAAGGTGGCATATTCCTGGCGGAGTTTCCAGCCGGACATCGGGATCATGCCGATGCCGCGCCACTGCTGGTCGCAGGGTTCAAAGACGCGCTCGATGGCCTTTTGGGCGGACAGATTTCCTTGTTTCGTAACCGTGCGCGGGTAAGCGTTTTGCACTTCGTGTGTGCCGGCTTCCAGTTGTTTGACGAGCATTTGCAAACCGCGGCTGAGATCAAGCGGCTCAAAGCCAGTGACCACGATGGGCAGGTTGTATTTTTCAGCGAGCGGCAGGTATTCCCAATAGCCCATGACGGCGTTGACGTGACCGGCAGAGAGGAAGCCCTGCACGCGGTTGGCCGGTGAGCTGAGGATGGCTTCCATGGCTGGCGGGACGCGTACCTGCGAGACGAGGACAGAGAAGTTTTTCAGCCCCAGGGTCTGCGCCTGGATGACGCTCATCACATTGGGCAGGGCGGTGGTTTCAAAGCCGATCGCAAAGAAAACGACCTGTTTGTCAGGGTTCTGGCGAGCGATCTTGACTGCATCCAGTGGGGAGTAGACGATCTTGACCTGGCCGCCGGCGGCGCGCACGGCGAAAAGGTCTTTTTCGGAGCCGGGCACGCGCAGCATGTCGCCAAACGAGGTAAAGATCACGTCAGGCTGAGAGGCGATAGCGATGGCTTTGTCGATCAGTTTCAGGGAGGTGACGCACACCGGGCAGCCCGGACCATGCACCAGCTCGATTTCCGGGGGCAGCATTTCATCCAGGCCGTATTGGAGGAAGGCGTGGGTCTGCCCGCCGCAGATTTCCATGATGGTCCACGGTTGGGTGATGGTGCGGCGGATTTCGTCCAGCACGCCTTTGACCAGTTTTGCGTCGCGGAATTCATCGACGTAGCGCATGATTATTCTTCCTGAACAGAAGCGGCGATTTCGTCCATTTCATCTGCCAGCATGGACATTTCGTTGAGGATGCTGAGGGTTTCCATGGCGTCTTCTTCACTGAGGATGCTGAGGGCGAAACCGGCATGGACGATGACGTAATCGTCTACCTTGACTTCGTCAACGGCTTCCAGACAGACTTCACGGGCTACGCCGCCGAAATCAACTTTGCCCATGCGCATTTCGTTGTCGGTATAAACTTCGGTTACTTTTCCTGGTATGCCTAAACACATAATATTGTCCTTTTTTGCGGAGAAAGGGATTCCCCGTAATGGTTGTTAATTTTTTTATTCAGTAGCTGGCATGATTTATATCTGCATTGACCATAATCAAGGTGGCCGCTTGGGCACATGGCATGCGCCCCTACATTTAGTGATTTGCTGCGATCAGCAGTTGGCCGAGGGCGAGGCCGCCGTCGTTGGCGGGTACCTGTTTATGGAGGAGGGTGTTGAAGCCGCTTTCTGCCAGCAGGGTGACTGTCTTGTCCAGCAACAATTGATTCTGCCACACACCGCCGCTGAGAGCAACGGTGTTGCAGCCTGTCTCTTCGCGGATCGCCAGGCAAAGCTGGCGGCTTAAAGCCGCGATGCCGTTGTGAAAGCGGGCCGAGAGGATGGCAGGCGGGGTATTGGCGTGGATGTCTGCCAGCATGGCCGGCCACAGCGGCGCCGTAGAGATTTTATCCTCTTCGATGGAGAAGGGATAGGCTCCGGTTTCATCGGGATCAGCCAGTGCTTCGAATTCAATGGCGGCCTGGCCTTCGTAATTGACTTCCTGACGGACACCGGCCAATGCAGCGGCGGCGTCAAAGAGACGTCCCATGCTGGATGTGAGGGGGGTGTTGATGTGGTTTTCCAGTTGGGCACGCAGGAGAGAACGTTCCTGGGGGCAGAGGGCCTGCACGGGAGCAAGATCGAGATCCCACTCCAGCCCGGACTGCCAGAGGTGGGCCAGCGCCATGCGGGCTGGCTTGCGGACGGAGATGTCACCGCCCGCAAGAGGGGCAGTGGCAAGGTGATATACCCGCTGGTAGTCTGCATACCCGCCGAGGAGGATTTCGCCACCCCAGATGGTGCCGTCGGTGCCGTACCCGGTGCCGTCGTAGATGAGACCGATAACGGGTTCGTCTGAATTCCAGGCGTTGTCGGCCAGACAGGCAGCCAGATGAGCGTGATGGTGCTGCACCTGGATCAGGGGGATGTTCCCCTCGCTGGCGCGCTGAATGCCGTAGCGTGTGGCGAGGTAGTTGGGGTGCAGGTCAACGGCGATGGTCTGCGGCGTGACGTGAAAAAGGTTCTCGTAGTGCTTGATCCCGGTTTCAAAGGAGAGCAGGGTTTCGTAATTTTCCAGATCACCAATGTGGTGGCTGAGGAAAGCGTATTGGTCGCGGCTGAGGCAGAAGGTGTTTTTCAGTTCTGCGCCGGCGGCCAGAATGGATGGTAAGGGTGCGGGAAGCTGAATGGGATCCGGTGCATAGCCGCGGGCACGGCGGAGAATCTGTGGGCCAGTGGTGAAAACGCGGGCGACAGAATCGTCCACGCGCATGTGAATAGGGCGATCATGCAGCAGGAAACCATCGGCGATGGGCGAAAGGCGCTGCATGGCATCTTCGTCCATGTAGGCGACGGGTTCCTCGCTAAGGTTGCCGCTGGTCATCACCAGTACTTCGGGGAAGCCGGGGGCCGGTTCGAGGAGAAGCAGATGCTGCGGGGTGTAGGGCAGCATGAAGCCGAGGGTGTTCTGCCTCGGGGCCACGGCTTTTACAATGGATGAATCTGCCAGGCGATTCAAAATGACGATTGGGTGCTGGCGGGAGGTGAGTAACTGCTCTTCGGCTGAACTGACCTGACAATGCGGCAGAATGTGCTCGATATCATACGCCATCAAGGCGAAGGGCTTATCAGAGCGTTTCTTGCGGCTGCGCAATTCGGCAACGGCTTCGGGATTGCTGGCATCACAGGCCAGGTGATAGCCGCCAAGACCTTTGATGGCGAGAATTTTGCCGTCTTGCAGCCAGGCGCGAGCAGTTTGCAGGGCGTCTTCTTTATGGGTGAGGACTTCACCCGCCGCTTCAAACCAGATGTGCGGGCCGCAAACCGGGCAGGCGGTGGGCTGGGCATGAAACCGCCGGTTAAGGGGATTCTCGTACTCGCTCTGGCAGTCAGGGCACATGGTGAAGCCGGCCATTGTGGTTTTGGGGCGGTCGTAGGGGGTGTCTTTGATGATGGTGAAGCGCGGCCCGCAGTTGGTGCAGTTGATAAAGGGATAACGATAGCGCCGGTCAGCAGGATTGACCAGTTCAGCGGCGCAGTCTGCGCACAGGGTGACATCGGGAGAAATGGGGATGAACTCACCGGGACAGGGCTGGCTGGGGATGATGTTGAACTGCGTGTAGCCATCAGGCTGACAGGGGAATTCGCTGATCCTGTCGATGCGTGACAGCGGGGGCGGGTTGTTTCGCAAGGCATCGGAAAACGCGTGAACAGCCTGTGCAGCGCCATTGATCTCAATCTCAACGCCGCTGGAGGTGTTGCGCACCCAGCCGGTGAGATGGTTGTGCACAGCCTGGGCATACACAAAGGGGCGGAAGCCCACCCCTTGTACAATGCCAGTGATGCTGTATTTGCGTCCGATCATTTCAGTCATTCAAGATCCTGCCTATCAATGCCGGTTTCTGGTGGATAATCATCGACATTCTTCATTAGCCGGAGTTGCGGATAAGAAATCAACACCGTATGTCGTGACGATTCTATTCGTCGAACCAGAGTTTGACGGGTTTGTATAACGACTAAAGTCGTTACTACAATCGCCGCAACTCAGGTTATTTATTATTTATTTCGCCAGCTCTTTTTGCTGCTGGATACGGTTTTTGAGCCAGCTTGTCCATTCCGAAACCCCTTCGCCAGTCTTGCAGGAGATATTGAAGAAAACGGCATCGTTGTTCAGGATTTGAACGCCTTTGCGGAAGTAGTCCATGTCAAAGTCTACATAGGGAAGCAGATCCATTTTGTTGATGATCATGACTTCAATGCCGCGATAGATGTTGGGGTATTTGTAGGGTTTGTCATCGCCTTCAGGGATGCTGGCGACAACCACATTGGCATGAGAGCCGAGCATGAATCCAGCCGGGCAGATGAGGTTGCCGACGTTTTCGATAATGAGCAGGTCGATGTTGGCGAGGTCCACCTGTTCGAGACCGCGGCTGAACATGGGGGCGTCCAGGTGGCAGCTTCCACCGGTGTTGATCTGTACGGCGGGGATGCCGAGGGCTTTAACCTTGTCCGAGTCAATCGTGACGGGGGCGGTGTCGCCTTCAATGACGGCGATGCGGACATCGGGGGCCAGGTCTTCAATGGTGCGCAGGATGGTGCTGGTTTTGCCTGATCCGGGGGAGGCCATGATATTGATGGCAAACACGCCGGCATCATCCAGCTTCTTGCGGTTGATCATGGCAATCTGATCGTTGGCATTCATGATCTTTTCAACAACAGGAACATTTTCAGTGGTCATTTCTTTCTTACTCCTTAGCGTTCAATTTCGATACTTTCCAGCCAGAATTCTTCGCCGCCTACCACTTTGATACGGATACTGCCGCATTTTGGGCAGGGGGATAACTCATCCTCAATCGTATAGGTATGGTTGCAGTCCTGGCAGGTGAGTTTGGCTGGCACTCGTTTGAAGTGTAGTTGGGCACTGGCGCAGATGGTGTCCTGGGTGATGATGTCCCAGTAGAACTGGATGGAATCATCCACGATGGAGGAGAGGGCGCCAATGACGATGTGAATATCGGTTACCTGTTTGGCCTTTGCTTTTTCGGCATGGTTCTTGGCGATATTCAGAATACTTTCGGTTACGGACAGTTCATGCATGTGTTTATTATACCAATATCAGTGAATTCAGGTAAAGATGGTAAGAATATTTATATTTTTCTACGAAAAGAGGCAGCGTGGCTGGTTTATTCTTTTTCTTGATTGATCCAGGCCAGGATTATTTCGATGGCCTGGTCACAGAGGGCTTGCGTGCGCTCGGAAAGTTCGGATTTGAAGCCGAATTGGTAGCCGCGCACGGAACACAGGACGGCTTGAGGGACGCGCCCGTACAGGGTTTCGACGATGCTGAGAGCAGTCTGCGGGGTCATGTGGTGGGTGAGCGGTGATGGCTGGAAGGCAGAACTGATTTCGGTGAACTGGATTGGGTCAGCGATGTTCTCGGTATGGGCATCAACGAAACAAATTCGTTCGAATTTGGCGAAGCCTTCAGTCATTTCGGGCATCAACTGAAAGGAAAAAATGAAGGACGGGGAGCAGTCACTGGGTTCCAGACCTTCGTCTGATGCGGGGATTTCCGCGCAGCCAAAGCGGGGGGCGAGGGCATTGAGAATGTAATAGGCGGCGCCGTCGTCTTCGCGATCAGGGTTGCCGTAGCCTACGATGAGGGTTGATTTCAAGTAAACTCCTTTTAACGACTGAAGTCGTTACTACAAAGGTGAATTGATTTTTTTGACAGGTTTGTCATAGATGGAGGTTTCATGATTTCTGTTTTCATTGATACCAGAGGACTGGCAGATTGGTTTTTTTTGTGAGGCGGACAGGTTGGAAACCTGTCCCTACAAAAAAAACTACTTTAATCCGGAGTGTATTATACTCCCTGAGCCAAGGAAAGGGTTTTTGCAAGAATTCTGCAAAAACCCTTCTTGTATCTTAAGAAATTCTGGTGACGATCAGGCGTCGCGGCGCAACTGTTTGACGGTCTTGTCGTTGGCGTCGACGATGTCGATGATGATGGGCATCTGGCCGACGGCGTGGGTAGAGCAGGACAGACAGGGGTCGTGCGCGCGCACAGCGGCTTCCACCCGGTTTAAAAGGCCTTCGTGAATTTCGGGCCCCTTGATGTAGGTTTTGGCAACCGAGTCCACGGCTTCGCTCATTGCCCAGTTGTTATGGCCGGTGGAAACGATCAGGTTGACCTTTTCCAACTGCTGGTTTTCATTGGCAATGTAGTGGTGAATGAGTGTGCCGCGCGGGGCTTCAATGATGCCAACGCCTTCGCGAACCGGGTTCTGGCTGGTATTGAGGATATCCTTGCTGAGGATATCGGGATCGTCCAGCAGGGCTTCTACGCGTTCGATCGAGAAGAGTACCTCAATCAAGCGGGCATAGTGATACATGAGGGTCGGTTCAACCGGTGCGCCGTCTTCATTTTGGGCGCGGTATTTGATCCACTCTTCCTGTGCCAGCGGCGTATCGAGCTTTGTGACGGCATTCAGGCGGCCCAGCGGCCCAACCCGGTAGACGCCTTCGGGGTAGCCCATCTTTTTGTAATAGGGAAACTTGAGGTAGGACCAATTTTCAACATGCTCGTTAATGTAGTCCAGGTAGTTGGCGCCATCAAATTTTTCGAGCTGGTTTCCTCTTGAATCCACCAGGCGAATTTGGCCGTCATAGAGTTCCAGGCCATTATCCGGGGTCACCAGACTCATATAACCGGTCTTCAATACGGCAAATTCATTGATCACATCCTGGTTTTTGGCGGCCCAGTCCTGCATGATCTGGATGCCAAGCAGGGTTGTTGCTTTTGCATCAGCGACACCAGCCAGGATGGCTTCACGATCTTCTATGGTAAGGGCTTTATTGACACCGCCCGGAACAGCAAAAACGGGGTGGATGCGGCGCCCGCCGAGGATGCGGATGATTTCCTGACCAAATTTGCGCAACTGGACGGCTTTAACCGCTACATCCGGGTTGGCCTGGATCAGGCCGATGACGTTACGGATGGCAGGATCGGCATCAAAACCAAGCAGCAGGTCGGGACCGGCCAGTTCGAAGAAGTGCATTCCGTGGCTTTGGATGATCTGGCCCATGTGCATGAGTTCGCGCAGCATGGAAGCAGGGCGGGGCGGGGGTGAGCCCATGATCACATCACCGGTCTTGGCGGCAGCCAGATGATGGCTGACCGGGCAAATTCCGCAGATGCGGGGGGTGATGGACGGCATTTCAAACACCATGCGGCCTTCACAGAATTTCTCGAAACCGCGAAATTCGTTGATGTGTAAATACGCATGTTCAACAGAGCCGTTTTCTTTGAGGCGAATGGTGATCTTCGCGTGGCCTTCAATGCGAGTTACTGGCTCGATGGTAATCTTTTGCATACCCATAATATTAATCTCCTCCAATCTAATGCCAGTGTAACAGATTATTGTCTTTGAGCTGTGGCATACGGCCATTCGCCAGCTCAACCAGGACATAGAAAATTGCGTCTGCGTCGGGCGGGCAGCCCGGCAGGAAGACATCCACGGGGACAACTTCATGAATGGCGCGGACGCGGGTTTGAACACATAGTTCCGGGTCACTGGGGATCATCCCGCTGGCGTCATTTGACGGTGCTTCAATATAGGCACGCCGCAGAGTTTCATCAACGGTAAAGAAATTGCGCATCGCAGGAACACCGCCAAAGACGGCGCAGTCGCCGAAGGCTACCAGAATTTTGCAATGATCGCGCATCCAGTGGGCCTGTTCTTCGTTGGCTGTGTTGTTGACGGCGCCTTCCAAGATGCCGACATCCACACCGCTTGCGTCAGCGCGTTTGAGATCGGTAATGGGGGTGGCGCGGATATCTACTAATTCGGCGACCTGAATAATTCGTTCATCCATGTCGAGTAAAGACATGTGACAGCCGGCGCAGCCTGCCATCCAGTCCGTTGCTACTTTTGGTTTAGCCATATTTTGACTCCTTATTCTTTCAACCAGATAATTACTCAGTGATGATTGCAACAGGCACCCGCTTGAGGAGTTCATCTTTCCAGCCAGCGGCGTCCAGGTGATACCCGAGGGCAGCAGCCAGTTTCTCAAGGACGGCGGCGTTGGTTAAAACGCCTTCCGGGGCAGCTATCGGTTGGACAGCCGTTTGGAGCCTGCCGTCAAGATTGAGATAAGAACCTTCCTGTTCTGTCCAGTCGGTAACAGGCAGAACCACATTCGCATGGGCGGTCAATTGCGAGCTATAACTGGCCTGGACTGCGATGAACGGGACGTTTTCCAGCCGTTTGATCAATTTCTGGCTGGGGCAGTCATCTCCGAGGGCGATAAAGACAGCCTGTTCGTCAGAGATTTCCATTGCCTGCTCAAGACCGTATTGGGCGGCGGCCATGCTGTTGGCTTTGCCTTTGACGCTGACGAGGGCATTGCGCTGTTCACCAATCGCGCCGGAGAGATGGCCCAGTTCAACGAGGGCTTTGAGGGTGTTTAGGGAGGCATTCTTCAGCAGCGCTTCGCCGTAAACGATGGCGGGGAAATTGGCAGCGGCCAAAATCCGGGCTGCTTCTTTCACCGCAGCTTCGTCTACACCGGCGGCTTTTGCCAGTGCGGTGACCGGTTTGTCAGCCAGGGCAGCGCTGAGGGCCTGGATCAGATTGTCGTAGTTATCCCCACTCGGTTTCAGGACGACATCGGCGATGTCTGCAATAGCGTTTTCAGCGCAGCCGGCCGAGATGACCCGCGTGCCGTGGGGTACATTGCGCTTGATGAAGAAGCTGGCAACTTCGTGGTCTTCAACGAGGTCTGCGCCGAGGACGAGAACACAATCGGCTTTTTCAAGTTCGCTGAGGGAGCCTTCAAAAGGTGAACCGAGGTCGGCCGCCAATTGGGCAGCCAGTTTGGTGTTTGCGCCTTCTTCGATGCTGGTCACGGTGTCAGCCTGGAGTTTGTCCCCGAAAAGCTGTTTGAAGAGATACAGTGATTCTGCCGGCAGGCGGGTGGAAGCCATTGCCGCAGTCCTGGAGGATTGCTTCAACTGGTCGGCGACTGCATTGATCGCGTCTTCCCAGGTGGCGGCTTTGAGTTTGCCGTCTTTGCGTACCATGGGGGTGTAGATGCGGTCCCAATTTTCGGCTTCATGGGGCAGGTAACGACCGACTTTGCAGAGGACGCCATGATTGACACTGGCGTCCCAGTTACCTTCAATGCGTACGAGGCGGTTATCGCGGCTGTAGATGTCGATGCCGCAGCCAAGGCTGCAACCGATACAGATGGATTCAGTTTTGTCGAGTTGCACTTCATGGCCCAGGTAGGCGCTCTTCTTGTCGATGAGGGCGCCGGTGGGACAGACCTGAACACAGGCGCCACAGGAAATGCAGGTGCTTTCGCCGAGCGGTACGCCGAGGTCAGCGACAATGGAGGAATCTGCCCCGCGCTCTTCAACGCCCAGGGTGAAGTTCCCGATCAGTTCGCCACAAGCGCGCACGCAGCGGCGGCAGAGGATACAGCGATCTTGTTCCAGGATGAAGTACTCGTGCGAGGCGTCCAGATCATACTTGTTCCAGTTGGGCTGCAGGGGCCAGTGAGTCATGTCCTGCTCGTATGCGGCGTTTTGTAGTTCACAGTCGCCGCCACTGACCTGGCAGTAGGGGCAGAAGTGATTACGCTCACTGAACAGCAGGGTCAGCACAAATTTGCGCGCTTCGCGAATACGTTCGTTGTCGGTGGTAACGACCATGTTGTCGGTGGCAGGCAGGGTGCAGGACGTTTGCAAGGTGCGCGCGCCCTTCACGTCTACCAGACACAGGCGGCAGCCGCCAAAAGGTGTCAATGCCGGGTGGTCACACAGGGTGGGGATGTGGATATCAGCCTGTTCGGCTGCCCGCAGAACAGTTGTGCCCTCTGGAACCTGGATTTCTTTTCCATCAATAGTGATATGGACCATTATCAGACCTCTCTATGCTTGTTCTAGTTGTACAAGTTTTGTTTTAGGATAAGCTTTTTTGCCGCTCATCGGGCAGACACCCGTTGGGCAGACTTTCAGCTTGATGTGCGCTTCAACTTCGGGCATGAAGTATTGGAGGATGTTCTCCAAGGGTGTGCCAGCAGTTGTTCCAAGGCCACAGTTGGAGAGTTCGATCAAATTCTTGCTGAGGAATTTCAGGTCTTCCAGGTCCTGCATGGTGCCAACGCCTTCGGCGATATTTTTCAGGATCTGGTAGGCGCGCTCGGTGCCAATGCGGCAGGGATTGCATTTGCCGCAGCTTTCTTTGCGGAAGAAATTCATCAGTACGATCGCCAGGTCTAGGGCGCAGTTGTTTTCATCACAGATTAATAATGCGCCAGAGCCGAGGGAGACGCCGTTTTCCTGGTAGGATTCGAAATCCATGGGCGTGTCCTGCAAGGTGCTGGGGATGACGGATCCGCTGGAGCCGCCGGTTTGTGCCATTTTGAAATGGGCGCCGTGGGCCATGCCTTTACCGTAGATCGAAATGATTTCGCGCAGGGTGATGCCCATGGGAACTTCGATCAAACCGGTGACATTGACGTTGCCGAGGATGGTGCAGACTTTCGTACCGGGACTTTTTTCGGTGCCGTAGCCGCGGTACCAGTCTGCGCCGTTGAGCATGATCGGGGGGATATTTGCCAGCGTTTCAACATTGTTGACCAGGGTGGGTTTCCCCCACAGGCCGTTGGTGGTGGGGTAAGGCGGGCGGGCACGCGGTTCGCCGCGTTTGCCTTCGAGGGATTCAATCAATGCGGTTTCTTCCCCACAGATGTATGCCCCGGCGCCGCTGTGGACGTGGAGCTTGAAGTTGAAGCCGCTGCCGAGGATGTCTTCGCCGAGCAGGCCCATCTCTTCGGCTTGCTGGATGGCAAGACGCAGGCGTTTTTGGGCCAGCAAGTATTCGCCGCGTACGTAGAAATAGCCTTCGTCCGCGCCGACGGCATAGGCAGCGATTGCCATCGCTTCCACGATAGCGTGGGGGTCGCCTTCGATCAGTACGCGGTCCTTGAAGGTGCCGGGTTCGCTTTCGTCCGCGTTGCAGATGACGTATTTCTGTTCGCCGGGTGTGCTGGCGACGAACTGCCATTTGAGGCCGGTCGGGAATCCTGCACCGCCGCGTCCGCGCAAGCCGGATGCTTTGATTTGGTCAATGACCTCTTTGGGCTGCATATTGGCGAGGATGTTTGCCAGGGCCTGGTAACCGTCATCGGCGATATAGTCTTCGATGCTGGTGGGGTCTATCAGGCCGGCGCGCTTGAGGATAATGCGCTGTTCAGCTGGCAAAGTGCCCTGACGGGCAGAAATCCAGGCGATGTGACCGCTGAGTTCGCGCACGGGGGCTTGCAGCCCGGGGGCAATGCGCCCCTTGTAGAGATGTTCTTCCACGATAGTGTGTACATCTTCAAGTTTAAGTGGCCCATAAATCGTTGCTTCTGGATATACCACCGCCAGCGGAACGGCGTCGCTGCGCCCGACATCCTGCATCCAGGCCAGGGAAACTTCATTTTCCAGTTCCAGGGCATTGATCTCCCGCTGGAATTGATCGTAGATTTCCCGGGCGCCGCGTTCCATACTGCGCGGGTCACCAGATACAAGCACCATTGATCGGTAATTCATTTTCCGCCTCCGTTAGCTGTATCGGGCCAGGATTTCGGGAACCTGGCTGGGAGTAACATTGCCGTACATGTCTTCGTCAACAAGCATGATCGGTCCGACACCACATAGCCCGAGACAACTGGCTGTGATCAATGTCCATTTGCCATCTTCGCTGGTCTCACCATCTTCGAGACCAAGTTGATCCTGAATGGCCAGCCAGACTTCGCGCCCGCCGGCCACATGGCAGGGAGCGCTTTCGCAGAATTGAATGACATGCCTTCCGCGGGGTTTGGTGGTCATCATTGTATAAAAGGTGGCAACAGAGGAGACCTTGCTTTTCGGCGTCTTCACCAGACGTCCGATTTCTTCAAGCGCCTCCTTGGGCAAATAACCAATGGTTCGGTTGACATCGTTAAGGATGGGGATCAGCTCTTCGGCTTTACCGCCATGTTCCTCGACGACACCGCGAACCACCTCCAGCACATTCATGTTGTCAGGGGTCATCTTCCTCTCCAGTCCAGATAGATCGTTGGTGTAACTATCATTAACTACTTAATGGTTACAGCACTAAAGTTGCAGACCTGCAAGCAGATACCGCAACGGACACACGTATCAGGATCGATGATATGGGGTTGACGACGTTCGCCGTGAATGGCATCTACAGGGCAGTTGCGGGCGCATACGGTACAGCCCGTACACATGTCTTCAAGGATCTCGTAGCGGATCATTGCCCGGCAGACTTTGGCAGGACATCGTTTTTCATAAATATGGGCTTCGTATTCATCACGGAAATGCTTCAGGGTGCTTTCAACGGGGTTGGGCGCGCCCTGGCCAAGACCGCACAGGCTGTCTTGTTTGATTTGTTCGCAAAGCATTTCAAGGGTTTCAATATCGCCGTCCTTGCCTTCACCTTCACAGATTCGGGTGAGGATTTCCAGCAGGCGGCGGGTGCCGACACGGCAAGGCACGCATTTGCCGCAGCTTTCTTCCTGGGTGAATTCCATGAAGAAGCGGGCGATGTCGACCATGCAAGTATCTTCGTCCATGACGATCATACCGCCGGAACCCATGATGGAGCCAGCCTGACCGAGGGATTCGTAATCCACGGGCAGGTCCAGGTTAGATGAGGGCAGGCAGCCGCCCATCGGACCGCCGGTCTGGATGGCTTTGAAGCCTTTGTCATGCTTAATCCCCCCGCCGACTTCAAAAATGATTTCGCGCAGGGTAATGCCCATCGGAACTTCGATCAGGCCGGTATTTTTGACATCACCAGCCAAAGCAAAGGTCTTGGTACCTTTGCAGTTTTCAGTGCCCATGCTGGAGAACCACTCTGCCCCTTTGAGAAGTATCTGGGGAACGGTGGCATAGGTTTCAACGTTGTTTACGTTGGACGGCTGCCCCCACAAGCCTTTGACAGCCGGGAAGGGCGGGCGGGTACGCGGTTCGCCGCGTGACCCTTCGATGGAGGCTATCAGGGCAGTTTCTTCACCGCAGACGAATGCGCCGGCGCCCATGCGAACTTCCAGGTCGAAAGAGAAATCGGAGCCGAGGATGTTGTCACCCAGCAAACCGAATTCGCGGGCCTGTTCGATCGCAATTTTCAGGGTGCGGACGGCTTCGGGATATTCGGCGCGGCAGTAGATGTAGCCCTGGTTTGAACCAATGGCATAAGCGGCGATCG
>Ga0334889_1002170_pt1 | contig 22864 bp, 16 predicted proteins | sample GraSluR1_MG_2_FD_207222 | JGI IMG/M metagenome (GOLD analysis project Ga0334889, IMG submission 207222) | Sludge microbial communities from methane-producing bioreactor in Wageningen University, Netherlands - Granular Sludge_8_08-R1 | ecosystem: Engineered > Bioreactor > Anaerobic > Unclassified... | reverse complement strand
TATTAAACAAATTTTTAAAAAACAGCTTAATTTGAAGAAAAAGATAATATTTACAACAAAATTATGTTTTTTGAATTTCTAAGAATAAGCTTGATTTAGTTAAATAATCTTATTTTAAAGAGGGAGGCGTTTAAAAATTAAAAAGAAAAAAAGAGAAGATATAAAAATATTTGGACCGGAAGATATATCTCACCTTAATGTAGATCAAATAATAGATGCGGTAAAATCACAAACTAAAGAAAAAAAAGAAAAAATTAAACCAAAAACTTTTGAACATTATTATACGGAAAATCCAACATCTGAATTGATTGTAAAAAAAATTAATTATAAAATGAAAAATGGACATGAATATATTTTCGAAGCTCCTTCTGGAGTTTATGGTAAAAGACGAATGGACAAGGCATCAGAACTTCTTATTGAAAATGTGGAAGTTAAAGGGGATAAACTGTTAGATATAGGTTGTGGATATGGAGTTATTGGAATTACACTAAAAAAAGAAAATCCAAATTTAACAGTTTTTATGAGCGATATAAATAAAAGAGCTGTTAATTATTCCAAAAAAAATGCGAAAAATAATAATGCACAGATCACTATAAAAGAAGGTAATTTATTTGAACCATGGCAAGAAGAAATATTTACTACAATTGTATCAAACCCACCTATAGTAGCTGGTAAAAACATATGGCAAGAAATAATTGAAAACGCATATAATCATTTAGAGAATAAAGGTGTTCTTTTTTTAGTGGCTTACCATAATAAAGGAGGAAGTGCTATTAAAGAATATATGGAGATTAAGTTTTCAAACGTTAAAGACGTTATAAAATCTGGTGGAATAAGAGTATATAAATCTGTTAAGGATGTTCAAAATGTTCTTTAAATGTGAAAACATTTCTTTTAAATATTCTCAAAATCTTATATTAAATAATGTGTCTTTAGAATTAAAAAAAGGACAATTTACAGGTTTAGTTGGTGATAATGGAAGCGGTAAATCCACTTTGATGAAAGTATTGAGTGGAATATACGAACCATTTGAAGGTAAAATTTCTATTTATGAAGAGGAACTTAATTTGCAGAATAGATTGAAAATAGGATATATTTTTCAAAATCCAGAAAATCAAATAGTTGGAGTTACTGTTGAAGAAGACGTTGCATTTGGTCTTGAGAATATAGGATACCCTGAAGATTTAATGGTTGAAAGAATTGATTGGGCGTTAGACATTACAGGATTAAAAGATATGAGAAAAAGAGATCCTAACACATTATCTGGAGGGCAAAAACAAAGACTTGCAATATCTTCAATACTTGCAATGAATCCCGAAATAATTTTTATGGATGAGCCTACAACTATGTTAGACCCTGTTGGCAGAAAAGAAGTTTATGGAGTAATAAAAACTTTAATTTCTATGGGGAAAACTATAGTAATTGCATCTCATCACTCTGAAGATTTAAATGAGGTAGAAAGAATAATAGCATTAAAAAAGGGAAATCTTGTTTTTGATGGAAATAGAGAAGAATTTTATAATAAAAATGTCGTTATTAATATAGAAAAACCTTTTGAATTCAGATTAAAAGATCATTATAATATTGATTTAAAAACTTTGGAGAAAAATTTATGTCAATAACAGTAAAAAATATTAATTATACATATTCAAAAAATACTCCATTTGAAAAAAACGCTTTGAAAAATGTAAGTATTGAAATTGAAAAAGGAAAAATGTATCTTTTTATAGGGCATACAGGATCAGGGAAAAGTACTCTGATAAATTGTTTTAATGGTTTAATAATACCAGATTCTGGCGAAATATTAATAGAAAATATTAATCTGAAAGAAAAATCTACAAATATTAAAGAAATCAGAAAAAAAGTGGGTATAATTTTTCAATATCCAGAATCCCAGTTTTTTCTTCCTACTGTAAAAGAAGAGATTGAATACGCATGTAAAAATTTTAATGTAAAATTTGATGAACTAAAATTAAAAAGATATTTTAAACTTTTAGGGTTGTCTGCCGAGTATTTAAATAAAAGCCCATTTAACCTTTCGGGCGGTGAAATGAGGAAAATAGCAATTCTGTCAGTTTTAATGTATGATCCAGACTATATAATATTTGATGAACCTACAGTAGGACTTGATTATTCTACAAAAAAATCTATTTTTGAAACAATTAAAAAATTAAATGAAATAGGAAAAACAATAATTTTAATCACACATTGGATAAGTGATTTTCTTCCGTTGAAACCTAAAGTTTTGATGTTAAAAAATTCCGAAGTTTTTTTTAAAGGGTCTTTTGATAATTTTGTGCTTATTAACGAAAAAGAATTAGAAAATGCAGGAATAATATTTGACGACAAACTGAAACTTTATAAATGTGCTCTTTTGAAAGATAATAATGAAAAAGAAATAATATCTAATTTATAATCGGGAGGGATCACCGTGGTTACAAGGCTGAGAGCACATGTTTCCAAAAAGAGAAATCTTAAAATGGAATATGAGCCTTTTATTTTTCTTGCTATTTTTTTGGTAATTTTTATTCCTTTGGCAAATGCTATGGGAGCTGCAAATTTATTTAAAACACTGATGTCAACTGCACATGATCTGTTGCTTAACGTAGTGTTTTTTATAATGGCAGTAGCGGTATTAACGGGGGCTTTGGGGACATTATTTTCAGAGTTTGGAGTAGTTTTTTTATTTAATAGGCTTTTGAAAAAATTGATGAAACCCTTGTACTCTCTTCCGGGAGCATCATCTTTAGGTATTTTTACGACTTATCTTTCGGATAATCCGGCTATTTTATCTTTGGCTAAAGATAAAGAATTTATTAAGTATTTTGAAAAGTGGCAAATACCACTTCTTTGTAATTTAGGAACATCTTTTGGAATGGGTCTTATCGTTACAACTTATATGGCGGCACAATCTACAAGTTTGGGAATGAATCTTGTAGTTCCTATTCTTATAGGTAATTTAGGAGCTTTTGTAGGAAGCATAATAAGTGTAAGGATATTTTCTATTTTTACTAAAAAACATTTTGGAGACACGCATGATATAGAAGTAAAACCAGTAACTTGGAGAAAAGTGAGAGAAGGAACCCTTGGATCAAGGTTTTTAGATGCAACTCTAGAAGGAGGAAAAACTGGTGTTACTTTAGGACTTGATATAATACCAGGAGTTTTAATAATCTCTACATTTGTTATGATTATAACAAATGGACCAGTTGATGTTGCAGCGGGTTATCAAGGGCTTGCATACGAAGGAGTACCTTTTTTACCGTGGCTTGCAAGTAAAGTATCTTGGTTAATTGAATTTATTTTTGGTTTTCAATCACCTGAATTAATAGCCTTTCCGTTGACATGTTTAGGATCTACTGGAGCGGCATTAGCTTTAGTTCCAAGATTTATTTCAGATGGTATACTTACTGCAAATGAAGTAGCAGTTTTTACTTCTATAGGGCTTACATGGAGCGGTTATTTATCTACACATGTAGCGATGATGGATACATTAGAGGCGAGACCACTTGCAAGTAAAGCAATTTTGTCTCATACAATTGCGGGAATTTTAGCCGCGATGTTTACAAGAATTTTAGTAGGTATATTTATTTAAAATAAAAACGCCCTTTAAAGGGCGTTTATTTTTTTTCGAAAACAGCTGAACACGATTTGCAATATCCAGTCAATTTTAAAGATAATGTTTTTACTTCGAAATCTAAGTCAAATTCTTTTAGAAATTCTCTAATTTTATCTTTAGAAACAGGAACTTTTATAGCAGCATCACAATTTTCACAAATAAATATTACCGTATCGGTTTCTTCTTCTTTTCTTAAATATTCATATTTGTAAGTTTCTTCATCAAATTTAATCTCTTTTATTAAATTTAATTCTACCAACAAATCAATAGCTCTTTTAACAGTCATTTTGCTTGTTCTTTGATTTCGTTTTTTTCTAATTTCTTGAAAAATATCATCCACAGACATTAACTTTCCTTCGGAGTCCATAAAAATTCTTAAGATCAATTCTCTTTGGGCTGTCATTCTTTGTTTTCTATTTTTTAGCGTGGATTTTAATAGATCTTGTTGATTCATCAAAACTCCCTCCTTGTTTTTAGCATTTTTCTAAAAGGTTAATTGTGCTAATCAATTTTTATATAATTATATCATATAGTTATTAGTTTTCCACGCTTTTGTTGTTAATGGTTTGATAATGTAAGATTACAAAAATGAAAACTTAAATCTCGTGTATATCAATTTTCCAAGCGGTTAATTTAGCGGCTGATCGTGCTGTTTGCCCGCCTTTTCCTATAGCAAGAGAAAATTGTTCTTTTGGAACAAATACTTTTGCTTCTCTTTTTTCATTATTTATTTCTATTTTTTTAACTTCAGCAGGTGCTAAAGAATTTTTAATAAAAACTTCTATATCTTCAGAATATTGAATTATATCAATTTTTTCGTTATTCAATTCATTATAGAGTTCTAATATTCTTGAAGAATTTTCGCCAACACAAGCACCTACAGCATCAACCTGTTTGCTGTTGCTCTTTACAGCGATTTTAGTTCTTATTCCGGGTTCTCTATAAATTTTAACGATTTCAACAACACCGTCATCGATTTCGGGAACTACAGACTTAAGAAGGTGAATAACTAATTCATTCGTAGTTCTTGAAACAAGAATTTTAGGACCTTTTGTAGATTTTTGAATATCTACAACATGAACTTTTATCAAATCTCCCTGTTGAAGTTTTTCTCCAGGAATCATATCTTTTTGAGGTAATTTCGTTTCTAATTTACCTATTCTAATTTCAGTATATAATTCTGTGGATTTCAAAACTTCGGCAACAGTTACTTTATCTTTAAAAGAAACATATTTATCAAATAAAGCCTTTTTTTCAAGTTCTTTAAGATTTTGAAGTATAACCTGTTTAGCAGTTTGAGCAGCTATTCTATTAAAATCTTTTTTTAAATTAATTTTTTTCTTTATTTCGGTTCCTACAGTAGCTTTAGGGTTGATTTTTAAAGCTTCTTCTAAACATAATTCCTCGTTAGGATCTTGAACATCCTCTACCACAAGCCAAGTTTGATATACTACAAAACCTGTAGATTTTGGATCAACAACTATATCAACGTTTTTAGTGCCATAATTTTTTTTGTAAGCACTCTTAATAGATTTTAACAATATATCTATTAAAACATCCTTTTTTATCCCTTTTTCTTCGAATTTTTCAATTGCTTCTAATAGATTTAAATCACCGTGCATATTTCTCCTCCTATATATCCACTTCTAAATTTGCTTTTTTTATTATATCGTAGTTTAAACTGATTAATTTCTTATTTTCCTTTAGCTTTAAAATAATTAAATTTTCATCAGTATTTTCGATGTATCCTAAAAAACTTGATTGCTTTTCAACTGGTTCAGAAGTAATAATTTTACATAAATTTCCTTTGAACCTAGTAAAATCATCAAATTTTCTTAAAGATCTTGTTATTCCAGGGGAACTTACAATTAGATTATAATTGCTTAGAAAATTATCTATTTCCTCGATCTTTGGTTCGATTTCCCTTGAGGCTTTTTCACAATCTTCAATACTAACGTAATCATCAATTTTATCTATTATAACTTCTATATCAGTTTTTCTTTTAGTTTTTTTTATTATTAAATCAAAAAGTTCTAAACCTAAATTTTTCAATGTGGTTTCACAAATTTCTTCTAATTTATTTTTAAAATCCCCGGTCAAAAGATTTCCTCCTTTTTCTTTCTATATAATAATAAGTCTCGAGGGCAAAAAGCCCCCGGTATAAATTGTATATTCAACATAATATTATTATAACATATCGTTATTTAAAAATCAAGTTTTGATAATTTTATAAAAAAGCAAAATTTCTATTCACTAAGTTTTAAGTGGTTTTTTAATTTTGTATTGTAGTATAATTGTGGTAAAATAATTTGAATGTTTAAAAATCGGGGAGGTCAAAATGAAAAAATTTTTTTTAGTTTTCTTAATTTTGTTGATTTCGGTAATTTTTGTTTCAGAAACTGTAGCATATTTAAGTACCAAAGACGGTAAAATTTATGATAGTTATTATGTTACGCTTCCGCAGTTAATGGGGGAATATTATAATATTATTTTAGAATTTACAGAAGAAAATCACGCTTACGATATTTATTTTAGACAAAGTGAAGATATGTATTATACATTAAAAAGTTTGATAGATTTTAAAATAATTGAAAAATATCTTAATGATAAAGGCTTATTTTTAGATGCAGTTTATGTAGAATCTGAAACTCAAAGATTATATTACTCTTATATGAATAACGAATCTTATAGAAATTATATACTTTACAGTTTTCAAACAGAAGAAAATTTTAGAGCTTTTGCAAATTTATTAGTATATAAAAATGAACTTATAACAGCTTTAAGAAAATCTTTTTCAGAACACACAGAAAATGAAGTTAGAGAATTTATTAATTCTAATTTTGAATTAATTAAACAAAATTATGAACAAATAAGAGCAAGTCATGTATTAGTTGCTACAGAAGAAGAAGCGAATGAAATAATTGAAAAATATAATGAAGGAATTTCTTTTTCGGTATTAGCAAAAGAGTATTCATTAGATAAAATTTCTGGAAATATTGGTGGAGATTTAGGTTTGTTTAAAAGGGGAGAAATGGTTTCGGAATTTGAAGCAGCTTCTTTTGAAGCAACTGTTGGAGAAATAACAGAACCTATAGAAACTGAATATGGATTTCACGTTATATTGGTAAGTTATAAAGGTATTTTTGATACAGTTGATGAAGTCTTAAAAGATAAAGAAATAATGGAAGAAATCACAGAAATTCTTACAGGAATAAAAATCGAACAATGGTTTACAAAATATAGAGAAAATTTTGATTTTATTATTACACATAGACCTTTAAAATTAGAATATGAAGTTAAAAAATCTGAAAGCTTAAAAAGATATGAAGAATTAGAAGCATATTATAGAAACATAATAAAAAATGAAAAAGATATACCTTTACTTTGGAACATTAGCTATTTGAATTTATCTGATACTGTTTTATTCAGTAAAAATAATGATTTTAGAGACATGGCATCAATAAATGATATTTTAATCCAATTTTCAGAACTTGCAACTCATGTAATCAATGAAGAAACTTATAATAAAAAAATTACAGAAATAAATACATCATTAAAAAATATAGAAGATAAAAATTCTGAAGAAGCAAAAAAACTTGAAACCCAATTATCAAATTTAAACACATTAAATTCGTATAAAAGAAATTTTGAATTTGAATCTTCAGAAAAATTTTTCTCAGATTATGAAAAATTAAAAATTCAAATAGAAGAAATAAATCTTTTCCAAAAAAGCATTTTAAGAAAAATGCTTGAAAATGATAAAAATAATATGGATATAATTTATGAATTGACGATGAGATATCCAGAAGATGTAGATTTTAAATTAGATCTTCTTTTTGCAAGATATACAAATATAGTAGTTTATCTTGAAGAAACAGGAAGATATGCAGACGGAAAAGAAATTCTTATGGAAATAAGAGAAGATCTATCTATTATAAAAGATAATGAAATCATTTCTAAAGAAAATATAGAAAAAATAGAAGAAATAATTTATGAAATAGACTCTATTTATAATTGAAGGGATTAAATGTGAATAAACTTTTTTTATCGTTAAAGCAACATTTAAATAATACAACTGATGAAGAATACGAAAAAGGTTTGGAAATAGTTATTTCAGAACAAATAAAAATAAATGATTTAAGATATAATGAAACATTTTTAAAAAGTAGTTGTATTATTGAAAATAAAGAAATTAAATTATTTTATGACAATTATCAAAATTTAAATTATGAATGTGAATGCGATTTTTATAAAAACAAAATGGGCTATTGTGCCCATTTTGTTTCTTTAGTATTATACATGGAAAAACACATAAAAAATAATAACTATGAAAATTCGATCTTTTCAAAATTAGATTTATCTGATTATAATAAAAAAGCGATAAATCTTATAAAAACAAATGAAAATAAAACCGAAATAACTTTTGAAAATACAACTAATGAAAAAAATAATTTAATCAATTGTTTAATCACAAATAAAGAAAATAAATATATTTTAAAATCTTTTGAAATGATTAAAATATCAAATATCTCTTTTTCTTATGAAAAAAATAAAAACATATTTTTTGGTGAAAATGTAGATTTAACAGGAATTTTTTTCGGAAACAAAGGAGATTATAAAATTAAATGGCTTATAAAAGACCATTTTAAAAATACAATAAAATACAACGATTTTATAACCTCTGAAAGTGATACAGTAATAATTGATGAAAACAATATATTTAGAGTTTTAAATGTAGATTGCCCTTTAGATCTTAACTTATTTAAAGAAGAAACGATAAATATAGAAGAACTAAAAATATTTTACGAAAACAATATAAAAAAATTTGAAAACGCCGGATTCAAATTTAATTTTGAAAATAGCGACTTAAAAATTCTAACAGGTGAAAGTTACTTTAAAATGTATATTTTTAGACTTGAAGATAGATTTAAATTCAAATTAAAAAAAGTATACGATTTTTTCGAATATGATTTTGAAGAACTAAATAAATATTTTAGAGATTCAGAAAATGAAGAAGAAATATTCAACTTTTTTAAATCAAATGATTTACCGTTAAATTATAATGGCGAAATATATATAACAGCTGATTTAATGGCACACTTTATAGAAAACATAATTAACATAATTCCAGATAATCTGAAAGTAGTACTTTCAAAAAAAATAAACATTATAAAAAAACCAAAATTTTATTTGAATACAAAAAGACAAAACACAGAAATTAAAGCGGAATTATATTTAGACGAAGAAATATTTGACAATTATTTTTATCAATTAAAAGAAAATAAAAGCCATATAATAATAAAATCAGGAGACATAATAAAAATTCCAGAATCTTTAAAAGACGTTATAAACAAAATAAGAAAAAACAAACCAATAAATATAGTAGATTTGATAGAAATAAAGGAAGAAGTAAAAGGCGAGTATGAAAACATTTTTAATAATTTAAGTAACTTTCAAAATCTTAAAAATTATGAAATGCAAAACTTTAAAGGCGAGTTGAGGAACTATCAAAAATATGGATATAATTATATGAGATTTTTTCATGAAAATGGAATAAATTGCATATTGGCAGATGATATGGGACTTGGTAAAACTATACAAATAATAGCACTATTATGCAATTTGAATTTAGAAAATAAAGCTTTGATAGTTACACCAAAATCAGTAATCTACAATTGGCAAGAAGAAATAGAAAAATTTTCTGATTTAACAACAAACATATTTTTAGGAACAGACAGAGACATTGAAAAAAACAGCCAAATAATACTAACAACATATAGCACGCTTAAAAATAGTTTAGAATTACTTGAAAATGAATTTGAATATGTAATACTTGATGAAGCCCAATATATAAAAAATAACTGGACATTATCTTCAAAAATGGTAAAAAAAATTAAAGCAAAAAATAAAATAGCACTTACAGGAACTCCTGTAGAAAACTCTATATATGATTTGTTGAACATACTCGATTTTTTATACCCCGGATATTTTAATAAATACGTTGAATTTGAAAATATTTATACTAACGAAGAAAAAAAAGAAGCATTTTTAAAAAAAATAAAACCATTTATTTTAAGAAGAACAAAAGAGCAAGTTTTAGATGAATTACCAGAAAAAACTGAAAAAACAGTTCATATAGAAATGCTTCCAGAACAAAAAGAAATATATATCAACTATTTAAATAAATACAAACTCGATATTATGAATGATAAAAAAATGATAAATTACTTAACTTTTTTAACAAGACTAAGGCAAATAAGTTGCCACCCAACGCTTTTATTTGAGAAATTTGACAACAGTTCAGGAAAGTTTGAATATCTAGTCGAATTAATAGAAGAAGTTCTAAATTCGAGCCATAAAATGATTATCTTCTCGCAATTTACAAGTATGCTTGAAATAATACAAAAATACTTAGAAGAAAAAAATATTGATTACAGAAAAATAACAGGAAAAACTTTAAAAAGAAACGAAATCGTTCGAGAATTTAACGAAAATTCTGGTATAAAGGTAATGCTTTTAAGCTTAAAAGCAGCCGGAACAGGATTGAACATAACAAGTGCAGATATAGTAGTGCATTACGACCCTTGGTGGAATCCTTCTGTAGAAAATCAAGCGACCGATAGAGCGTATAGAATAGGGCAGAAAAAAAACGTCTTTGTATATAAACTCGTAAGTAAAAATACAGTAGAAGAAAAAATTTTATTTTTAAAAGAGAAAAAACAAGAATTATATGAAAACATAGTTGAAAATAAAAGAATACTAAAAAATCTTTCAAAAGAAGATATCATAAATTTATTAGAATAATAAAACGGCGGTAACAGCTACCCGCCTAAAAAAAACTGGAGGTGTTTTTTATTAAAACAAAAAAGTTGGTTTTATCTGGAGTAATTGCAGCAGTATATGTAGTAATAACAGTAGTGTTTCAACCCATTAGCTTTGGGCCTATGCAGTTAAGAGTGTCAGAAGCCCTCACCATACTTCCGTTCATAGAACCCTTATTTATACCGGGTTTATATGTTGGGGTATTAGTATCTAATCTAATCGCAGGATTAGGAGCATGGGATATATGGTTTGGAAGTTTTTTAACACTTATAGCGGCTATATTAACTTGGAAAATGCCTAACAAATATTTGGCAGCGCTTCCGCCAATTTTAGTTAACGCATTCGGAGTATCTGCATACGTAGCTCCACTTTATGAAGTGCCGTATTGGCCTACAGTGTTGAGTATCGGAGTAGGGCAAGCGATAGTATTATATTTACTTGGAATACCTTTATTAAAAATATTTGAAAAATATTATAAAGGGAAAAATATTAAAACTAATAAATAATTTTGTAGCAACAAAACATAGGAGCAATCATATTGATTGCTCCTATGTTTTTTAATATGCATTATTTAAAATTTCAATAACTCTTTCTTCACTTACTTTAACAGGATTTACGAGAATAGATTCATTATTAACAGTCTTTTGAGCAATTTCTTCAAAAGATTTTTTATCTACTCCTAATTCCCTAAGTGATTTAGGAAGACTAGCAATTTCATGCAACTCATTTATCAAATCTCTTATATAATAAATAGCCTTTTCTGCTCTTCTGTTTTTAAAAGCTTTACAATAAATATCAGGCCCAGCTATCGGAAGAAGAAGTTCGGAATAATAATCATCTACAGCATTTTTATTATATTCCATACAATAAGGAAGAAGAACAGCCATAGCCTCGCTATGAGAAACCCCACATACATCACTACAAGCATGAGACAACGCATGAGTAATTCCAGCCATAGAATTTGAAAAAGCGATACTTGACATCAAAGAAGCATTAGAAAGAACTAGCCAAAGATTTTTATCTTTTGGGTTCTCAATAATATTTACAATATTTTCCATTATCATTTTTATTGATGAAAAAGCGAAAGAATCGCTTATAGGATTTTTTTGTAAACAACTGTAAGCTTCAATACTATGAGTTAAAGCTTCCATTGCTTTAGAAGCAATCAACTTTGGGGTAAGATTTTCTAAAATTCTCGGATCGACTACAACAACAGACGCTTCATTATACATTTTAGAAGTTGTCGGAACAATAATTAAAGGGTTTGACTTTTTATCTATAACTTTTTTTGCAGTGTTGATAACAGAATCACCGCCAATTGCTATTATCGAATCACAACTCTCTTCAAAATAAATATCAGAAATTTGATCGATAACCTCTATTGAAGAATCAACAGGAATATCTTTGAAAATAAAATATTGTTTATAATCGGAGTTTTCTAAAGCGGAAGTAATAATCTTTAAATTGCCATTCTTCATTAAAGTTTCATCAGTAAGAATTAACGGTTTTGAAGAATTTAAATTATTTAATTCAAAAGGTATATTTTCCAAAGCATTTAAACCAGACAATAATTTTACTGAACTTTGAAATTCATAATATGAAGGAATCATTTTTTTCATCTCCTTATATTCCGAATAATATTTTCAAATAAACTCTAAATTTATTTGAAGACGTTGAAGGTTTTTCATATAAAATTTTATTAGATATAAACTTTGGGAAAAAATAATATTCAACGATATGCAAAATACGAAAAAAAGACATCGATTTAACAATATCTCCTTTAACTAAAAACCTATTTTCAGAATAACCCTGTTCTATACTGATTTTACCGGTTAATAATAACAAAGCAGACTCTATACTCTTAAAGTATATAGTTAAATCAGAATCCGAATATTTTTTTGACTTTTTAAAAGAATTATTTTTAACTCTAAAACCAATTGAAGGCTTTTCAGGCCAGACTTTTAATTTAATTACATAAGATTCTTCAAAATTATCCAATTCTTTTTTTGCATAATAATCAAGTTTAACAACAGCACGAATCGCACGAGATAAAAAAAAGAAAATAATTTTCAAAAAAAACTTTTTCAAAATTATTCACCAACCTTATTAAAGAAATATTCGGCAAATTTTTCAAGCTGTATATTTTCAATCCCAAGAATATGCTGGATTATAAGACCATCAAGGCAAGATAAAATAATTAAAGAAATAGTATCATAATCCTCATCGCTTTTCTTAATAATAGATTTAATGGCTTTTTTAATATCTTCACGCCATAAATTATAACTGTTGATAAACCTCTCTTTTATATTTTCATTATTTCTAATAGCCTCTTGAATAAGGTATAAATGCAGTTTATTTCTCATTTCATCTTTAATTACTTTTTCATATAAAATACTTAATAATTTATCTGTATCAAGAACTTCGATAGAATAAATAAAATCTAAAATTTCTTTTGTGGCCTTTTCGAGATGTCTTTCAGTAATATCAAAAATTAAATCATTTTTTGATTTATAATAATAATACAAAGTTCCTTTGCTAATCTTTGCTTCATTAGAAATATCAGCAAGAGTAGTTCTTTCAACACCATTCTTCATTAAAAGTCTTTCGGCAGATTCAATTATTACTGTACGCATATTTTTTTTTATAAAAAATCACCTCTTTTAATTACCGGTCAATTGACTGCTTTTAAAATTATAACTCTTATCATTTTTTTTGTCAATAATTATATATATTGCTATGTTTTTAACCGATTTTTATTATGGCATTTAAGCCCTTATAATAATGAAGAGGTAAATATTGGATAAAATAAACACGAACAAGATCAAATTTTCTAAAAAACAAATTTCGCTCTTGTGAAAAGACGCTAAAAATAGCAAACTCGCTACGCTCAGACATGCTATTTTCTTACGCGTTTTTTCATCCGCTCAATTGTTTTTTGAACGAAAATTCTCAATTGCTCGCTACTTTATTTCACCCATATTTACCGTTAAAACATTAAAGGATTCAAAAATATTTTAGAATTTATAAAAAAACATTATTTGCTTCTAATGTAGTGTAACAGCCACGTCGAACTCTGCACGGCGTTACAGCACATATGACAACATAAATATTTAATAGATAATTTTTGGAAAACCTTAAATCTGTTTTTTAATTATCGCTTTTTATATTCGATAATACTTTTAATATACCTAATTCAAAAACAAACATTCTAACCAACTTTAAAAACATTATTTGCTGTCAAGCATTTTGCTTAGTTAAAAATCTTTAAAACTATTTTTCTATTCTATTTTTTAAACAATTGCATTTTAATGTTAAATAATGTAAAATTATTGTTGAAGAATAAAAAGAAAAACATGAAAAATAATATTTTTAATAAATCAGATTCTATGAAATTTTTTATGGGTCAGTAGGTCAGCAGACAGTCGGGCAGGAAAAACGTTGAAACAATCATTTGTGCTTAATTCCCCTCTTGAGCTATGGCAACCGAAAGTTGACGGGGTGGACAGTTTTTGTGCCACTCACCACTTTTAACTTTTCGCTATTTAAACGCTTAACCATTTAAACAATTAAACGTTTTTTTGTTTTTCCTTTCTAACTAAACAACTTTCTGCTTTAGTTGTTTTTCCTAATCAACTATAAATATAAATTATTTTTGCCATACTATTTTACAGAAAACCATAAATCATAATAAGGAGAAAAAAATGACTAAAAAAAATGAAAAAAGTTCTCTTTTAGACAACAAAAACAGAGGAAAAGTTGGGGAATATTTAATAGATAACATTGAAAAAGGCTCAAATTTATCTATAGTTTCAGCATATTTTACAATTTATGCTTACAATGAAATGAAAGAAAAACTAGATAATATAGAACAATTAAACTTTTTATTTGGCGAACCCACATTTTTAAAAAATATGAACCCTGAATTATTAAAAGCTAAAGAATTCCAAATAGAAGATAGCTCTTATAACATCTCAATAAAAAACAGACTAAAGCAAAAAAAAGTTGCAAAAGAATGTGCAAAATGGATTGAAGAAAAAGTAAACATAAAATCAATGGTAAAACCAAATTTTTTGCATGGGAAAATGTATTATATAGAAAACCCTAATAAAGACCCTAAAGCAATAATAGGAAGCTCAAACTTCACATATAGCGGACTCGGTTTTGACAGCAGTAAAAATATTGAATTAAATATGTATTTAAACGATAAAAGAGATTCTAACGATGTAAAAGAATGGTTTGAAGAAATCTGGAATGATAAAACAGGACTTGTTGAAGACGTAAAAACTGAAGTATTAGAATATTTAAACAAACTATACAAAGAAAACAGTCCTGAATTAGTATATTTATTTACATTATATAACATATTCAAAGATTATCTTGACAACGAAAAAAACTTTCTTGAAGAAGAACAAACATTCAAAGAAACGAAAATATGGAATATGCTATATGATTTTCAAAAAGATGCAGTAAAAGGAGCGATAAGCAAAATTGAAAAACATGGTGGATGTATTATTGCCGATAGTGTAGGATTAGGGAAAACATTTGAAGCATTAGCAGTTATAAAATATTATGAGCTAAAAAATGATAGAGTTATGGTATTATGTCCAAAGAGATTACATCAAAACTGGGATAACTTTTTAGGAAACATAAAAAACAACATATTATATGAAGATAAACTCTCATATGACATATTTTTTCACACAGATCTTTCAAGAACATCTGGAAAAGCGGCAAATGGAAAAAATTTAAAAAAAATAATGTGGGATAAATATGACCTTGTAGTTATAGACGAATCTCACAATTTCAGAAACAATAAAGCGGTAAAAGAAAAACAAACGAGATACAACAAACTAATGGAAGATATAATAAAAGCTGGAAAAAGAACAAAAGTATTATTACTATCTGCAACACCAATAAATACAAATCTAAACGATTTAAAAAATCAATTAAACCTAATAACAAAAGAAAAAAATGATGCATTAAAAGATTATGGAATAGAAAATATGAATAGCACATTAATAAGAGCCCAAAGAAACTTTAATAAATGGGCAGAAAAAAAACATCATGAAGAAAAAATAAGTCTTATACAAAATATGGATTCAGATTTTTTTAAATTATTAGATGAATACACAATATCCAGATCAAGAACTCATATAATAAAATATTATGACACAAAAAAAATAGGGAAATTTCCTGAAAGATTAAAACCGATATCAATATACTCTAAATTAGATGAAAAAGAAAACATAATAAAATACGATACACTAAACGAAATAATATTAAACTTAAAACTCGCAATATATTTTCCAAGTAATTACATAAGAAAAGCTAAAATAGAAGACTTTTCAGAAAAATATGATACAAAAGTAAAAGAAGGAAAAACAACATTATCTCAAAAAGACAGAGAAGAAAGTCTTGTAAAAATGATGAAATCGAATTACTTAAAAAGACTTGAAAGCTCTATAAACTCATTTTCATTATCTATTGAAAGATTATCTAATAAAATAAACACATTAATAGAAAAAATTGAAAACTTTATCGACAACAAAGAAAAATATAAAGAGTTATACGAAGAAATACAAGAAGAATTAGAACAAGAAGAACAAAATATTTTAGAAGACATTACAGTAGAAGGGAAAATTCAATATAATCTATTAGAAATGAAAACATCAGAATGGTTATCAGATTTAAAAAAAGATCATAAAATATTAGAAAAAATATTATTAGAATCAAAAAAAATAGACGAAGAAAGAGACGCCAAATTACAAAATCTTGTAAAAATAATTACGCAAAAAACATCAAACCCCATAAATAAAAATAACAAAAAAGCACTTATATTTACAGCATTTTCTGATACTGCTTATTACTTATACAACTATTTAAAAAAATGGGCAGAAAAACAAAATATGAATATAGCAGTAGTAACAGGAAGCGGACGAAACTTTACAACATACGGAAAAAATAATTTTGAAGAAATACTCACAAACTTTTCTCCAATATCCAAAAACAGGAATACAACAGAAAAAGAAATAGACATATTAATAGCTACAGACTGTATATCGGAAGGACAAAACCTTCAAGATTGTGATTATTTAATTAATTACGACATACATTGGAACCCTGTAAGAATAATACAAAGGTTTGGTAGAATAGACAGAATAGGTTCAAAAAATAAAATAATTCAATTATTAAATTTTTGGCCTGAAGAAGACCTTGAAAAATATATAAACCTCGAAAAAAGAGTAAAAAGTAGAATGACACTACTTGACATAGCAAGCTCAGGGAATGAAAACATGCTTGAAATTCCAGAAGAAAATATAGAATTTGATTTCAGAGCAGAACAACTTAAAAAAATGCAAAACGAAATAGTAGACCTTGAAGAACTAAACGAAACAATAACCCTTACAGACTTCACTTTAAATGACTTTAAAATAGATTTAAGCAATTATATAGATACCAACAAATCATTATTAGAAAAAACACCCAAAGGAATATATTCAATAGTACCATCTGCAAATAAAGAAAATTTTGAACTAATAAAAAATACCATTTTAACAGAAAAAACAAATGAAATAATAAAACCGGGAATAATCTTTTGTTTGAAATTGAAAGAAGAAAAAACAGAAAAAATTAAAGAAAAATTAGATAAATTCAACCCCGTTTCACCATACTTTTTAACATATATATATGAAAACGGAGATATAAAATATACCTATACAAACTTAAAACAAATATTAGACATATACAAACTATTATGCAGCAATAAAAAAACTCCAATAAAAGAATTAACAGATTTATTCAATAAAGAAACAAACGAAGGGGAAAACATGGAAAAATATTCTAACTTATTATTGAAAACAGTTGAAAAAATAAAAGGAAACATACAAAATCAAAATATAAAAACATTAGGAGCAGGAATGCCACGAGGTCAACTCTCTTTACTTAATAAAAAAGAACAAATACAAAATGAAGAAGAATTTGAATTAATAAGCTTTTTGATAATTAAAAATCAGGGGGAATAAAAGTGGAAAGAATAAAATTACAAGAATCATTAAAAACATTTAAAACAAAAAATATATTTGAAGCAGGAATAAACTTTTTTGAAACATTAGAATATCCAATAAAAAATAAAATAATCTCAGAAGAAATATATTCAAAACAACAATTTACAGAATTAGTAGGAAGCCCAAACACAATAAAAACTGAATCGGTTGAAAAAATATCAATTCTATTTACATTTTCTGAAGAAAACTTTGAAGAACAAAAATATTATAAATATGAATCAACACACACAATAATAGCGGGATACATATTTTTATCAGTAAAATTATCAGATAAACAATATACAAAAACAGAAATAGTTAACATTTCAAAGGAAATAAACAAAATGCTCAATTCACCAGCATTTATAATATTTCATTATGATGATAAATTAACCCTAACAGTTACAGACCGAAGAATAAATAAAAAAGATACTGATAGAGACGTAATAGAAAAAACAACATTAATAAAAGACATCAACATAAACAATCCACATGCAGCACACATAAGGATACTTGAAGAAATAAATTTCGCAGCACTTGGAATACCAAAAACATTTAAAGACTTTCACGATAAATGGAAAGAAAAACTAAGCATAAAAGAACTAAACAAACAATTTTATAAAGAATTATCAAGCTGGTATTTTTGGGCTATGGATAAAGTAAAATTCCCACACACTAAAGTAGAAGCACAAAAAGACGGATTATTTAAAAACAATGAAAACCTAAAAGAACACTATGCACAAAACCTTATAAGATTTTTAACGAGAATATTATTCGTATGGTTTTTAAAAGAAAAAAATCTTATTAAAGAAACAATATTTGATGAAAATTATATATACGAAAAAATACTAAAAAAAGATGCCGACTCCACCCAAAGCACATATTATAAAGCGATACTTCAAAATTTATTTTTTGCAACTTTAAATACAGAAATGAATAAAGATAAACAAGGCAACAGAGCATTTATTTCAAAAGATCATCATGGAAGATCTTCAAGTTATGGAGTACACTCAAAATACAGATACAAAAGATACCTTTTAAATGAAGATGAAAACCTTATAATAAAACTATTCGAGGATATTCCGTTTTTAAACGGAGGGTTATTTGAATGCCTTGATGAATTAATAAACAATGAAATGATAAGAGTAGATATGTTTTCAGACAATCCTAAAAATGAAGAAAAACTATCATTTCCAGACGAGCTATTATTTTTAAACAATGAGAAAGAAAAAGTAAGAGGAATATTTAAGATATTAAAAGATTATAAATTTACACTTGAAGAAAACACACCAATAGAAGAAGACGTGGCACTTGATCCTGAATTATTAGGACAAATATTTGAAAATCTACTTGCAAGTTATAACCCTGAAACTAAAGAAACAGCAAGAAAAAAAACAGGAAGCTATTATACACCAAGAGAAATTGTTAATTATATGGTTGATAGCTCAATAAAAGAATATTTAAAAAATGATATAGAACAATTAAAAAATGAAACAGAAAAACTAAATTTTCTATTTGACATACACGAAAAAGAAAACCCTTTTGATAATAAACTAACAGAGCAAATAGTTAAATCTATATACAAAATAAAAATTTTGGATCCAGCATGTGGTTCAGGAGCATTCCCAATGGGAATACTGAACAAACTTGTTATTTTGCTTGAAAAATTAGATCCAGAAAATAAAATTTGGAAACAACTAAAAATAGAAGAAGTACAAAAAGATGATTATGATTTTGATGAAAAATATAAAGAAATTGAAACAATATTTAATTTAGATTTTAATCAGGCAAATTATGCAAGAAAATTATTTTTAATTGAAAATAGTATTTACGGAGTAGATATACAACCAATAGCAATTCAAATATCAAAATTAAGATTTTTTATTTCTTTAATAATAGAACAAAAATCAAATTATGATAAACCAAACTTTGGAATTTTAACTCTACCAAACCTTGAAACGAGATTTGTAACAGCAAACACTTTAATAAACGTTGAAAAACCTACAAATTATCAACTTGGAAATGATGCATATGAAAAAATAGAAAAAGAATTGCAGAAAATAAGAAATAAATACTTTGAAGCCAAAACGAAAAAAACAAAAGATAAATATAAAAAATCTGATGAAGAAAAAAGAATGGAATTAAAAGAAAAACTTCAAGAATTCGGATTCCCTTCAGAAACAAGCTTGAAAATATCAAGCTGGGATCCTTACAAACTGAATACAGTAGCAGAGTTTTTTGATCCAGAGTTTATGTTTGGATTAAAAGAAGGCTTTGATATAGTTATAGGAAATCCGCCTTATATTAGGCAAGAAAGTATTAAAGAGATAAAGGATGAATTAAAAAAATATTATGAAACATTCAGCGGAACTTGTGATATATATGTAGCTTTTTATGAAAAAGGTTATCAAATTTTGAAAGAAAAAGGCGTGTTATCTTTTATTACATCAAACAAATGGACGAGAGCAGATTATGGGAAAGGATTACGAAAATTTTTACTAAAAAACGTAGATTTTTTAAACTACATTGATTTTAATGGAGTAAAAGTATTTGAAAGTGCTACAGTAGATACATCAGTTTTTGAATTTAAAAAAATTAAAGAAAATAATAATTTTATATATTGTGATATAGGAAAAGATTATTCTTTAAAAACGAATCTTGATGATTATATAAAAGAAAACTATGTGTTATATAGTAAAAAAAACTTAACAGAAGATACTTTTTCATTTTTATCGAAAAAAGAATTGCAAATAAAAAAGAGAATAGAAGAAATAGGAACCCCTTTAAAAGAATGGGATATAAAAATTTATCGTGGGGTTTTAACTGGATATAACGAAGCCTTTATAATTGACGGGAAAAAAAAAGATGAATTAATAGCTAAAGACCCTAAAAATGCAGAAATTATAAAACCCTTATTAAGAGGAAAAGATATAAAAAAATACACTTATGAGTTTGCTGATAAGTGGTTAATTGCAACTTTTCCTGCAAAAAATATAGATATAACTAAATACCCAGATGTTGAAAAATATTTAAAAGGTTTTGGCCGAAAGTTAGAACAAAGCGGAGAAACTTTTACTGATGAAAAAGGTAATCTAATAAAATGTCGAAAAAAAACAAATAATAAATGGTATGAAATCCAAGATCAAATAGCTTATTATGATGAATTTGAAAAAGAAAAAGTAGTGTGGCAAAGAATAACCAAAAAACCTATGTTTTCTTTTGTAAAAGAGAATATTCTTATATTAGATAGTATGGCATTTATAACTTCTGAAAGTGTTGAAAAAAATTGCTACTTGATTAGTTTTTTAAATTCAAAATTGAACCATTTTTATATTAATAAAATAACTCATCAGTATAGTGATACAGGCTACTTATTATCAAATCAATTTGTTGAAAGACTTCCTGCAAAAATAATTACCAAGAATTATTTTTTTGTTTTATCTAATTATATTTTTTTCTTAAAATCCAAAAATATCAATGATTATGAATTGATATCAGATTATTTTGAAAAAATAGCCGACTTTATGGTATATGGATTATATTTTGAAAATGAAATGAAATCTGATAATTGTTATATAAATTATGACGTTGAAAAAATATTAATACAATTAAATGAAGAAAATACAGAAAATGAAAAACTTCAAATAATTCTTCAAATTTATGAAAAAATGAAATTATTGCCAACAGTTATTAAAGCATTTAATGATTGTAACGTTGAAGAAATTCAAATCATTGAAAATTCTATTAAAATCTAAAATGTTCTAAGTTAGGGAAAGATTATTTATGGTTTTAATATAAAAAAAGCGTATGAGTCTAATATATCTCCATTTAAAAAAGCAATTGCAAAAAGATTTGATAATTATTCTTTTAACGAAAATTATATAGAAGAGTTAAAAAAGAACGGAGAAATCCGAATAAGAACAGAATTAAGAAGATTAATGTTGTTATATGATATAATAAAAAATAACTAAGGAGACAACGCCTAACTCCCGAAGGTGATTGCCATTTGTCTCCCAGCTTTTTTCTTATTATAATATAATTCTACATTATTTTTTTCTTTTTAGCAAGTTGCGTTTTTCAGATATATCCAATTAATATTAAATATTTATATATGCTGTTGAAATAAGGATCTTTTCTTTATTTTTCAACTTTTTTTTGTGTTAAAAAAACGAGATAATTGATTTAAATAATTTTTCGATTTATCCAAAAAATTTAGCAATTGAATGTATGTTTAAAGCGGCAGAATGTTTTTATTTAAAATTTTTAATTATACGGAGGTTTTAAATGTTCGAATTTAAAGATTTTGATTATTTAACAGATGAAGAAATAGATCTTATAATTGATGAAAAGGTAGAAGGAAATGAAGAAAAAGGATATGTTCCTGCCTATAAATATAAAATTTATAAACATAAATCAAATGATATAATTGGAGAAATTGATATTCGTATAGGAAATAATCAAAATACATCTTTTGGGGGTAATATTGGATATGCTATTGAAGAAATGTTTAGAGGAAATGGGTATGCTTCAAAAGCTTGTAATTTAATAAAAATAGTGGCAAAGTCTCACGGAGTGAATAGTCTTTTTATAACATGTAATCCAGATAATTGGGCTTCTAGAAAGACTTGTGAGAAAATTGGGGCTAGATTTATAGAATTAATAGTGTTGCCAGAAGATAATGAAATGTATCTTGCTGGAGAAAAGCAGAAATGTGTTTTTAAATGGGAATTATAGATTAAAGAATTATGCTAAAGAAATAATGTGCCTTTAAAATGCAAAAGATTTTTCCACAAAACTAGCAATTGGAAGAGACAGAGTTAATTCTGAAAGAGCAAATAAACAAATAGTTATGAATTAAATGATTGGTTCTCATAGATTAATAGTTGGTAGCAAAAAAACTAAATAACGGAAATATTAAATATGGTATAATCTAATCAACAAATCGAAAAGGAGGAAATGCAAATGAAACGATATAAATATCCATATGGGATATCAAACTTTGAAACGGTAAGAACAGAAAATTATTATTATGTAGATAAAACAGAATATATAGAAAAACTAGAGAATGATGATAAATATATAATGATATTAAGACCAAGAAGGTTTGGAAAAAGTTTATTTTTAAGCACATTGGACTATTATTACAATAAACTATATGCAAATAAATATGAAGAAGTATTTAAAGGAACATATATTTATGATAACCCAACACCGTTAAAAAATAAATATATGGTGTTAAAACTAAATTTCAGTGGAATAGATACAAGTACATTAGAAGAAACAGAAGAAGTATTTTTTAAAAAAATATATAATGCAGTGTATGCATTTATAGATACACATGAAATATTTGAAGAAGAGGATAAAAAAATAATATTAAATA
>Ga0334889_1002162_pt1 | contig 22933 bp, 23 predicted proteins | sample GraSluR1_MG_2_FD_207222 | JGI IMG/M metagenome (GOLD analysis project Ga0334889, IMG submission 207222) | Sludge microbial communities from methane-producing bioreactor in Wageningen University, Netherlands - Granular Sludge_8_08-R1 | ecosystem: Engineered > Bioreactor > Anaerobic > Unclassified... | reverse complement strand
AGAAAAACTGCCGCAGAGGGTGAAAAAGGAAAATGCGCAGTGGCATTTTCCGCATTTTTGGGATATTGTAGCATACGCACATCGACAAAAACATTTCTTTTAAGGAGGGAATTGCAATGAACCGTATCGTGGAAACTATAAAGAAGCGCCGCAGCGTACGGAGTTTTCGGCCGGATCAAATTTCGGAAGATGAACTGAACGCGATCATCGAAAGCGGATTATGGGCTCCAAGCGGACACAATACGCAACCGTGGCACTTCCTTGTGGTGCAGGACAAATCGAAAATCGACCAGATGAGCCGCTCGACCATAGAAAAAATGGCACACTCCCCTATTGACTGGGTGCGCAAACTCGCCGCGAAAGAAGGATACCATCTGTTTCATGGCGCGCCGACTGTCATCATCGTTTCCGGAAAACAGTCGGGGGATAAATTTCTCCCTGTAGTCGCGGACTGTGCCGCAGCCATTCAGAACATGCTGCTGGCCGCGGAATCTCTGAACATAGGAACCTGTTGGATAGGGCTGACGAGTTTTCTTTTCGAGGACGCTCAAGAGACGGCCTCGTTGAAGATACCGGAAGGCTATGCTCCCTACTATTCCATTGCGGTGGGATACAAAAGCGCCGGATTTACTCCTGCGCCTCCCCCACGGAAAGACGGAACGGTAAGCAGGTACAGCAAATAAAAACACATGCCGGAACGATTCCGTGAAACCGGAATCTCAACGCCAGTTTCCAAGGCCTTGATAATGGCGGACAGCGCACGACCTCAAAGCAACAATCAGGTGTTTATCTTTAACTGCTCCTCCAGGGAACCATCGTCGTCGTAGACAATGAAGTCGTCCAAGGCGAGGAATACTCTGTCGCCCGGCATGAAGTCGCGGAAGACGCGCCCCTCGGTGATGACGCGCAGGGAGATGCCGCCCACGGTGACCCGGTAGTCGCCTGCGTCGCCCAAGTAGTAGCCGGCTGTCACCGTACCTTCGATGTCGCCCGTTTTCTTGGACATGGCGATGTTTTCGGGGCGGATGGCAACTTCTACGGCGCCTGTTTTGTCGCCCGCATACGGCAGCGATACCTCGGTGTGGTGCAAGCGAATGCGTCCGCCGCCGGCCTCGCCCTTGATAAAGTCCACCTTGCCCAGGAAGTCCGCGACGAATTGGTTGACGGGCTGACGGTAGATTTCTTCGGGAGTGCCCTTTTGCTGCACGACGCCGCGGTTGATCAGGAAGACGCGGTCGCTCATGGCCATGGCCTCGGTCTGGTCGTGGGTGACGTACACCACCGTGATGCCAAGGTTGCGTTGAATCTCTTTGATTTCGAAGCGCATGGATTCGCGCAGCTTGGCGTCGAGGTTGCTCAGCGGCTCGTCCAGCAACAAGAGCTTGGGCTCGGCCACCAAGGCGCGGGCGAGGGCGACGCGCTGCTGCTGTCCGCCCGACAACTGGTTGGGGTAGCGTTTGGCATACTGCGACAGATGCACGATGTCCAGCACGCGCGCCACCTTCCGCTCGACGGAGGCTCTGTCCTTCTTGGCGATGGTCAGCGGGTAGGCCACGTTGTGAAAGACGTCCATGTGCGGCCAGACGGCATAGCTTTGGAACACCATGCCCACGCCCCGCTTTTCGGGCGGCAGAAACACCTTGTCGGAGCTGATCAAGGTATCGTCAATAGAGATTTCCCCCGTGGTGGGCTTTTCAAACCCCGCAATCATCCGCAACATGGTGGTTTTGCCGCAACCGGAGGGCCCCAGCAGGGTGACGAACTCGCCGTCTTTGAACGTTTCATTGAAGCTGCTCAGAATCACGTTGCTTCCGAAAGACTTGGTGACGTGACGGATTGTTACGCTCGACATAATACGGCTCCTCTATCAAATAGTGAACTCGCCCTTGGTCAGGCGGCTGAAAACCTGGTTAATCAGGATGACGATGAGCAGAATTCCGAAAGCCAGAGCGCTGGCCTGGGGCTGGCTGGTATAGGTCCAATACTCGTACAGCTGGAAACCGATGGTTTTGGTGGTGTTGGAGTAAAGGAGCGTAGTCATGGACAACTCGTAGAAACAGGGAATAAAGATGAGGAACCACCCCGCAGCGATGGAGGGGAAGATGAGCGGCCCCGTGACGCGCCGCATGGTCGTCGCCCAGGAAGCGCCCGAGACCTGGGAGGATTCTTCCAACGAGATGTGTATCTGGCTGATGGCGCTGGTGACGGTGCGCATGCCCATCATCATGTACTTGATCAGATACGCGACGATAAGAATGTAGGCGGTATTATAGATGTTGACGCCGAAGCGGCCCTGCATGCTCATGATAAGCCCCAGGGCGATGACCACCGAAGGGGACCCCGAGCCCAGGGTGATCAAAAAGTCGGGCAGGCGGCGGCCCCGTATGCGGGTGCGCTGCATTAGATAGCTCATAGTGATGGCGACCAGTATGCCCGTCGTGGCGGCCACCCCGGCGTACACAAGGCTGTTTCTCAGCGAGCTGATGGTTTCGGAACGTGAGAAGATCGTACTCCACTGAGTGAAGGTGAAGTTTCCTTCCGCCATGAGCGGCTTACCCACGTCGATTTTAAGCGAGGTGGTGAGGATGGTGGTGAAGGGCACCAACACGACCATCACCGCGAACAGGCCTACCAGGAGTGTCAATGGCCAGCGCCAGGCCCGCAGATCCACGATGTTGGGGCGGGTGGACTTTCCCGAGACCGTGATGAACTGCTTTTTTGCCAGCACGAAGTCGGACAGGTACAGTATCAGGAGCGCCAGGGCCATCAAAAAGACGGCCAGACCCGTGGCGTCGTTGAGCCCCTGCGTGCCGCGACCGTAGTATTCGATGATGCGGGTGGTGACGGTGTGCACGCGGCCGGGCGCGCCGATGATGGAAGGGATGCCGTAGCAGCTGGCGGCGCTGACGAACACCAGCAGGGCCCCCGCGATCAGGGAGGGCGTCATGATGGGCAGGGTGACGCGCATCAGCGTGGTGAAGGGCGACGCGCCCGAGATGCGGGAAGCCTCTTCCAAGGAGGGGTCCATCTTCTCCATCGCACGGGAAATGGTGATGAAGGCGTAGGGGTAGTAGAAGGTGGTGAGTACCCAGACCAGGCCGCTCAGCGAGTATACGTTGATGGGGCCGGCGGCCTCGGTGATTCCGAACAAACTCCGCAACAGCACGTTGATCGTGCCCACGTTGGGGTTCAGCAGGCGCAACCACGCCATGGCGCCCACGTATGGCGGCACCATATAGGTAAGCACGAACACGTGGCGGAAGAACTTCTTGCCGTACATGTTGGTGCGCCCCACCATCCACGCGAGCGGGAAGGCGATCAGGGTGCCAAGCACCATGGCGGCGAGGCCGCCAATAATGGTGTTGACCAGCGCGCTGCGGTTCATGTTGTAGCTGAACAGGCGGGTGAAGGTAACAAAGGAAAAGGTGTCGCCCGGCTTGATGGCCTTGAATAAAAGGTAGATCAGCGGCAATATCTGGAAAACCAGCATAAAGTCGACGATCAGCAGAATCAACAGCCATTTGACATCGAAACGCCAGTCGCGGCCCGAGCGCATCAGGAAAAACAGCATCAGGACGTTGATAAAGAGCAGGGCGCCCAGGAGCGTCAGCGACTTGCCGTGGCTGTTAACGGTTTGCAACAGGGCGTTGCCGCCGCCCTGCGCCACTGTCTGCGCGCCACGCACGCGGGAGGCGTTCCCGCGGACGGAAAGGCGTAGGCCGGTATCGGTTTCCTCACTGAACACATGCAACTGCGGAGTGCGGCTGGTTAAAAAGAGGTGGAACAGCTGCTCGCTGTGCTCGGCTCCGTCCTTGGCGAAGGCGCTTTCCACTGCCTCGGGCAGGGCGGCGTGCGCGCCGGACAGGCGGTACAAAATGGCCAGCCTGAGCGTATCGCGTTCCGCGTCAGGGAGGGCTCTCACCACCTCTTGCGCGGCGGCGGGCAGGCGCTGAGCGTCGAACACATACAGTGTTTGCAACAGCATAAGCTTTGTTTTCAGGGCGATTTCCGCCTGCAAATTTCCAAGGTATCTTTCGATGCTGCCGGCGGTCTCGGCGTCGCGCTCCTCAATCAGCAGGCGGACGAGCCCGTCTTCCTGAACATGTATATCCTTGCCCTCGATGACGGCGATGAGAGAAGAGAGCAGAGCATGCTTCTCCCGGGGCGCCGAAAGCAGAGCGGCGGCGGCATCGTGCAACAGGGGCGACAGTCTGTCATTCCGTGCGCGGGCGGCCAATAAATCCGCCTGCAGGTTGAGCGCATCACCGAACTCGGCCTCCATGGCTTCGGCCTGCATGGCGATAAGCGGCAGATGGTCGACGCTGTTGATATCGGGGTGGTATCGCTTGAGCAGCGCATACGCTTCTTTGTTGAAGGCGACAAGTCGCGCGCCGGCAATCTCCTTGGCGTCAAGCATTGCGAGTAACTTTCGCGTGCCCTCGTGCGCGGGTAAACCGAACACCTGGAGATAGGCTTCCTGCTGCCGGGGAACCTGCTTGACAAGCTCGAAGACCGAGGATAGATCAGCGGCGGGCGCGGCGGCGTGCAACTCCTCAAACAAGGCCTTTGCGAGAGGAATCAGTCCGGAACCGCCGTCCGTAAAACGGGACAGGCGCCTTTCCGCGACAGCCTCTTCAAACAGGGCCTGGGAGCGGTGTCGGATGTCGGCGCGCACGGCGGCGGCCTCCGTCTCCTTGAGATCGGCAAGGCGCACCTGCAGGGACTGGGCCTCTGCTGCGGGCAGGAGGGCGGCAACATCCTTCAGCAGTTTTTCATAAGCGGGCGTTCCATCCGCCGCCATCTCCTCGCGCATCAACAGCAGGGCTTCAACCGCAGGGCGAATGCTCTGCTGCAAATCCGCGTTCTGCGTTTCGCGCAACAGCGACTGCATGACGCCCTGCCGTTTTGCGCTGTCGGCGCGCGCAAAATCCTGCGTGGTTTCGCCGGCGTAGCGCACACGCTGCCATAAGGCGCGGATGGTCGTATCCATGGTGCCTTCGACGGCCTGCTGCGCGTCTGCGGGAAGCGAATACAACAGCGCGGCATCCTGGTCTGCGTTTCTGCCTGCCATTCGGCCGGCGTCGCGGATAAACCCAAAGCCCTTTGCGTCGTCAAAGCCGGAGTGGTTGAGAGCCTGTATGCCATGAATGCCCAGGGCAATCATGGCGATGGTCAGCAGCAATAAAATGCCCAGTGCTGTTTGAGTGCGACGTTCAATGGTGCGGTCGGCGCCGGCAAGTGTTTTCATGGTGTGCATCCTCTAAAAAGGGCGAAGGGAAACCTCGTTCTGCCGGTCTGCCTCCGCCCGATTACAGTGCAATAGGACTTCGTTTATTTGGAAACTGTCACGCTTTGCTGGAAGGCGTTCTGGATTTCGTTGCGCTGCTTGTAGGTGCGCACCCAGTCGACGCCGATATCCTTCTTTATCAATCCGTTGGTATCGACGGAGTCGAAAGGAACGTCCTGACTGCCCTTGAACACCGAGTGCATGTAGCCGGCCACCACGAACTTCTGGCCCGCTTCGGACAGCAACCAGTCGGTGATGGCCTGACAGGCTGCGATGTTCATGTTCGCGCTGCGGTCTTGAGCGACCGTCATGACGGTGGAGGGAATCAGGATGACGCCGTCCTCGGGGTAAATGACGGAGAGCTTGCTGCCCTCGTCCTTGCGCTTCTTCAGCACCGATTCTTCCAGAATCATGATGGCCTTGCATTCGCCGGTTTCCAGCTTGGTCAACGCCACCGAGCCGGACTCGATCATGACGTTGTTGGCGCCCAGCGCTTCGAAGTATTCGTAGCCATACAGATCGCTCAGAGCGGCCACGCTGGCCATAGTGGTGCCGGAGGTTAAGGGGTTGCCCATGGAGATAAGGCCCTTAAGGCTTTTGTCGTGAGCGAACTCTTCAAAGCTCTTGGGCAGATCTTCGGGCGTATATCGCTCGGGATTGTACGCCAATACCATGTTGCAGACGCGAACAGGATACCAGTAGCCCTCCTTGTCGTAGGGGAAGCGCAACAGGTTTTCGGCATCCTTGATGACGTAAGGGTGCAGCCAGCCGCCCTCTTTGAGCTCCAGCGAGTACGCAGGCTCGGCCACCAGCATCATGTCGCAGCCCAACTTGCCTGTTTCGATTTCGCCGGCCAGCTTCTGCTGCAGTGAACCTGTGCCACCGTAGAAGAACTCGACGTCCAGGTTGGGAAATTCCTTTGCCATGGCCTCGTCCATCATGTCGATGACGAACTGGTACATAGAAGTGTAGATGACGACCTTACCGGACAGTTCTTCGTTTACAGCCAGGGCGCTTGTTGCAGGAAGCAACAGCATGACGCACAGAAGCAACGCAAGTAGCTTTTTCATGATGTTGATGAGAACCTCCTTACGCTGATTTAGGGAACAGATGTGCCATATGTTGTTTTCACATTACCATGAAGAAGGAATTTCCGCAAGAAGAAAATAGAAAAAACATGAAAAATACAGCTCTTAACGATCTGAAACCGCATGCAGCGCGGCCGTAATTTCACCTACATCTTTGACGGCAAAATCGGGCTGGATGTCGCTTGCTAGCATGGCTTCCCCAGTGGTTTCGCCGCTGAACACCAAGATGGAGGTGACGCCGGCGCGTTTGCCGCAGACGATGTCTGTGTAGATGCGGTCGCCAACCAGCACGGTGTCGTCGGGGGAAACTCCGGCCTTTTCCATGGCCAGCAAGGCGATTTCTGGCTGTGGTTTGCCCAGGAAGATGGGCAGCCTCCCGGTGGCGTGCTCCAGCGCCTGCGCCATTGCCCCGCAGTCCGGCACGTAGCCGAACGCAGTGGGACAGACCCAATCGGGGTTGGTCGCCAGGTAGGTTACATTCCTGCCGAGCAAGATACTGGCGTCTATCAGCTTTTGGTACGTCAGCTCGGTATCGTATCCCATCAGGAGGCAGTCGACGTCGTCCTCCAGTCGGTCGGTGACGGGAAAGCCCTTCTGCTTCAGGTGGTCTCGGAAGGACGCGGTACCCAGCGCGTAGATTTTTTTGCCCCTGTAGTGGGCGCGCAGGTAGGCGCAGGCGGCATCCGTGGAAGTGAAGAAATCCTCCTCGCAAGCGGAAATGCCCAAGCCGCCTAACTTTTGCACATAGCTGCCGGTACCGCGGCTGGAGTTGTTGGTTAAAAAGAGATACCGGGCGCCCGCCGCGCGCAGAGCGTCGAGAAAGGGCAGGGCGACGGGGAACAGCCGGTCGCCCAGGTACAGGGTGCCGTCCATGTCCAAAAGGTACAACTTTTTATCGCGCAGGATGTCGGAAAGAAGATGAGGCATGACGTCTCCTTTGATTGCTTGTTTTCTCTTGCGTCGAGATACGCTCATAATAGCCTGAAAAGCCATGGTCGGCAAGGAGGGAAAAACTGTAACCAAAAGCGGGAATGCCGTATATCCGTAAAAAACTACTCGCAATCGCCGCTTCCATCAGCTTGCTCCAAAGTTCTTCCGACAGACCGAGCATCGGGTCGTCGCTTCCCGAAAGCAGGAATAGCAATCCTTTGCAATCCGTGGTATTCTTGCGTCGAGGCATTGGGGGCTCTATTTCCGAATGCGCCTCTTCAAGCTTAAAAAAGTACAAAAAAAACCGACCCCCTCTTCTCTCGGGAAGATTGGTTCGGATTCGCTTGAACTGGTGCGAGAGGGGGGACTTGAACCCCCACGCCCGAAGGCACTGGATCCTAAGTCCAGCGTGTCTGCCGTTCCACCACTCTCGCATGCATGCCGTGGAATAATACCATTATAAGGAGGCGTTGTGAAGACCTATCGGCAAAGCATACCTTTTCTTTTCGACGCATGTTGGCTTCCTTATCTCTCGCTTTCATACCCGAGCGAATAACCTCGTTTTGAAAACCCGCATGGAGAAGATGGAGGGGACGGCTCTGAAAAAAAATATGCGCACATCGACATTCTTCTGGCTGCTTTTTGGACTTGCAACGTTCCTCTTCATTCTTTCGAATGCGGAAGCGATCGGAGACAACATACGGCTACTTCTTGACGGTGATTTCTGGCGTCAGGCTCCCCATCGCATTCCGGAGAAGGTAATGAACTTCCTCAAGGAATATTCACTGAGTTTTCTATGGGCATACGGCATCTTCATTGCGGGCATTATCTTTCTCGAAGAGCGTAATCCCGACAGAACGATCGCCTGGCTGCTCGTCCTCCTCCTGCTGCCTGTCATAGGCTTTCTCATCTATTTTTTCTTCGGTCCGGACCTGAGGGAGCGAGAAAATTTCCGGATTTTAAAGAAAAAAAGAAGAAAAAATAGAAAAGGCCCCCTCTTGCTTTCCCATGAACCCAACGAGCCTTGTTCTCTCTTAGGTGAACACATGAGAAAAACTGCCTCTTTACTGCAAAAAAGCGCCAAGGCGCGCGTTTCAATTCATAACTCCGTCGAAATGCTGGTGAACGGCGAAGCCACTTTCTCCTCGATCAAAAAGGCGCTCAGGGAGGCGAAAAGATACATTCATCTTGAGTATTACTCTATCGCCAACGACGCAACAGGCGCCGAAATCAGGGATATTCTCTTGGAAAAGGCCGCTGAAGGCGTCGAGGTGCGCTTGATTTATGACAGCGTCGGCAGCTGGAAGCTTGGAAAGAAATTCATCGACAGCCTCAAACGAGGCGGCGTACGAGTCCATTCGTTTCTTTCGGTTTCTTTCCCCATGCTCCGCCGCGATCTCAATTTCCGAAACCACAGGAAGATCATTGTCGTCGACGGGATTACCGGCTATCTGGGCGGCCTGAACATAGGGGATTCTTATATTCATGGAGAACCCGGACTGGGAATCTGGCGGGATACTCATCTGAAGATCGAAGGTGAAGCGGTGGCTTGCCTTGATGACATTTTCGCCGCGGACTGGGCCTTCTGCGATTCAAAAGCGCCTCCGGCGCATGAGATACCGCACGCTGTGCATAACGAAGTCACTCCTGTGCAGATCGTGTCCAGCGGGCCTGATTCCAACTGGAAATCTATCCTGCACGGCTACTTCTCCATGATATCCAACGCCAGGAAATCGCTCTGGCTCTGCACACCGTACCTTGTCCCCGGGAAAACCCTTGCGACATCTCTGACGGTCGCATCCATGAGCGGCGTCGACGTACGGGTAATCATTCCTCACGCCGCCGATCACGCGATGGTGCATTGGGCGTCTCTCTCTTCCGTAGAAGAACTTCTGAGGGCCGGCGTTAAAGTGTACAGCTACAAAAAAGGTTTCCATCACGCCAAGATTATGATTGCCGACGAACACACCGTTTCCGTGGGATCCGCAAATTTCGACGCGAGAAGTCTCGAAATCAACTTCGAGGTCCAAGCCTTTCTGTATGATAAAAATATAGCGAAACAATTCCGGAGGGAGTTTCTGAACGACCTTGAGGAATGTACCCAGTTTCGGTTGCACGACTGGCTTCGCCGCCCGTTGAGAAACCGAGTTCTGGAATCTGCGGGGCGTCTTTGGTCCTCGCAGTTATAAAGTTGTACGGTTCTTTGTACGGCCGCGCATCGGTTTCTATCAAATTCAGTCGTATTTCATCGGAGGCAGAACAACAAAAAAACCCGCTGTGGGCGGGCTTTTTTGCTGTTCTGCGGCTTTCACCGATTGAATTCATGGTGGACTGTGAGGGAGCATCTAGCTCCTCGCGAGCGAACATATTTTACCAGTGATACCAACGGTTTGCAAGCGCAATCGAACGGCCGGCGTGTACCGTTTGTGTACCACTCGGAGAGCGGGGCCGTCCTCCGGTAGAAAGGCCGGAAACCCTCCTCCTTTCCCTGGCCTACGGGGTCCCCCCTACGGCTGCGGGACGTCGTCGGCGGCCTCTCTCCCGGCGGACGCACTCGGATGGGGAGGCCGACGGCCTCCCCTGGAAAATAATAAAATGGAGGAAGTGAACGGCGGCCGTTCCTCTCCCCCTCCTCTTCTCCTCTTCCTCTTCTTCTTTCCTCCTCGGCGGCGGTCTAAGGAAAAAGCTTATTCCTAAGCTTATTCCTTAGCAAATACCTGACTATACTAAGCTGTATACATTCAGGAATATAGAATCTAAGGAAAAAGATTGTTCCTTAGATTGCTCCCTTCCTCCCACCTTTCATGTATACATTCCAGAAAAAAGATTCTAAGGAAAAAGCTTATTCCTTAGCAGATTCCTAAGCTTATTCCTTAGCAAATACCTGACTATACTAAGCTGTATACATTCAGGAATATAGAATCTAAGGAAAAAGATTGTTCCTTAGCAGATTCCTAAGCTTATTCCTTAGATTGCGTTCTCCCCTCCCCTAGCGCCTGTTACCCCATTTTCCCATGTATACTATTTAGACTAGCAAGTCTTAGATTAGGGGGTTTACCTGCGATCCTATACTTCCGAGACCCTGAATAGGGTCTGACCAATATTGACCATTTGCATATTTCAGAGAGGATGGTACGTTTGAAGCCGACGACACCGACGAAAAGCGAGCTGTACGAAAAACTTTCTGCGGAGCAAAGGAGGACCGCCGAGCGCCGCCGAAAGAGCGCTCTGTACGTGAAGACGCACGAGGAAAAAATGCGGGCGGCCGGTATGAAAAAAATCGCTGTTTGGACGGCCCTGACCGCCGACGACGTCAGGGCCTTGGTAGCTGCGGAGGAGACGGCCAGAGGGATGCGGACGGAAGCCGAGTACATTCTATTAACTGAAAACTCCCAAGATATAAACTTTCTCTAATCTGCATGGTATACTTGTTTTTCCTCTTCCCTTCAAGTATACTACATACACAATAAGAAAGTTTAATGCGGTTCCCACTACCCACACTATTTAGGAGGCGATACAATGCAGGCAGTTTCAGCAACGGAAGCCGAACGGCGTTTCGGCGGAAAATGGAGCGAAGCGGAGCGGGAAATGTTCGGACGACTGACGGCGCCGGCGAATGTCGAAAAGACCGTCGCCAGCATCCGGCGGCAGTTGGGAGGGAGGCCGGAGACTGAAATTTATTCGGCTTTGCGGGAAATAGAGATGGACGGAGGGCTCTCCCCCGTCGACGAGCTGCTCGGCCTCGGCCTGTACGCCATTTTCCCGGCGTACACCGAGGGGACGCACATAGTAGTGCGGTCGCCGCTGAGCCCGGCGCTCCTCATGGGAGAGAAAAAGAAAATTCGCGGCGGCGACTTGCCCGGCGGCGTTCGGCTGACCAGCAGCAGAATGCGGGACTACGTCTACCACTGGCGGCTTACCCCGACATTCGAACCGGTTTGCCTCGACGAGAAAGCGAAGGGGAAAACAGCGGTCGTAGCGGCGGCCATCGCAATAGTGGAAGCGGCACAAGCCGCCGAGAGAGGAGGAAATATTACTGCGGTGGCGGGGGTCGGAGGAAGAGGGGCCGCCGAAGGATGGAGTAAGGTTGACAGGTGGATATTTTCGCTGCTGATGACCGACGAAAAATTACGGCCTATCCTCAAAGCAGACCCGGATTTCGACGGTCTCAGGGAAGCGGTAAGGTAAAAGGAAAGGGAGGGAAACGAAATGAAAAAAAGATTCTATATAGAGGCGGCTAGCAGAAATCTGACTATTCCAGACTACATTTATTTCGACGACGCCGACGCCGACGCCGACGGTTTGCCTGACCAGAATTTGGTATTGGCAGCCATAGCAAGAAAAAACGGTTGTAACGACTGGCGGATGGGAAGTTCGGAATTCAACTGCTGCGGGCAGGCGGTAACGAACATATCATTCGGAACAAAGCAGGGACGACGCGGTATGCACGTAGCGGGCGAGCTGTTCCTTACCTGGGGGAAAGAGGAAAAATAAAAACCGGTTTGGTTCCCCGCGTTGCAAGTGTCGGAAGCAACGCGGGGAGCGCCGACGAAAAAAACTTTCTTCGAAAAATTGTTTTTCTTCCTGTCAGCACGTATACTACCTATCAGTTGAACAATATACACAATAAGGGGGTAACAACATGCGAAAGTTGACGCCGAACGAAGCTACGGCCAAGGAAATTGAAAGTATGTTCAGTCTGCGGGGTCAGCCGCCGACGCCGGCGACGGACGAGGAAGCCGAAATGATTCAGAGAGTGAAAGAGGAATTTTCTCTGCGGGGGCGTCCCATCCCCGACGAAAAGACCCTCGAACGGGGAATCGCCTACTATCTTCGTCAAGTCGCCTACAGGAAGGAATATTATGAGAAGAAGAGAGCCTCCGGAAGGAGACGGCTTCTCATTTGGACTCCGCAGGAAATAGCCGACGAGGTCAGGGCGTTCGTTCAAAACCGGGTCGCCGCATATGAGAAAAGCGGCGAGTTGACTTGGACGGACGGACCGGCTGCTTAAGACGACGCCCCGGGGAGAAGATCCCCGGGGGAGACCGGGAGGCGATCCAGTCATGACCGACGCTGAAATGACCAGACAGCTCGATTACATTCTTTCCATACTGAAAAATTTACCGTTCGAAGAGGAAGAAGCGATCAGATCAAGTGATAGCCTCGATCTGATCATAGTAAGAAGGACGACTCATAGCAGCGATCTGATCACGGAAGTTACGGAAGGGAGAGATTCTACGCCGACGAACGACGGCGCACACACTACGAGGTGATACCATGACCAGTACGACGACGACCATTTTCATGGCCGGCCTGAAAAAATTGTTTTTCCCCAAGCTCGCTACCACCGAGATCCCCGTTCTAAGAACCGAGCCCGTTCCTCTTCCCCCGGAAGCCGCAAGGATAGTTGATGCCATCGACGAAATCCTCGGCGGGGACGACCGGCCCTCCTCTCCGGAGGCCTTCGCCAAAACCCTCTACCACCAGCACGGTATTCAAGTTTTCTACTACCTACACCCGACCGAACGCCACATTTGCGGTATCACATTTTTCCACCGGGGGACAAAGATCACCGGGAAATCAATCGGCTACGCCTATACCCGGCTGCGGAAATTGTTCAGATGGGAGGGGATCCAATCATGAATTTTCCTACCTACGACCAGTGGCTAGACGAATTCTACCGGACGACCCCCCTCCCCCCGGACGAGGGCGAAAACTATTTCGACAACAGCTTGAAAATTTTCAGCGCAAGCCTGGCGGAGATGGATCGACGAATAAAAATTAAGAACGAGAGGAGGAATAGACATGTTTGATCCGGAGAGCGAAATTAGGGTTGCGAGCGCCGGCGTCCGATTCGAAGACGAACTCCTCTGCGGCTGGGCGGTCATGACCTGCGGCGAGTACGACGATGTGTTCGGATGGCCCCCCGATCGGATCGCCTACGCAGAAAAAATCCTGTCGGCGAACGAATATGTGATCTTCGGCGATCCCGACACCGTCGGCGACAAGACGGCTTTTCAAACGATCCGGTCGGCCGACTAAATGAAGAAATTTCTAGCAGCCGCAACGATTCTATCGACGATATTCCTGGGGGAGAGCTCAGCTCTCCCCTTTTCGGTAACCGTTCCCCGGGTGCTTCCCCGTTCGCCGGTAGAACGAGCTATAGACGAATGGGCGTCCGACCGGGGCCCGTATGACCTCCGCAAAGAAAAAGAACTTTCCATCCTGCTTCAGCAGGAGAGAGCCGAGACCAACCTGGAGGGCCGAGGGAGTACGCCTTCCGACCACACGGCTATCGCCCTAAAATATCACTGGAAAATAACCAGGGGCGTCCTCTTCGGCAACGTAAATTTCGACGCCGTGCTCGGTAAGCTTCGGACGCAGGACGCCATGGCGGAAACATTCAAAACTCTGCAATATGAACTCTCTATCCACGTAGCGACATTCGGGCCGTTCAACGGGACGACCGGCGACGGCCGGATTGAACTAGGCTGGAATTTATTCCCCTACGTATGGCATCTTCAACAATATTCCAGCGTAGATTGGAAACACCCCCATGTGAAGGAACTTCTCGCCAAATTCCGAGCCGACCTCGCCGGCAAGGAAAAAATAATCGCCGACAAGATAAAATTTATAGACAGCCAGCTCGGGGACCGTCCTCTCTTCGACACTCTTCGTTTTCTCATCCTCCTTCTTCTTCCCATCGTTTGGATGCTGGAGACGGTCAAAGCGGCTTGGGAGCTGCTTCAATCGCCGACGAAGTTCGACAGCCGCCGATGGTTCCGGCAAACATTCAGGATGCTATTGATTTTACTTTTCCTCTATATGTCGAAAAATTTCATCGTCTTCGGAATAACCCTATCGGACGCGGTGAAGGATCATATCTCCGATCTTGCCCAGCCGAGGGACACCGTCGATAATTTTTTCAAGGAGATCGACGAGGGGAGGGCCGTTTCCCCGGTGCCGGGGTTCGCCCCCGTTCCGGAATACGACGCCGCGAAGTGCGACTGGACGAAGGGCTCTTTCGTCGACATTAGCCCGGTGTTGGACGGACCCCGCTATATTACTTCCCCCTTCGGCGTACATCGGTATATTCCCGGCATCACCAACGGCATGCACAAGGGGATCGATTTCGGCGGCAAGACGGGCGACCCGGTCCGCTCCCCGGTAGACGGAACGCTCGTTCTGAAACTTGCCCCCGGCGGGGAGGCCAAAGGCCACGGCTACTATGCTCAGATCCACGGCGACGACGGCTCCGTTCATGCCCTAGCCCACCTTTCCAGTTTTCAGCCGCATATGTCGCTGACTGAATTTAAGGAGCGCTTCGGCAGCGCCGAAGCGGCTAAAGGAAAACAAGTCGGTATGGGGAGGATACGACGAGGGGAGCAAGTCGGGGAGATGGGCTCGACGGGGAGTTCGACCGGACCCCACCTTCACTGGGACGTCTACGTAGGCGGCTGCTTGGTTTCACCGGAAAGTTGGTGGAAAAAAGAGTTGCCGGCGACCCTTCATAATTCGGAGGTCCCCGGCTCCAACCGACAGATGACGAACGAATGGGCGGTCACCTCTTCCCTGACCAGCGTCGGCGGCTCGGTGACGGACCTGCTCTACCAGAAAAAAATCAAACACTTGGGCTACCAGCCTGCTTGGTGGTGGCAGCCGAAAGCGTTCCTGTTACATATATTCGGAAACATTATGATAACTCTGACAGAGGCCTCCATATATGTGCTCGTCATATTCACCGACCTCATGATGGCCTTCACTGCGGCCCTGCTACCGCTGACAATTTTCCTCTTTTACTGGCCGTACAACGAGGAAGCGCTCATAAAATGGGTGAAGAGTTATATCACCTTACTTTTCTACGGCCCCCTGACGGCGGTGTATACGATCCTCCTGGTAGCGCTACAAGTTTACCTACTGTCTGACACCAGCGCCGTGGTGTTCATCCTCCTTTGCATAGCCATGGTCGGCGGAGCGGCGCAGATACCGAAACTTGCCGCGGGGCTGACGGGGGTCGTCCTTGGACCGCTTGCGCTCGGGATGGCCGCCATGCACGAACAGGCGGGCATAGGGGCGGCGGGAGGGCTTGCCAGACAGGGGAAGAACGCTTTCGGTCAGTGGAGGAAAGAGAAGTTCGCGGCGAAAAAATGAAGAGAGCCCCCGGAAGGGGGCTCTCTATTATGCCGGCGTTAGCCATAAATCTGCGTCTTCCGGGGGTTCGTATGACCAAGTTCGGCCGCCAACTCTCCATATGCCATCTTCATATATTTGTCGTTATTTTCCCCTCTCCAATCCCCGAACAACTTTTCCCGCCAGTCCGAGCCATGCTCGGCGGCGAGACGGCTATTTATCTCCTTTTTTCTCTCTCCGGCGTAAAGATGCCGCAAAGCATGAATAGAATACTGTTGCGTACGAGTCAACCCCTCCTCCCTTCGTATACGATCCCAAGTATCCCGGACGGCCTCCGGGGAGATCTCCGCCAGAGGCCGGTTTCCCCTATGTTGATAGGCTTCCATAATCAGATCGTAACTCGGGGCTCCCTTGCGGAAAGAGAGCGTCCTTGTCTCCGGAGCGGCGGTCGTCGGGCGTCTGCAGCCGGTTTTCGAAGTAGCAATTTGAACCTTCACCTCCTCCGCTCCTGGTAAAATTTTTATAGAGGGAGCCTCCCCTATTCGGCAGCCGGTAGCGCGGAGAAGTTGTACATACAACTTCTCCTCCGGCTTCTGGACGGCTTCGATCATTCGGCGAAGAACGCCGTCATCCCGGAGCTGACGGCGTTCGGCGGTAATGCCGGCGGAACGCTTCGTCGGGGAGGCCATGACCCGGCAAAGTTCGCCGTATTCCGGCATCGCCTTGACCAACTTTTCCAGTTCGCCGGCTCCCCCCCTCTTCCTCTCCAGATGAATGACGGCGGCTCTATGAAGATTGTACGTCGCAAGGCTCTTTGTCTGCGCAATTCCTGCCAAATATGCGACGAAGTCGGTCGGCGACTGAATCCCCCCTGCAGAAATCTTTTCTTCGACGGCGGCCATTATTCGGGAATATTTTTCCCGGCTGCGCTCCCCGAGCGCTTCGAACGGCCGCACGGGGGGAAGACGAAAATGTTTATTCGTCGTCGGACGGAGCTCCGGATTCTGATAATATGCGACGGTCAAGTCGACGGCGGCTGCGATCGGAGCCGAATAACGAACCTCTTCCTTCCTCTCTAGGTAACCATTGACGACGGCGGCCTTACCCTCTCCGAGAAGAAGCTTTTCGGCGGTCACGGCGGCGACGGCGGCCGCCTTGACCTCCCTCTTCTCCTCTCTCCCCTTCCGTTCCTTCACATACGAAAGAAGCTCGTCGTAAATTGCTTCCGGCGCATGATGCCGACGCCTTAACCACCACTCCGGTTTCATAGACGCGGCTACTTCCCTCAGTTGAACCCCCATCCGAACGCCGACGCCGCCGCTCTTGACCACTTCAAAATCTTGCATCTTAATAACGGTTCCAAGGTTATCTTTCACCTTGGCGATAGCATCTGTGTCAAATTTCTGAATCATTTCTTCGATAGACGCGACCAGACGACGGGGACGCTCTTCCAAGGGAACATTTTCTTTCTCCATTGCGCGCAACTGGAACGACATCCACTCCGGGGAAGCTTTGGCAAGAGCCTTCCCCATTCGGGTATCGGCTCCGGCCAACTCGACGGCGGCCGTTCGAACGGGGGAAATGACGGAGTCCGGCAGAACGAATTTTTCCCGGAAGACTGCTTTCAGACCGTCCTTCCCCATTTTTGCGAGCGTCATACCGACATGGGAGACGATAGCGGCGCCGGCGGCTTCGTCCAGCTCCTCCTGCCAACCTTCACGACTACGGTTCAATTCTTCTAATGTAGGTTGATTAAATTCTAAATCCATCTATCTCTCCTCCCTTGTAGATTGGCAGAGCGGTAAAACCGCTTCTCCCACCATTCAGACGCCCCAATCAAACCAAACGTTAAGAAGCACCCGGCGACGACGCCGACGACGACATGAGCCGCTATTTCAGACCACGGAATGCTATACATGTACATTTTCAATCCCTTACTCCGGCAACCGCCGAGCTTCGACGTCGACTATTTCGACATCAAGAACTATTTTGGTTACCACCTTGATCCTTTCTTCTTCTTCCCTTCGTCGCCGATGAAGCTCTTCGACGAGGACAAGCCCGGCCGCCACGAGAAAAATTCCGGCTCCGAGACCGGCGGCGTACGCCTGGACGATGTCGATGTTTGTAGAAAGTAGATACTCCATCTCCCTATTTCCTCTTCATCCAGCCGTAAACGGAAATCCCGGCGTCGAGCCATTGCAGGAGACAAAATGCGATTCCGACGCCGCCGAGGATCAGAATTTTGGCGGCCTCCCAACCCCCCATCTCGGCCGGAGAGAGGAACGTCTTCCCCGGCATTTCAAGCAGCAATTCAACCATGTCGTACACCTCCCAGTGTATACATTTCTATTTGTGAGTAGTATATCTGCCAGAGAGGAAAAAAACCGGTCGAATAGAAAAGTTTTTCGGAAGAAGAAGAGGAAGAGGAGCGGACGGCGACGACGCCGGAACCGACGCCGAAGACCTGTTTCGAGGAAGAGGAAATCGGAGCCGTCCCGGCTCCGAACGGAGGAAGAGGCTCCGCCTCATCCTCCTTTTCCCAAATCCCCTCCCCATATAGTAAGGGAGCCTTTCCGACGGCAGAAAGCGCCGTCGAAAAGGCCGAAGTGAAAACTCTGCGGAAGAGCCTTTCTACTAGTCTTTCCACACTTTTCACCTCCCCGGAAAGCTATGGAAAGGCTATGGAAAGATGCCGCTTACAGCCTCTTTCATTCCCTATCTTTCCAGCATAAGAACCATGCCATCTTATTATATATAAGCGGCTTCCAAGGGGGGGAGCGTTCACTAGAGAACATTTTTCTCTAGAGAGGGGGTCAAAATCTCATGGACAAGCCTTTCTACTGTGATCAGATCGACATTGGCGGCTTGGAAAGGCTCTGCGGGGGACAAGGCGACTACGGCAACGGCGGCCCCCTATTCTTCCGGAGGACGCAGAATTCGCACGGACAAGCCTTTCTACTGTGATCAGATCGATGTCGGCGGCTTGGAAAGGCTCTGCGGGGGACAAGGCGACTACGGCAACGGCGGCCCCCTATCCTTCCGGAGGACGCAGAATTCGCACGGACAAGCCTTTCTACTGTGATCAGATCGACGTAAGCAGGGGGAAACGAAGCTTGCACCCCTGCAAAAGCCGCAGGGGACGTCATTCTTCCCCATTCGAGAGCAGACGACGAATAAGCCTTTCACCAGCCGCCGAAGTATCTCTCCTCCAAAGGAATTTTCCTCTTTTTCTTATTATCACATTACCCAATCAGAGCTTGAACGACGCCGGCGCTTTTGAACGGCCTCCGGGAGAGGGGCCGGGAACACTCCTCCTTTCCCTGATGCCTTCGGCATCCCCCTTCCGACAGAAAGCCGTCGGAAGGAGGGCCCCGGCCGACTGCGGGACGTCGTCAACGGCCTCCGGAAACGGAGCCGAGTACCCGACGTCTTTTCCTTGTCCTCGGGGTTCCCCCTCGGTCTACGGAACGACGCCGGCGGCTCCTCTTCCTCCGGCCCCACCGTTCGGCGGGGAGCCTAACGGCTCCCCGAGAGAATTAAAAAAATGAAGGGGAAGGAAGAATCTCGGCGGCCGCCGTTTCTCTCCTCTCTTCTTCTTCTTCTTCGAACGACGAACGACGACGGCCGTTCCTCTCTTCTTCTTCGAACGACGAACGACGTTCCTTCCCCCATTTTTCCATTCTCCAGCAGGGGGGGTGAAACGTCGCTACTTGACGTTTCACCGGGGGGCGCAGCCCCCCTCGAAGGAGAGGGGACGACGGCGGCCGACGCCGGCGTCGCCGTTCCGCAGTCAGCCGGGGGAACCCCGGCTGCAAGGAAAAGGCGTCGCCTCTCGGCGTCGACCGGAGGAGTCCGTCTTTCATAAAAATGTCGCCATGCGACAAGTTCGATTTTGAGGGCGTTCGGCTGGCCGCCGTCGACGCCGATACCAGCGCAGACGACATATCCACTTGAAGACTTAATTGTATACATAGGAAATTTATCGACCGCAGCTATACTTCCTTAAACGAAAGAGGGGGGTGTACTAGATGGAATTTTCTTACCTTCAATTGGACGGCGTCGACGCCGAAGACCTGCCGACGATTACGGCGGCTCCGTATTCGGGAGCGGCGGCGATCGGCGGTCAGAACGAAGCCGGCCGCTTTACGGTGTTCTTCGGCTTCCCTACGCAAGAGCTGCACCCGGCATGTGTAGACCGGTTACGGAGGAAATTTCTCTGGGGGTTCGCAGAAAGCGACGTCGAATACATCCGGACGGAGAATGAGGCAATTTTAGAGACAAATAGAAAAATTATCGATCGGCTCCCCCCCATTCTGGAAGCTTCCCCGGAGCCGAGCGAATACCTGGCAGCCATGATTGGACGCTACAACTATGCCCGGGGCTCCGTTCTGAAGGACGACTCCGAAGCCGACTCCGGGGCGTCCTCCGCTTCACCGGCGACGCCGGGCAAGCTACAGACGAAAGCCGAGCGGACTCCCTCGGAGACCGCTCCTAAGAGCGCCGCAGCGGCGCTCGTTCAGACCCTCGGCGGCACATTGGCACAAATCAAAGACTTGGACGAAACGGAGAAAATGTTAGTAAAGGAAGGAGCAGTTCTCCGGGAGGATTTGAGAGCGACCGCCGAAGAAGCGATGGCGGACTTACTGGACGCCTTGATTGACGAATAACGGAATAAAAAAGGGGAGCCGCAAGGCTCCCCGTGAAACGAGATACGAGAGGTGTACATGTACGACAGTTTGAAAAAAGTTTTCCCTTAGCGGTCCCCACCATCTAAGGAAGCAGCAGCAGCGGTAACGAAAAACAGCGGCGTTCGATGAACGAACGGCGGCCGGTGCGGTGCGCTGCGTCTATTTAGTATATCGGCAGTCGGCGTAAAAAGCCGCACCCTAAAAAAAACTTTTCCCGAAGAAGAAAAAAATTTTATTGTATGGAGGTGAACGCAATGATAGACGGCCATCGAATTGAAGCCGGCATCGACACTGTTGCGTTCACCCTTCCATATTGTTATCTGAAAAATGCTAGAACGTATACGGTTAATGGGAAGGAAAGAACGACGGTCGGCGGCGACGGCTGGCATGGGGAGCTTTATTCCTACAGTCGGGGGCAGATCAAGCGGCGTTGGTGGCGGTTTACTCTACATACGCCGAAAGACGGCTCAGTCTCCCTCTTCTCCTCTTCGACGCTGACTCCAGCGGTCAAAGCGGTATTGATTGCCGCCGGCGCTCCTGTTTGGATCACCGGCCAGATGGACGCAATAAAATTTTGTAGAGTGGACGTAGCATATGACTTGCTCGGATACGACGGCGTAGTTCCCCTGGACGACGACGACCAGCGCACGGCGAAAATCAGACAGCTAACCGAATACAAATTTGTCGACATCGAGCAGCCGGGGGAACCTACCCTCTACCTATGCTCCGGGAAGAAGCCGGAGAATGGAAAAATTCCTCTTCATATGGCGGCGTTCGTCCAGTGCCGCTATGACAAGCGGCGGCAGATGAAAGAAGTTTACGGGGTCGACATCTCCCCCAGAAGCCGCATAGAGAACCGGTACCAGACCCGGCGCATGTGCGTTCGACATGGGCTCGGCAGCTTGCCGGAAATTGTTTCGTTCCTGACCGGACTAGAGGAGGAGACGGAGAGGAGGAACAACGGTCTATATAGTAATGCGGACACCCCCCCCTCCGAGAAAAAGCCGACCCCGACGCCGCAACAGTCGCCGACGACACCGGAGACGACCCCGACTCCGCACCAGACCCCGACGCCGCAACAGTCCCCGACGACACCGACGACGACCCCGACACCGATGACGACCCCGACGCCGCCGGAGACTACGCCCCCGAGCGGAATCCTCTCTCCGCTCGGAAAGGGAACAGCCAGTTTCGCAATCAGGGCTCCTCCCATTGGAAACGCACCTTTTCCAGTACTGGCCGCATGACCGACGGAGGGACGTCTTCGGTAACATAGTGCTTCCACATGACCGACGACGTCGCCTTCTTAATACCGACGGCGGAAAGATCGATCTCCCTGCCTGTCAGCCGGCAGCCGGCGGTCTTTTCATCCATGGACGTAGCATGAAACAACCGAGTTTCGAACGTATGCCGGGTATCCGACAGGGAATACCCGGCTGCAAGCATGCCCGCATCTTCCAGCTCCTTGAACGCCGTTTCACGGAAATAGCGGCCGGCCGACTGCGTATACCCGTTTTTAGGATGCCGACCAAGTTCGAACAATTTCTCTTTCCCCATCTTCCGGCGGCTTTCGACGTACGACAGGAAGCCGTCTGCGAGCAGAGCCGAGTGGATGGGGATCAACCTTTTAGACGACTTATTTTTTACTCTCTTATCATCCGGAGACGAATCTATCAGGATGCAAGGAATTTCTTCCCCGGTAGCCGGGTCCGTCCAACTGACGATGTCGGCCGTATCCAGTTGACAGACTTCCCCGGCTCTCATCCCCTGCCAGAGACCGACGAAAAATGTCCAGTACCGCCACCGCAAATCAAAATTCTGGGAGCCGGAGGCTCCCACATTTTGACGCTCCGGGAAAAGACGCCGACGAATAACCCTGATGTCGGCGTCGGAAAAAGACCTATTCTCCTCGGTCGACGCCGAGTTCGCCTCGGTAATGCGAATGCCTTTCAACGCCGCAGCCAGCGTTACGGCGGTATGACCGCAGCCGAACGCCCATTCGAAAAATGTCCGGACCTGGACTAATTTATTCATCTTCGTTCCCTTTGCCAGCGCCGTATTCATGGAGACCATATTCCTATACGGGAGGACGTCCGACAGTTGGAGACGACCGAATTCCCTATCCTCCCCGACGACGGCCGCCATCTCTCCCAAAATGCTCCTGTATGCGCCGAGCCCTGACGGAGAGATTCCGGACGCCGATCGCTCCTCTAGAAACATTTCTATCACCTCTCGGAGAGACGGACCCCTCGTCTCTCCGGCGGAAAAATACCCGGAAATCGCATCGGCGACGGCAGCCAACGCCGGGGAAGCTCCCTCCGGCCTATCCTCATGCAGAGTCCGAAGGATGCTTTCCCAAGAGCCGCTCATCATCTCGGAATCTATTTTACGACGCACTTTCCTTATCTCCCCTTCCGACAGCCGCGACAAAGTTATCAGCTCCGGTAGAAGTTCGCTGAAACGGTGGACGGAGGCGAGAGCGAATTTTATTTCCCCCCCACCCCGAGCACGGCGGCGGTAATATATGGTACTTCCTCTGCGTACAATGTAGGGCAATTCAACCCGCATATAGAAAAATCTCCCCCCGCGTGTACCAAGTGTGTACCGCGAGGAGAGATTTCCTTCAATCCTACAAACTTGCTAAACCTAGTGATACCAAGGCTTTAGAAGGTTGTATACAAAATTGGTGGACTGTGAGGGACTCGAACCCACGACCCGCTGATTAAGAGTCAGCTGCTCTACCAACTGAGCTAACAGTCCAAAACAAACCTTTATGTGGCGCGCCCGGCAGGATTCGAACCCGCGACCAA
>Ga0334889_1002160_pt1 | contig 22948 bp, 22 predicted proteins | sample GraSluR1_MG_2_FD_207222 | JGI IMG/M metagenome (GOLD analysis project Ga0334889, IMG submission 207222) | Sludge microbial communities from methane-producing bioreactor in Wageningen University, Netherlands - Granular Sludge_8_08-R1 | ecosystem: Engineered > Bioreactor > Anaerobic > Unclassified... | reverse complement strand
GGTCCGGCTCCACACGAGGTAGGATCATGAGTAGGCGCATAATGTCTCTTTCCGCCGGCCGAATGGATCGAACAGGCACGACGTTTGACTCATTATACGACTTTTCACCAACCAATGAACAGTCACCAGACACGGCATGTCTTGATTGCTGGCCCGATTTCTGGTATACTCTTGCGGCAGATGCTAACTTGGCGTGGGGGCAGGGTGTATGCAACTCAAGGTAGAGTTCCTGGGACTGGCAAGGGAGCTGGCCGGAACGAGAGAGGGCCTGGTGGAAATCGAGCCGCAGGCTACCTGGAGAGATGTCGTCAGACACCTGGCTTTGCAGTACCCCGCCCTGGTCGGCGTCGTGATCATCCCCGATCACCATGATCTCGCCCCTTCCTACATGTTCAACGTCAGTGGCCGCGCGATGGTGCGCGATCTAGATATGCCTGCGCAAGCAGGGGAGCGTTTGCTGCTCATGTTTGCCGAGGCGGGAGGATAAGACCCATGTACGCATACACCGGCAAGATTCTGCACGTGGATATGACAACCCAGAGCAGGCGGGTGCAACAGCTCGAGCCCGAGTTCCTCAAGCTGTACCTGGGCGGCGTGGGGCTGGCCACCCGGCTGGCCTATGACAACGTCACCCCCGGCTGCGACCCCTTGGGGCCTGACAACGCCCTGTGCTTTGCCTGTAGCGCCTTTGCAGGCACCACGGTGCCTGTGGGCACCAAGCACGGCGTCGCCAGCAAATCGCCCCTCACGGGGTTCATCGGCGATTCCCTCTCGGGTAGCCACTGGTCCGAGATGCTGCGCCGGGCCGGCTGGGACGGCCTGGTGTTCAAGGGGCAATCGCCCAAGTGGGTCATCGTCTTTATTGACGATGACGATGTCCAGTTCCTGGATGCCACGCCCTATCTGGGCATGGGCGCCGTCGAGGTGCAGGGCAAGCTCCGCGACCGGCTGGGCGATGAGAACATTCGCATCAGCGCCATCGGCCCGGCGGGCGAGAACCTGGTGCGCTTTGCCTCCATTGACAACGACGGACGCCAGGTGGGGCGCACCGGCAACGGCGCCGTCATGGGCTCCAAGCGCATCAAGGCCATTGCCATCCGGGGCACCCGGCCCGTCTCCGTGGCGGATCGCCAGGGGCTGATGGCCAAGAGCCTCACGCTGATCAAGCGTTCGCAGGGGCCCGGCACGCTCAAGTACCGCACCCTGGGCACCCCCGCCAACGTGCTGAATATGAACGCCATCGGCGTGCTGCCCACGCGCAACTTTTCCGAGACGGTGTTCGAGCACGCCGAGACCATCAGCGGCGAGTACCTGCACGACCACTACCGGGTCAAGTCGGTGAGCTGCTCCGGCTGCTCCATCGCCTGCGAGCAGTGGGGCGTGGTGCGCGATGGCAAGTACAAGGGCGCCAAGATCGGCCTGGATTACGAGCCCCTCTTTGCCGTGGGCTCCAACTGCGGCATCGGCACCCTGCCGCCCATCCTCAAGCTGGTGGAGATGGCCGACGAGCTGGGCATGGACGCCATGAGCGCCGGCGTGGTCATTAGCTGGGCCATGGAGTGCTTCGAGCGCGGCCTGCTGAGCAAGGAGGATACCGGCGGGCTGGAGTTGAACTTTGGCAACGAGGACGCCGCCATCGCCGTGATGGAGATGATGGCCCATCGCAAGGGCCTGGGCGACCTGCTGGCCGAGGGCGTCAAGCGCGCCTCGGAGACGCTGGGCAAAGGCAGCGAGCACTTTGCCATGCACAGCAAGGGCATGGAGCTGCCCGGCTATGACGTGCGCAGCTTGAAGACCTTTGCCATGGGCCTGGCCGTGGGCACCCGTGGCCCTTGCCACAACCGCTCCCTGGCCTACGAGCTGGATATCAAGGGCGTGTTCAATCGGTTCACTGCCGAGCGCGGGCGCGGCCCCAAGGTGGTCGAGAACGAGGATTTCGCCTGCGTGCTGGATTGCCTGGTGCTCTGCAAGTTCCTGCGCAACTGCTTTGACGACTTTTACCCCGAGGTCGCCGAGATCTATACCATGACCACCGGCATCGAGCTGACGGGCGAAGAGCTGGCGGCGGTGGGCGAGCGGGTGTGCAACCTGAAAAAGGCGTTCAACATCCGCGAGGGCTGGACGCGGGCGGATGACTCGTTGCCGCCTCGCGCCCTGTACGACCCGATCCCTTCCGGCCCCAGCAAGGGCAGCGTGATCAGTCCCGAAGAGCTGGCGCTGCTGATTGACGACTATTACGAGGCGCGCGGCTGGACGCCGGAGGGCATGATCCCCAGGGCCAAGCTCATCGAGCTGGGACTGGAGGACATTGCCGAGGAGATCGGCGTGGATGCCATAGTCGCGGACGCGGCGAGCTAAGGAGAGCCAGATGACCACCCAAGTAGCATACCAACACGTGATCTGCGATCCCGCCGAGTGCACCGGCTGCCGTATCTGCGAGTACGTCTGCTCGGCCAACAAGCACAATGTGTTCGACGCAAACCTGTCGCGCATCCGGGTGGTGCGGATCGAGCCCGTCACCATGACGGCCGTCACCTGCCGCCTGTGCGCCGATGCGCCCTGCATCCTGGCCTGCCCCCGCGACGCCCTGACCCGCTCCGAGGAGAATGGCATCATCCTGGTGGATGAGACCAAGTGCGACGGCTGCGGCTGGTGTGTAGAGGCGTGCGATTTCGGCGCCATCGTGCTCAACCCCGCCTCGCGCACCGCCGAGATCTGCGACCTGTGCGCCGACAACGAGGATGGCCCCCAGTGCGTGGTCTATTGCCCCAAGGAGGCCCTCTCCCTGGCCACGCCCGAGGTGCTGCGGCAGAAATCCCGCCGCAAGGTGGTGCAGCGCCTCTTTGAGGAGTTGCTGACCGAGGACTAGGTGTCATACGGCGCCGCTCCGGATGGGGACCACACGTCCGGAGCGGCGCTGACCTGCTTTACCGTTAGCCGAGCTAGCTGACAGGAGTGGATGCATGACAAACAGCAGAGAACTGCGCATCGGCGTGTATGTGTGCAGTTGCGGCTCGAACATCGGCGGGGTGATTGACCCTGGCGCGGTGGCCGAATACGCCCGCACCCTGCCCGGCGTGGTGCTGGCCCGCGAGAACCTGTATCTGTGCGGCGACCCAGGCCAGAACGCCATCACCCAGGATATCCTCCAGAACAAGCTGAACCGGGTGGTGATCGCGGCGTGCAGCGTTCGCATGCACGAGCCCACTTTTCGCGCTTGCGTGGCCCGGGCGGGGCTGAACCCGTTCCTGATGGAGATGACCAACATCCGCGAGCAGGACACTTGGGTGCACTCGCACGAGCCGGAGGCGGCCCTGCTCAAGGCCAAGGAGATGGTGGCGGCGGCGGTGGCCAAGGTGCGCCATGTGGAGCCGCTGCAACCCATCACCGTGCCCGTTACCAAGGCGGCCATGGTGCTGGGCGGCGGCGTGGCCGGCATCAGCGCCGCGCTGGACCTGGCGGATATGGGCATCCATACCTATCTGGTGGAAAAGGAGCAGAGCATCGGGGGCACGATGGCCCAGCTCAACAAGACGTTCCCCACCATGGACTGTAGTATTTGAATTCTCGCACCCAAGATGGTTGACGCGGCGCGTCATCCCAAGGTCGAGATCCTCTCCTATTCCGAAGTCGTGCGGGTAGACGGCTATATCGGCAATTTCCGCGTCGAGGTGCTGCAAAAACCCCGCTACGTGATCGCCGAGAGATGCACGGGCGACGGCGAATGCGCCGATGCCTGCCCCATCGAGGTGCCCAACGAGTTCGAGATGGGCCTGGCCCCGCGCAAGGCCATTGATGTGCCCCACGGCCAGGCGGTGCCCCTGGTCTATGCCATTGACATGGACCACTGCATCCAGTGCTACCAGTGCGTGACGGCCTGCGGCCATCGCGATGCCATTGATTTCACCCAGGAGCCCGAGTTGATCGAGCTAGAGGTGGGCAGCATCATCGTGGCCACCGGCTTTGAGAGCTTTGACCCCACAGTGATCCCCGAGTATGGCTATGGCGCCTATCCCAACGTGATCACCGCGATGGAGCTAGAGCGTCTGGATAACTCGGCGGGCCCCACCATCGGGCGGCTGATCCGCCCCTCGGATGGCCGCGAGCCCAAGAGCATGGCCATCGTCCAGTGCGTTGGCTCGCGCGACCAGCGTTTCAACGAGTATTGCTCCGGATTCTGCTGCATGTACGCCATCAAGAACGCCATCCTGCTCAAGCAGATGATCCCGGACATGGATATCAGCATCTTTTACATGGATATCCGTACGCCCTCCAAGGGCTATGAAGAGTTCTACAACCGGGCCCGCGAGATGGGCATCCGCTTTATCCACGGGCGCCCTTCCCAGATCACCGAGGACCCGGCCACCCACAACCTGTTCGTGGAGGCCGAGGATCAAGAGTTGGGGCAGGTGCTCGAGTTCGAGGTCGAGATGGTGACCCTCTCGGCGGCGGCCATCCCCCGCGCCGATACGGAACAGGTGGCCTCTAGCCTGACCCTCTCGCGCAGCCCGGGCGGCTTTTTCATGGAGTATCACCCCAAGCTGCGGCCTGTGGATTCGCCCACCGATGGCGTGTTCCTGGCGGGGGCGGCCCAGGGCCCCAAGGATATCCCCGCCAGCGTGGCCCAGGGCAGCGCAGCGGCGGCCCGCGCCGCCCGCGTGCTCTCTTCGGAAACCTGGGAGATCGAGCCGATCATCGCCAAGGTGGACGCGGATGTGTGCGTCAGCGCCAAGGGCGTCAAGTGCGGCCTGTGCGTGGGCGCCTGCCCCTATGGGGCCATCTCTTGCATCCAGGGCGAGGCGGCCCAGATCACCTCGGCCAAGTGCCACGGCTGCGGCGGCTGCGTGGCCGAGTGCCCCCACAGCGCCATCACCCAGGATCACTTTACCGACGCCCAGGTGGTGGCCCAGGTGGCCGAGTTGATGCGCGACAATGCCGAGGAAAAGGTCATGGCCTTTATGTGCCACTGGTGCAGCTATGGCGGTGCCGATATGGCCGGCACCAGCCATTTCGAATACCCGGCCGTTTCGCGCGGTTTGCGGGTGATGTGCTCGGCGCGCATGGACTCGGACTTTATCTTTGAGGCGTTCCGGCGCGGCGCGGGCATGGTGCTGGTCAGCGGCTGCCACCCCCAGGACTGCCACTATATCACCGGCCAACAGGTGGCCGCCAAGCGTTTCGAGCGCCTGGCCGCCCAGCTCGAACGCATGGGCATCAGCCGCGAGCGTTTCCGGGTCGAGTGGATCTCGGCGGCGGAGGGCGAGAAATACGCCCGGGTGATCACCGAGATGAGCGAGACGCTCAAATCCATCCCCCGGGAGCAGATCCTGGCGGAGAACCGCGAGGCGCGCGCGACCATCGAGCGCCGCTTGCAGCGCTGGAAGAACTCGCCCCAGATGATTGACCTGATGGCCGATCTGGAGCCCGAGGCAGCATTGGAACAGGAGGCGCCGGCATCATGATCCGTTCCGGCGAGTTCGACCGCAACTTTGTGAACGAGATCCTGGCCGAGCCCGGCGGCGAGCACCTGCTCGACTGCTGGTCGTGCGGCACCTGCGCGGCCACCTGCCTGGTGCGCCGCTTTGATCCAGAGTTCAACCCGCGCCTGATCCTGCGCAAGGCGGGCCTGGGCCTGCGCCAGGCGGTGCTCTCCAGCCGCGAGATCTGGCTCTGCTCCGCCTGCGATGCCTGCTACCCGCGCTGCCCCAAAGAGATCCACATCTCGGTCGTGATGCAGGCCATCCGGGCCATCGCCATCCGCGAGGGCCATCAGCCGCCCGGGCCCTTTGCCCAGGTGGATGAGGCCATCTGCTCGGGCTGCGCCGTGTGCACCCGCGCCTGCCCCTATGAGGCTATCGCCCGGGGGCCCGTGATGGTCAATGGCGCCGAGCGCACCATCGCCCAGGTGGACAGGAATCTGTGCATGCACTGCGGCGTCTGCGTGGCGGCCTGCCCCTCGGGGGCCATGAGCCTGGAGGCGTTCAACGACCAGGAGCTGCTGGCGCGCATGGGCGCTGGGGGCTGGCTGGAGCGCGCCGGCTACCTGCAAGGGGCCGCCGGGGCGCCCCGCATCCTGGCCTTTGTGTGCCAGTGGAGCATGCGCTCCGACGCTGAATGGGCCGCCCTGGATGCCATGCAGGACGAGAGCCTGCGCATCGTCAACCTGCCCTGCTCCGGCCGTGTGGACCCGGCCATGATCCTGCTGGCGCTGACCCAAGGCGCCGATGGCGTGCTGGTGGCGGGCTGCAATGAGGGCGAGTGCCACTACAAACGGGGCACCTACCTGGGCCGCAGCAAGGTGGCCTTGCTGGAGACGATCCTGGAACAGATGAGCATCCCCGCCGGCCGGGTGCGCTTTGTCGAGTTGGGTGCGCTGACCCGCAGCGCGCTGCCCGCGCTCCTGGAGCAGATGTCGCGCCAGCTCGCCCAGATGGCGCCCGCTCTGGCTGTGGCAGTGGATCAGGCATAGGGGAAAGATATGGACAAGCTCAAACTGGCCGTATACTGGGCCTCGAGCTGCGGCGGCTGCGATATCGCCATTGTCGAGTTGGGCGAGCACCTGCTGGAGCTGGCCCAGGTGGCCGATATCGTTTTTTGGCCCTGCGCCATGGACTATAAATACGCCGATGTAGTTGCGCTGCCCGATAAACACATTGACGTAACCCTGTTCAACGGCGCCATCCGCACCGATGAGGACGCCCATGTGGCGCATCTGTTGCGGAACAAGAGCAAGGTGCTGGTGGCCTTTGGCTCCTGCGCGATGGAGGGCTGCATCCCTGGCCTGGGCAACATCAAGGGGCCCGACCACGCCCTGGAGCGCGCCTCGCTCACCACGCCCACCACCGATAACCCCGCCGGGGTGCTGCCCAGGGCGCGCTACGCCATGCCCGAGGGCGAGCTGACCCTGCCCGCCCTGACCAACCAGCTCCGCACCCTGGAGCAGGTGGTACCTATCGAGTACTCGATCCCCGGCTGCCCGCCCAACCACGACCAGATCTGGAAGGCGATGACGGCCGTGATCGAGAACAAGCTGCCCGAGGTGGGCAGCCTGCTGGGGGTGGACGACCGCACCGTGTGCGACCAGTGCCCCCGCGAGCGCCAGGGCAAGATCCGCGTTGAGCGCTTTGTGCGGCCCCACGAGGTGATACCCGATCCGGAGCGCTGCCTGCTGGAGCAGGGCCTGATCTGTGCGGGGCCCGCCACCCACGCCGGCTGCGGCGCCCTCTGCGTCAAGGCCGAGATGCCCTGCCGGGGCTGCTACGGGCCGCCTGCGGGCGTCGTGGACCAGGGCGCCGCTCTGCTGGACGCCATCGTGGCCGGGTTCGAGGGCGAGAGCGACGCGGCCATCCGGCGGGTGCTTTCCACCATCGTAGACCCGGTGGGCACCTTTTACCGGTTCAGCCTGGGCGCCTCGCTGTTGCACCAGATCAAGATGGGGCCAGAGGCCGCGGGCCAGGTCTGCGCCTCGCAGCGGAACGGAGAGGACGCATCGTGAAACGCATCACCATTGATCCCGTCACCCGCCTGGAGGGCCACGGCAAGATCACGATTTTCGTGGACGACCGGGGCGACGTGGCAAACGCCTACTTTCAGGTGCCCGAGTTTCGCGGCTTTGAGAGCTTTTGCGAGGGGCGCCCGGTGGAAGAGATGCCGCGCATCACCCAGCGCATCTGCGGCGTGTGCCCCATGGCCCATCATATGGCCTCCACCAAGGCCGCCGACGCCGTCTTTGGCGTGACGCCGCCCCCCACGGCCCATCTCATCCGCGAGATGGTCTATGACGCTTTTGTCGCGGGTGACCACGCCACCCACTTTTTCGTCCTCTCGGGGCCCGATTTCATCATGGGGCCCGACGCCGACCCTGCCCAACGCAACATCCTGGGCATCGTGAACAAGCTGGGGGTGCGCCTGGGCCAGCGGGTGCTGCGGCACCTGGCCGAATCGCACGAGGTGGTGGCCATGCTGGGCGGGCGCTTTGTCCACCCGGTGATGGGCCTGCCCGGCGGCGTCGCCAAAGGCGTCACGCCCGAGATGCAGGCGCGCCTGATCGAGATCGGCGAGAGCATGGTCGAGTTCGGCCAGTTCAGCCTGGGTGTCTGGCGCGATCTGGTGCTGGCCAGCCAAGAGTTCAGGGACATGATCCTGGGCGACGCCTACCTGCACCGCACCCATAGCATCGGGCTGGTGGACGCCAGCAAGCAGCTCAACTTTTACGATGGCAATGTGCGGGTGATGGACGTCGAGGGCCATGAGGTGGCGCTCTACGCGCCCCACGAGTACGCCGAGCACCTGGCCGAGCGGGTCGAGCCGTGGACTTATGTCAAGTTCCCGTACCTGAAAAGGTTTGGCTGGCACGGGCTGACCGATGGCATGGAGAGCGGCGTCTATCGCTCCACGCCCCTCTCGCGCTTGAACGTGAGCGAGGGCATGGCCACGCCCCTGGCCCAGGAAGCCTATGACGAATTCTACGCCTATATGGGGGCCAAGCCGGTGCACGCCACCCTGGCGACCCACTGGGCCCGCCTGGTGGAGATGCTCTATACCGGCGAGCGCATGCTAGAGCTGGCGCGGGACGAGCGGCTCACCGATCCCGAGATCCGCGTCATTCCCACCGAGACGCCCACCGAGGGCGTGGGCGTGGTGGAGGCGCCCCGGGGCATGCTGACCCACCACTATATCACCGACGAGCGGGGCATTTTGACCAAGGTGAACCTGATCGTGGGCACCACCAACAACCACGCCGCCATCTGCATGTCCATCAAAAAGGCGGCGCAAGCCCTGATCGGCGGCGGCAGAGAGATCACCCAGGGGCTGCTGGATCGGGTCGAGATGGCCTTTCGCGCCTATGACCCTTGCTTTGCCTGCGCCACCCATGCTGCCCCCGGCGATATGGACCTGGAGGTGGCCGTGTACGATGCCACAGGCGCACAGATAGCCCGGCTGCGACGCGATCCATCGGCGGGAGGCGAGGGGTAGAACATGAGCACACGAGGCCGCATCGTCAAGACCGATACCCCAGAGCGGCAGACACTGCTGCGCCCCATGGTGCTGCGCCGCAGCGAGTTGGTTTTGGATCATACGGCCTGCTGTGGCTGCGTGATCTGCAAGCTGGTGTGCCCCCACGAGGCCATCACCGTCAGCGCGGGAGAGCTGGCCGGTGGCCGGATGACCGTGGCCCCGCGCATGGACATTGATCCCGCCAAGTGCAGCATGTGCGGCGAGTGCGTCGTGGTGTGCCCCACCCATGCCCTCTCGATGACCATTGACGGCAAACCCGAGATCCCGGTGATCTCGGGCAAAGCGTTCCCCTATCTGCTGCGCAACGTGCGGGTGAACCAGGAGGCCGCCTCTGCCTCGCTGGATACCAGCTACATTGACAACTGCCCCGTGGGGGCCATTAGCGCCGATGTGGCGCTGGACGATGATGGGCAGATCGCCTCGGTCAGCAATGTAGAGGTGGACCGGGCCAAGTGCATCGCCTGCACCCGCTGCATGCAGTTGGGCCCCGAAGGCGCGTTCGCCATCACCAAGCCCTACCAGGGCCATGTCCGCCTGAACGTATCCCTCTGCCCCGAGGGCTGCCAGGCTTGCGCCGATGTGTGCCCAACCAAGTGTATCAGCTATGACGGGCAGCAGGTGAGCGTGGACGAGCGTTTCTGCATCTATTGTGGGGCCTGCGAGCACGTCTGCCCCGCCGAGGGGGCCATCGCCGTGCAGCGCACCAACATCCTGCACACCCCCATCGAGTCGGGCGCCTGGGTCAAGGCGCTGGACAAGCTGGTGGCCTATGAGGCGGTGGTGCGCGAGTACGACCGCAAGGGCCAGCTCCGGCGGCGGCGCGCCGTGCTCACGGGCCTGCTGCGCGAGCTGCCCGAGGACGAGGTGAATCGGAAGTGAGCGGGACTGGCTTTGGGCGCACGCGGAATGGGCGAGCACAAAGTGGGCGAACCCGAGATCGGCAAACAAAGTGGGCGAACACAAGGTTCGCCCGTACCTGCATGAACACGGCAGCGCACGCCGGCGTCACGTACGGGCAAAGCTCATCTTTGCCCATATCGCGGCACGCGGGCAGGCCTCACCCATGAGACCCCTTGATCCCCTGATTGACGCCCTGCCAAGGGTGGCCCGCCTGCGCTGGCGGCCGCTCCAGATCAACAGGATCATGACCGATTCGCGCCAGGTGGCGCCGGGCGACCTGTTCGTGGCCGTGCCCGGCGTCAACGTGGACGGCCACCGCTACATTCCGGCGGCGTTGCAGGCCGGCGCCGTGGCCTGCGTGGTCGAGCGCGAGACGCCCGAACTGGGGGGCGCGCCCACGGCCTGCGTGCCCGATTCGCGCGAGGCCCTGGCCCACCTGATGGCCGCCTGGCACGGCCACCCGGGGCGCAAGCTGCGGGTCATCGGCGTCACCGGCACCGATGGCAAAACCACGACCACGCGCCTGATCGCGGGCATCCTGGGGGCCGCCGGGCACCGGGTGGGGACCATTGACTCGGTGAGCGCCACCATCGCCGGGCGCGAGACGCCCACCGGCTTTCACACCACCACCCCCGACGCCCCCGAGGTGCAGGCCTACCTGGCCGAGATGGTGGCGGCGAGGTGCGAGTATGCCGTCATCGAGTCCACCTCCCACGGCCTGGCCCAGCACCGGGTGACCGCCTGCGAGTACGATGTGGCCGTGGTGACCAATATCACCCACGAGCACCTGGATTTCCACGGCAGCCTGGAGGCCTACCAGCAGGCCAAGGCCATGCTCTTTCGCGCCCTGAGCGCGTCGGCCCGCAAGCCCGATATGCCCAAAGTGGCCGTGCTGAACCGGGACGACTCGTCATACGCGTACCTGAGCCCCATCCCTGCCGAGCGGCAGCTCTGCTATGGCCTGGGTGAGGAGGCGGATCTATGGGCCGCCGACGTGGTCGCCGATCCGACGGGGCTGCACATCGAGATCGCGACCCCCACGGGGCGCCTGCGCGTCAGCTCGCCCCTGGTGGGGCGCTATAATGTCCACAACATCCTGGCCGCCGTGGCGGTGGCATACTCGCAAGGGATCGCGCCCCAGGCCATCGCCGAGGGCATCGCAGGGGTGCGGGGCGTCATCGGGCGCATGGAGCGCATGGATTGTGGGCAGCCGTTCACGGCCATTGTGGATTTCGCCCACACGCCCAACGCCCTTGACAAGGCGCTACACTGGGCCCGCGAGCTGGCCGAGGGCCAGGTGATCGTCGTGTTTGGCTGCGCCGGGCTGCGGGATGTTGCCAAGCGCGCCTGGATGGGCGAGATCGCCGGGCGCCTGGCCGACCGGACGATCATCACTGCCGAGGACCCGCGCACCGAATCGCTGGAGGCGATCATGGAGCAGATCGCCGAGGGCTGCCGCAGCGCGGGCCGCCAAGAGGGCGCGGGCTACTGGAAGATCGGCGACCGGGGCGAGGCCATTGCTGCGGCCCTGGGCATGGCCCAGCCGGGCGACGTGGTGATCGTCACCGGCAAGGGCCACGAGCGCTCTATGTGTTTCGGCGAGACCGAGTACCCCTGGAGCGACCAGGACGCCGTGGGCGAGGCGCTGACGCGTCTAGGCTATGGGGGGAGCGAGGGGATAACGGCAGAGTAGCTAGAGAGGGTTGATTGCGGCTCGTGGCCCTCACCTCCACGGATGATACCGCGCCAAAGCATGACCGCTTCCCCTCTCCCATGCCAGCATGGGAGAGGGGAAGCGGTCATGCCCGTCAGGGCATCGCCGGGGTGAGGGCCACGCCGCCCTGCCCGCTACCGATACACCCCGTTGACCACCAGCTTGCCCGGGAACATCTCCACCGACGTCACCTCGGCGCCGCCGCCGATGGGGATCGGGATGCCGTTGGCCGTGTTGTAGCTGTCAATGGCGGCCTTGATCAGGGCGCTGGCGATCAGGCGGGCAAAGCCCGAAAACCCCGATCCCAGGCTGTAATCCACGATGCGTAGATAGAGCTCCCCGTTCACCACCTGTGGCACGGCCACCATCGTGATCTCGCCGCTGAGGCCGGTGTCGGCGTGGGCGGCGTTGAAGGTGGCGATCACATGCTGCTCGGTGACCGTCACCGCCACATCATTGACCCGCAGCCCCTGCTGGGCCAGGCCACCTTCGCCGACAGCGGCTGCCAAATCGGCCTCGGTGAGTTCCAGCCGAAAGCTCGCATCCTCGGTGGGCGCGATGGTGATGGGTTGCGCGGTGGCCGGCGGCGCCTCGGTTGATGGCTCATCCGTGGCGATGGACGACCGGGGCGTCACCGTGGGGTACAGGGTGGGCAGCACGCGGCCGGGCAGCTCTGTCGGCGCGTTCTGAGCGCTCTGATCCACCAGCAAGCCCTGGTCTTCCAGCCAGCCCACCAGAGAGCAGGCAGGGGCGGCGAGCAGGGCCAGCAACACTGCCAACAAGATCCAACGTTTAGACTTCATACGATAGGCTCCTTGCGGCGGCGCGCCGCCACGCTAGACTGCGACAAGCTGTTCTATGGAAACGTGTGGCCGATCCAGGGCCTGGGCCACAGCGGCGTGGGTGATCTCGCCATAGGCGGTATTGACCCCGCGCGCCAGCGCCCGGTCGGCCCGGATGGCGCCCTCGAACCCGCGCTGGGCCAGGGCCAGCACGTGGGGCAGGGTCGCGTTGGATAGGGCATAGGTCGAGGTGCGCGGCGTCGCGCCGGGCACATTTGGGACGCCATAGTGCACCACATCATACACCCTATAGGTCGGGTGGCTGTGGGTGGTGAGTCGGATGGTCGCGATGCAGCCGCCCTGGTCCACGGCGATGTCAATGACCACCGAGCCGGGGGCCATCGAGGCGATCATCTCCTCCGAGACCAGGCGCGGCGCCCGTGCGCCGGGGATCAGCACGGCCCCGATCAACAACTCGGCGCGGCGCACCGCCTCGGCGATATTGCGCCGGTTCGAGGCCACGGTGCTCAGGTTGCCGTGCAGCACCTGCTCCAGATATCGCAGGCGCTCCAGGTTGAGATCAATTACCGTCACCCGCGCGCCCAGGCCCAGGGCCATCTGGGCCGCGTTGGTGCCCACCACGCCGCCGCCCAGGATCACGACGCTGCCCTGGCGCACGCCGGGCACGCCGCCCAACAGCACCCCGCGCCCGCCCTGGGGGCGCTCGAGCAGGTGCGCGCCGATCTGGACCGCCATGCGACCCGCGATCTCGCTCATGGGCGTGAGCAGGGGCAGGGCGCCATCGTCGCGTTGCACCGTCTCATAGCCGATGGCGTTGACGCGCCGGTCTAGCAATGCCTGGGTGAGGGGCTCCTGGGCCGCCAGGTGCAGGTAGGTAAAGAGGATCAAGCCGGGGCGCAACAGGTCGTACTCGCCGGGCAAGGGCTCCTTGACCTTGACCACCAGCTCGGCGGCATAGGCCTCGGCGGGGGTATCCACCAGGGTCGCCCCCGCCTGGGCGTACTCGTCATCAGAGAATCCGCTGCCCGCGCCGGCCCCGCGCTGCACCAACACGGCATGGCCCGCATGGGAGAGGGACTCGACGCCGCCCGGCGTAAGGGCGACGCGGAACTCGTTGTCCATGATCTCTTGCGGCAGCCCGATGATCATGCCTGGCCCCCATTCTGAAAATCGCCCGGCGCGTGGCAGCCCGTGGCCTATATGCCGATGGCGGCGTCGTCTCCGATATTGAGCTGGGCCGCCTGCCCCTTGACCACGGCCCGCTGCCCGATGAGCGAGTTCTCCAGGATGCTATCCTGGATGCGGGCGCCCTGCTCGATGATGCTCTCGCGCACCACCGACGAGACCACGTGGGCCCCCTCGGCGATGCTGACATGCGGCCCGATGACCGAGTTGCAGAGCTGGGCCGAGGGCGCGATATAGACGGGCGGCACGATGATGCAATTCTCGCCCTTGGGCGAGGGCGTGGCATGGCCGTTGGCCAGCAAAAAGCGGTTGGTGGCCAGGATCGTCTCCGGCTGGCCGCAATCCTGCCACACCGTAACCTTCTCGGTCACGAATCGGTTCCCCCGCTCGATCATGACGTTGACGGCGTCGGCCAAATAGTACTCGCCTTTGGTGCGAATGTTGTGCTCCAGCATGTGGTCAATGGCCGAGACCAACTCCTGGCCATCCTGGAACCAAAAGACGCCCACGGTGGTCTTGCGGTGCTCCAGGGTATCGGGCTTTTCCACATAGCGGGTCACCCGGCCATCCTCCTCGATCACCACACCAAAAGCGCGGGGATCCTCCACCTCCTGGACATAGATGACGCCGTCGGCGGGGTTGTTCTCCAGCACGCCCAGGTTGCCCTCAAAGAGAGTGTCCACAAAGATCACCAGGCAGGGGCCCGCGAGGTACTCTTTGGCCAGGTGGATGGCGTGGGCCTGGCCCTTCATCTCCTCCTGGACCACATAGCGGGTCTTGAAGGCATAATGGCTATCCACATAGGCCTGGATCTGGTCGCCCAGCCAGCCGGTGATAAAGATGATCTCCTCGACATCAATGGCCGCCAGCTTGTCCAGCGTGTGGCCCAGGACGGTGTTTCCCGCCACGTGCAGCAGGGGCTTGGGCCTGGACCAGGTGTGCGGGCGCATGCGGCTGCCAAAACCGGCTACGGGAAGAACGACTTGCATAGGGCCACCTTTTCTTAATGTCGTCGTAAAGTGCAAGCGATATTGTTACAGACTGGGCCGCTGCCTATGCCACTCGGTCGCCTGCTCGTAGGCATGGGCGATGCGCAACACCTTGGCTTCCTGGTAAGCGTCGCCCAGGATCTGCATGCCGATGGGCAGGCCATCGGCCATGCCGCAGGGGATCGAAGCGCCGCAGATGCCGGCCAGGTTCGCCGAGAGGGTGAAAATGTCCACCAGGTAGAGTTGCAGCGGATCATCCACCTTTTCGCCAATGCGAAAGGCCGTCAGCGGCGCGGTGGGCGTCACGATGGCATCCACCTGGGCATAGGCGCGGTCGAAATCCTGCTTGATCAGGGTGCGCACCTTTTGGGCCTTGAGATAGTAGGCGTCGTAATAGCCTGCCGAGAGGGCATAGGCGCCCAGCATGATGCGCCGCTTGACCTCCGGCCCAAAGCCCGCCGACCTGGTCTTGCGAAAGGTATCCCAGATATCCCCGGCCTCGGGCGCGGAATAGCCGTAGCGGATGCCGTCAAAGCGGGCCAGGTTGGCCGAGGCCTCGGCAGGGGCCAGCAAATAGTACACCGAGAGGCAGTAATCGGTGTGGGGCATCGAAAGCTCGACGATCTCGGCCCCTAGCTCTTTATACACCGCCAGCGCCCGGTGCACCGCCTGCTCCACCTCGGGCTGCATCCCCTCGACGAAATACTCGCGGGGCACCCCGAGCTTGAGGCCCTTGACGCCCGCGCCGAGCTGCGCCAGATAATCGGGCACCGGCAGGTCCGCCGAGGTAGAGTCGTTGGGGTCATGGCCTGCGATGGTCTGCAAGAGCAGGGCGCAATCGGTGACATCCTTGGCCAGCGGGCCGACCTGATCCAGCGAGGAGGCAAAGGCCACCAGGCCATAGCGCGAGACGCGCCCGTAGGTGGGCTTGACCCCGGCGATGCCGCAAAAGGCGGCGGGCTGCCGGATACTGCCGCCCGTGTCGCTGCCGAGGGCGGCGATGCACTCGCCCGCCGCCGTGGCCGCCGCGCTGCCCCCGCTAGAGCCGCCCGGCACCCGCTCCAAATCCCACGGGTTGTGGGTGGTGAAATAGGCCGAGTTCTCGGTGGAGGAGCCCATGGCGAACTCGTCGGTGTTGGTCTTGCCCAGCACAATGGCGCCCGCCGCGCGCAGCTTGGCCACGACGGTGGCGTCAAAGGTTGGGATGAACCCCGCCAGGATGCGCGAGCCGCAGGTGGTCTCGACGCCCTGGGTGGTGAGCACGTCTTTGATGGCCAGGGGGATGCCCAACAGGGGATGATCCTCGCCCTGGGCGCGGCGCCGGTCGGCGGCGGCGGCCTCGGCCAGGGCGGATTCCTTCGTCACGCGCAGATAGGCCCGCACCTGCCCGTCCACGGCGGCAATGCGCGCCAGCACCGCCTGGGTCAACTCGACGGACGAGATCTCGCGCCGGGCCAGCAGTTCGTGGGCCTGATGAATGGTCAGTTCGTGCAGTGGCAAAGGGGCCTCCCGATCAAGGGCAGGGTATGCACGTTACTCCAGGATCGCCCGGACCTGAAAATAGTCGTCCTTGCGGTGAGGGGCGTTGGCCAGGGCCTCGTCGGGCGTGAGCGAGGGCGCAGCCTCGTCGGGGCGCATGACGTTGCGCTGGTAGATGGCCTGGGCCGTGGGCGGGATGGCCTCGGTGTCCAGCTCGTTGAGCTGTTCGGCATAGGCCAGGATGGCCGAGAGCTGCTCGGCAAAGAGCTCGGTCTCTTGCTCGGTGAGCGAGAGCTTGGCCAGCTCGGCGATGTGCAGCACCTGTTCGCGGGTTAGCTTCATCTTGGCTTCCTCGGGCAGCGACACAATACTCGTTGATTATAGCATCGCGCGCCGGTGGGGGCCAAATCCTTTGCCCTTCGCAGCATCGCGTAACTGTTCACACTTGAGGGGATGGGTTCTTGACTGCTCAGGACGGTGATGCCCACATCCTGCAATCGGTGAGCACACAGACCCGGCTATGGAGGGCGGGCGAGACGCCCGCCCTCCAAGGTTCGCCGCCGCTGGTCACGCTATCCCCTCCGCCCACGCCTCCACCACCCGGCGGCGCTCCCCAGGCTCCTCCGGCAGCGCCAACGGCCGCCCGCGCGCATCCACGATCAGGCCCAGGCTGCCGCCCCGCACAATCACGCGCCCGGCCGGGATCGGCTCCAGCCCGGTATGGGGGGCAGGCTCGAACGCCAGCGCCGCCTTCGCGCCCTGGGGCAGGGACAGGCGTTGCAGGCCGCCCCAGGCGATCTCGATCTCGACCGCCTCGCCCGCCTCCGGGGTCAGGCGCAGGCGGCCCGCCCGTTGCCCGGCCCGGCCCTGGCCCGGCAGGCTCAGGGCGGCGCCCAGCTCCAGCAGGCCGTCGCGGCGCAGCACCTGGAGCGCCGCCAGGGGCTCGATCTGGGCCAGGGCGCCGAGCTGGGGCCAGACCGAGGCTCCATCCAGCGCCAGGTGGGTCACGCCGTGGGGCTGCACGGCGTCCAGCATCGCCAGGGCCGCCCACAGGGCGGTCGCCCAGGGCGCACCCCCCGCGTGGACCAGCGCGCCTCCCCGTGCGGCGATCAGATCCACGCCCCAGCCCTCCTCAGGGGACTCGCCCAGCAGGCGGGCGAGGTCACCCAGCGCCGCGGCCAGGGCCTCTTGCGCGGCCACATACTGCGTCCAGGGGTCCGCACCGGTGGGCAGATCGTGTGCGGCGCCCGCCCGCGCGCGGCGGCTCCAGGTATAGCCTTCCGTCGCCAGGGCCGCCGTGGCCTGGCTGGCCCCCACATCCAGGCCCAGCACACGCCGCCCCGCGCCCTCTTGGCGGCTCAAGAGCTGGAGGATGGTCCCCGCGCCGGCATCGCTGGCCAGGATGGGGACGGCGGCCCACGTTGCCAGCGCGTCATACCCGGCAAGCTGGGAGAGCTTGCGCCGGGCATAGCGCTGGGCCAGCTCGCGCTGTAGCTCTTGCGGCTGCCAGGCCCGCAACGCGGGTTGCACGTTCTCGACGATGTCATAATCCCAGCCATCGCCCAACGCCTGGGCGATGGGGCGGCGGGCCTCGGGGTTGCCCGCCATGATGACGGCCGGGCGTTGCGCCGGGGCCAGATCGGCAAAGAGGGTTGCCAGGATGTTGGCAGCCTCCACCAGCAACCGTGTGGGGGCGCCATCCACCCCGCCCACCAGCACGATCACCTCGGGGGGCTGGGCGCGCAGGGCCGCCAGGGCGTTGCGGCGACCCGCCTCGTCCTGGGCCAGGGCGATGCTGGCGCGCACGGCGGCGTGGCTCGCGCGGCAAGCGGCCAGACCGCCGGACACGCTCAACTCGCCGGTCAAGCCGATCAGGGCGCAATCCAGGGGCGGCGCGGCGCTGGCGGTTGCGACCAAGGCATCCACGCCATGCCGCCCTTGCTGCGGCATGAGCGGCGCGCCATCGGGGGCCAGCAATGGCCGCTCCGCCAGTTCCTCCAGGCGAGCGACACAAAGGCGCAGGCTCTCCCGCAGGTCCACGTAGGGGGCGCGCACCGTGGGCACATCCGCATGGGCGATCAGGCGGTAGACGCCCTCGACCGGCTCGATGAGGGCGCCGTGGCTGCGGGCGCTGCCGAAATCCACGGCCAGGATGGAGCGCGGGGAGGCACGTTCGACCATATCAGCGCCCCAGCCCGATCAGGCTGCCCAGCCACTCGTAGAGCAGGAAATCCAGGCGGCTCTGCAGCACCGCGAAATAGGTCAGGGCCGAACCGGCCAGGATGGCCCCAAAAGCGACCATGATCACCCAGCGCCCGGCGCGCCCCAGGGCCTGTACGCCCTGATCCCAGAGACGCAGCGGGCCCCGCTCGACGCGGCGATACTGAAAGGCCGCCAGCACTGCCAGGGTGCAGAACAGCATAAAGGCCGCATCCAGGGCATAGGCCCAACCCCGCAGGCCGCCGCCATAGCTGGCCGGGGCCAGTGAAACCAAAGAGGCCGCCGCCTGTGGGATCAGCGTGCCGGTGAGAGCGCCCCCCAGGGCCAGGGCCGCGCCCACGCCCAGCAGCAGGCCCAGGGGTATGCTGGCGAGGAACGATAGGGGCCGCCAGCCCCGCGCCAGCAGCATCAGGCCCAGCAGGGCGAACAGGGCATAGGGCCAGGACTCGGAGGGGGCCCCCGCCAGGCGCACCAGGCGGGGCGCCAGCACATGGTTCCAGGCCAGGGCGGCAGCATAACCGGCGGCCACCCCCACAAACAGGTATTGGGCCAGACGAAAGAGGGGGTTCTCGCCCAGCAGGTAGCTCAGGACGGCCAGGGTGAGCAGGGCCGCCACCCAGAGCCCGGCCAGTTGCGCCAGATTGTGCGCGCCCAGTTCTCCCAGCGGCACGGTAGCTATGCTCCTTTCGCCCGGCGCTTGCGCCCCAGGTTGGCCGCCAGGGCCGTCAGCACAAACACGCCCCACAGCGCCAGATACCCGTCGCCGCCGCGCAGCCCGGCCGGCAAGGGCGCATCGGCCAGGGGATACTCCAGCGCGCCATAGGCGCCGCCCACCAGCGCCGCCAACTGGCCCGATGCCAGATAGGGCGCCAGCAAAGGCTCGATCCGCGCCGTCGCCAGGGCATAGGTGGGCGTGCGGGTCTGCCCACCCACCTGCTCGATCCAACGCCGCGCCCCGTTGGCGTCATCGGTGAGCAGGATCACGGCCTGGAAATCATCCAGGCCTGCGACGCCCTGCAGGGCTGGCAGGCGCGCCAGGGGCAATTGGAGCACGTCGTCATGGGGCAGGATGGCGGCCAGGCCCTGGGCCAGCAGCCGCAAGCCCTGCTCCTCGCCGGGCAGATAGCCCAGGATCGCATAATTGGCGCCATAGCGATAGTCGGGCGCCCCGGCGGCGGCGCGCCCCAGCACGCGGCGCGCCAGCCCCACGCCCTCGGGCCGCGTGCTCAGCGCCACCAGGGGGACGCCGCGCCGCGCCAGATCGGCCAGCACCCGCTCGGCCAGGGGGTCCAGCTCGCCGCTATAGCCCGGCGCATAGTCAAAAGCCACCAGCGCCCGCCCCTCGGCGGGGATGCGGCCCAGCTCTTCCGCCAGGGCCAGCACTTGGGGCCGGGGGCGCACCCATGAACGGGTGAGATCGCCGGTAAAGAAGGGCGCCAGCGCGGCCAGCGCCACCAGGAGATAGAGGAAACGCCGCAGGCCCGCCGTGGGGTGCTCGGGGCGGCGTTCTTCGACGCCCCGGCGGGGCCGGCCCAGGGGCGCGGCCTCGGCGGCGATGCGCCGCAGCAGTTCCGCCTCACGCAGCTCGTCCTCATCGGGCGTCCGCGTCGCCCGCAACCCGGCGACCAGGCCCGGATCGGCGCTCGGGGGCGCGGGCAGCAGCCCCTCCAGCCCGGCCAGCGGATCGTCCAGGTCCAGCGCTTCGTCGAGAGGGGCGGGCTCTGGGGCAGGCCCAAGCGACGTGGACGGGGCCAGGGTCGCGCCGCACATCTCACAGAGCGGGGCGTCCTCCGGGTTGCGATGGCCACAGGTTGGGCAGATACTCATGCTGACGCTTTACTCCTGGGCATGGGGGCGGTCAATGCCGGTCAGGATGCGCAAGGTCGCGGCCACGATCCCCAGCGCCGCGCCCAGCAGGATGCCGCGCACGCCTGCCGTCACGGGCACGGCCAGCGTCCAATCGCGCAGGGCCGGGATATAGGGGGAGAGGCGCTGGCTGATGGGCAGTTGAGCCAACAGCAGGAATAGGCTGGCGGCCAGCAGCACGCCCGCCCCGGCGCGGCCCAGGCGAAAGGCGCGATAGGCGCCGCTGACGATGAAAAAGGCCAGCAGGGCCGTCATGGTGGCCTGCAACGGCGTGTAAAGGTGATCAAAGATCCATGCCAGGGTGGCCGAGCCGGGCAGCAGCACGCCAACGGCAAAGGTGACCACCAGGGCAACGGCCAGTACGGCGCTAAAGCCCCGGCGGGCCTCTGCGCCCTGCGAGGCGTCGCCCAGGGCGCGCCGCCCGTGGGTGGCAGCCAGGTGCGCCGCGCCCATCAGCAGCGCCAGGGAGGCCAAAAAGGCCGCGGCCTCGATGAGCAGGTTCGGCGCGTTGCCCAGCAACTCGCCATCGCCCCAATAGCCCAGCAGGACGATCAGCCCGGAGAGGCAGGCGACGGCGACGGGCACGAAGCGTCGCATCGGCTAGCCCCCGATCCCCAGGGTCGCCAGGATGGCCCCGGCCAGCAGGGCGGCCGCCAGCAGCAGGCGCGCCCAGTCCTGGGCGGCCAGGCTGCCCAGGTGTTGTTGGCGCCCCAGATAGGCCCCGGCGGCATAGAGGTCCTCGCCGATGACCGGCTCTTCAGTGGCGAGCTGCATCAAGGCGGCAGCGGCGGGGTCGCTCGCTCCGCCCAGGACGGGCGCCTGCCCTGTTTGCAGCGCCCCGGCCAGCCAAAGGCCCTCGTCGCCAAAGCGCCCCAGCAGCAGGTGGGCCGCCCGTGGGCGCAAGAGCCCCTCCTCGGCAGCGCCCCCGGCATAGGCCAGCGGCGCGGGGCCGGATAGGTGCAGGTCGTTGGCAGGGGCGCCGTTGGCCTGCACGAGGTTCATGGCCAGCAGCAGCGCCACGGGGCTGCCCGTGGTAACGCACACGCCTTGCCGGGCATGGGCCGCCTGCCTGCTGATCGCATCCAGGGCCATCAATCCCGCTGCCAGCTCGGGCGCCGCCTGGCCCCAATCGCCCGCGCCCAGGCTCACGTGCAGCGGCTGGCCCGTTTCGATGCTCTCCACGGCCAACTCGCGCAGCCGCGCATAGGCCGGGATGGGGCGCAAGGAGGGTGGTTTGGCGCGCCGCGCCAGCAGGTTGCCCAGCAGGAACAGGGCGGCAAAGGCCAAGAGGATCAGCAGGGCGGCCTCGGGGATGTGGGCCAGGAGGGTCTGCTGCACGGCGTTCATTTGGCCCCCGCATCGCCGGCGTGAGGAGACTCTAGCGCGGCCAGCAGCGCCTCCGCTTGGGCAGGGTCCTCCATCCAGGCGGCATAGCGTTGCAGCGTCGCGCGCTGTGTGGGCCCCCAGAGCGGCTCGGAAAAGAGCAAGAGCTGGCCGGCGACGAACCGCCAGGGCTTGAGCAGCTCGATCAGGAACAGGGCCGACGCCGCCAGACCGCGCGCCTGCACGGCGCGGGCCAGGCGCTCGACCGACGTTTGTTCTGGGGCGGGCAGAGCGCTCATGGCTGCGCGCCTCTGGCTAGCGCGGGCGACGCAAGCGGCGCAGCCAGCCCCATAGGTGGAAAAAGGCATGTCGAACAGCGTGCCATGCTCCCTGCTCTCTCTGCCGGATGGCGCGGATGGCGGCCCCGGCCACTGCATAAATCGGCTGGTCAAAAAGGCAATAGGCATCGCCCAAAAGGCGCTCCAGCTCGGGCAAGGCGGCCACGGTGCCAACTGTCTGGAGGGCGCGGGCGGCGTGCCAACGAATCTCGCCGCTCTCGTCCGCCAGGCAAGCCAGCAACTGCTGGCGCGCCTCACGCGAGGGCAACCGCCCCAGGGCCGAGATGGCGGCCACTCGCGCCAGCGTAGGTCCCTCGGCGGCCAGGGCAGCCAGCGCCCCAGCGGCGCGAGAATCACCGAGGGCGCCCAGGGCATCGGCGGCGGCTCCCCTGACCCAGGACGAAGGATCACCCAAAGCCGCCGACAGGCCCTCCAGCGCCTCGATGGCCCCCAGGCGCCCCAGCGAAAGGGCTGCGCTGGCCCGCACCCGGGGCGCCTCGTCGCCCAGGGCCTTGATCAAGATCTCGACGGCGGCCTGTTGGGGCCAGCGGCCCAGGGCATCGGCGACCGCCTCGCGCTGCGCCGGATCCGGGGCGGCGAGGCTCTGCCGTAGCCAGGCCAGCAGCTCGCCCGTAGTCAGGGGCGCGGCGCCATCGCGCCCGAATACGCGCTGTATCACCTGGGGCTTGTCCAGGTTCTGGGCCGTCTGGGCCAGGGCCGCCGCCGCCTCCCAGCGCACCAGCGGCTCGGCATCGCCCAGGGCCGTGACCAGCATACGAACCGTCTGACGGTCGGTGGCCCCGGCGTACCCTTGCACCGTGGCGCAGCGGGCCAGGACGTCGCCTTGGGGGGCGCCATCCTCTATCGCGGGGGCGGATCGTTCGCGTTCATCGCTTGGTTCTATCAATGAGGCATTCCTTATGTTGATAGCAGGGCTCTTGCCCGCATCGCGGCGCAGTATAGCATGGCGCAACAGGCGGCGCAAGCCGTGACTGTTCATTGGTTGGTGAAAAGTCGTATAATGAGTCAAACGTCGTGCCTGTTCGATCCATTCGGCCGGCGGAAAGAGACATTATGCGCCTACTCATGATCCTACCTCGTGTGGAGCCGGAC
>Ga0334889_1002159_pt1 | contig 22957 bp, 24 predicted proteins | sample GraSluR1_MG_2_FD_207222 | JGI IMG/M metagenome (GOLD analysis project Ga0334889, IMG submission 207222) | Sludge microbial communities from methane-producing bioreactor in Wageningen University, Netherlands - Granular Sludge_8_08-R1 | ecosystem: Engineered > Bioreactor > Anaerobic > Unclassified... | reverse complement strand
AGGAGAACAAGAAAAAGAGCGGATGTTGGTTTATATGTTTTCATGGTGTTTATCGCGTATAGATGATCGACAGGGAATATATTCCCGATGTCGATCTCAGTGTAATGGGTTTGCTGTTTTGGAAATAGCGAAAATGATAATTTGCGTCAATACGGAAGGCCGGATTCAAACGGAAGCCGTAGGAAATGTCGGCATAGATACCCGGTGCCGAAAAACATGACTGGAGCAGGAGGTTATCAAAGATAAAAGCGAACCTGCTGAATTCTTCGAAGGTTTGCGGTGAGGACATGCCATAATTGTTGCGGACCGTCAATGCAAGTAACGGAGCATGTATCTCCGTTCTGAACATGTGCCTTCCGGCGTTTTTTCGCAGCATCACGCCCGGGGCAATGCCGCTCTGTATCAGTTCCGGCAGTCCCATGGCATTGGTCGTGATATTGACCGTGGTAAACCACAGGGCACTGAAATAGAAATGAAAGTCTTGTCCCGGATCATATATCAGGTAACGGAAGAAATCCATGGATTCGAAAATGAAGCTTTGCTTTACAAGCAGGGAATGGTTCGCATCGTATGCGCTCGGGATACCGGTCATCGAAAGCGCATGCCGGCGAATATTGGAAAAAACGAGACGGGTCTCTTTGTTACGGTCCGGACGTTCCGTGCCGAAATGTACACCCAAAAAGAGTGCGTTGCCGCTGTAATTGAAGGGTGAGTACAGATCATCCAGGGAGGACATGTTGTAAATACCGCTGCGGATGCCGAATATTTTATGCTTCTGCAAATTGTCCGTACTTGCCCAAAGCGGGTCCCGGACCGTCAGGAGGCACATAAGGAGCAATATGTATTTTAACGTTTTCATGTCTGTTATCTGTCCGGGTGTATTGCGGTTTTTAACGGGGAGTGTTCCTGTTTTTCATTTGTTTGATCAAACAACATAAGAAGGTAAATAAAGCAATAGGAAAACACAAGAAAAATGCAATTGCGGGAAGTGAGTGAATTCTATTCATTTCGTAGCATGAATGGATTTCTCTCCGCCATCCGGCGGATCGAAATGACAATCTGGATTTTATAAGCAACACCCAATACTGTCATCTCGAACATGCCTGCCGGTGGCAGGCTGAGAGAGATCTATTCACAGTACAGATGCTCCGTAGCATGAGTAGATTTCTCACTTCACTGCCAAGTATGCTTATTTTATTATTGCTCTCAAATGTTCCGCCCACAAGGCATATCCTGCCCGGTTCGGATGCAGTCCGTCCCGGAACAGCGCCTCGTTGGCATAGTCCGAATCCGCGGCCTTGAAGAGGGGATAGATGTTCACGTAGGTCATGCCGTAGCGTTTCGCGAGTTTTTCGATATAGACATTCAGGTTCCCGATCGTTTCCGGCGGACAGTTCTTCCATCTTGGGGATGTGGGAAGAATGGAATGCAGGTAGACATCATAGTCGTAGTCTTTGGCGATGCGCTTGACCATCTTGCGATAGAGGTATTTTATTTCCTTTTCACTGCGTCCGGCGCCGATATCATTGATACCGATCAGAACGAATAGTGTTGCATGCTCCGCATTTCCGAGGCATACATCCATGCGTGCCATCAGACCGTCAATATGGTCGGAGACGATGCCGCGGTTCACCGCAATCCATTCCGGGAAATACGTATTCAGATCAAAACCTTCCGTAATGGAGTTACCGAAAAAGATGAATGATCCTTCACGGATACTGTCTTTTTCATCAATGAATGTTGTCATTCGCTGATGCCAGTGAGCATAGTCATTCAAGGGTTTGATATTCCTGTTCACGGTCTGACAGGAGAAGAAAAGAAAAAAGACGATGAGGGGTGCGGTGAAAAAATATTTTATTCTCATGTTGTGCCTCTAAACGACAAGCCGCGAAAGCGCCAGCATACAGGCCGTTTCCGTGCGGAGACGGCGATTGGCAAGCAGGACCGGTTTAGCGCCGGCATCCAGGGCGCGCCGGATCTCATCGGGATGGAAACCGCCCTCGGGTCCGACAAGGATCAGTGCGTCTTCGGGTTTTTCCGTCGCGGGAAGCGGGGGATGATCATCCTGATTGTCGCAGATATAGACCGGGGTCTTGTGTTCTCTGGCGACAAGGTCCGAAAAGGGAAGCGGTTCATGCAATTCGGGAATGCGGCTGCGGCCGCATTGTTTGACCGCCGAGAGGATGATCTTTTCGCAGCGTTCGCGTTTTATAGCGGACATGAGCGTATAGCGGGTGATCAGGGGGTATATCTCATAAACACCGAGTTCCACGGCTTTTTCCAGCAGGATCTCCCAGTGCGCGGCTTTGATCATGCCCACGGCCAGAGAGACCTTGTTCCCCGGTTCGCCGGCCAGGGGATATGTGTCCGTGATCCGGCAGCGGGTCACATCCTGCCGTATATCGATGATCCCGGTCTGATACAGCATGCCCTTCCCGTCGGAAACCAGCACGGTATCTCCGGGCTTTTTCCGCAGTACGTGACTCAGGTGATGATGTTCGTCCCGCTCCAAATGGATCACATCACCTTCAATATGTTGTGAAAAAAAGAATTGTTCATTCGCCATTAAAAATATTTTCCGTAATGCAGCACGATCGCCGCTCCGTTCCAGTTCAATTTTTGGAAATCCTCATCCACGGGTTGGGTAAAACTGTTTATTTCATATCCCAGTCCGACACCGAGGGCACCCCGTTTTTCCATCATAAAATCGATGCCCAGGTAAAAATTCGTATAGAATCCCACATAGAGATCCGCCTCCGCGTAGCGGGTGATATTCGCCCAGGGACTGTTGTCGGTATCAATGGCAAGTACGGGACCGCCCTGGACAGAGACGAAGGGCGCAAAGGTGTTATCCAGTTGCCGGGTAAAGAAATGTTTTTTCAGGAAAAGCCCCGCTTTTACAAAATCGAGATTAATGGTATTCATCCGGTATGTATATCCCGTAAGAGGATCCGTTAAGGTATATTCCTTTCCGCTGGAGACGAAGGTCCAGTTCGACTGCACACCGGCATGCAGATCCTTTGCCAGTCGCCACTGAAAGGAGCCGCCCAGACTGCTTCCGTAATCGGTCACACGCAGGTCAAAGTTATTGATCCGCTTCACCTGTCCCATGGAGGTATAATTTCCGGCAAAAAGGATATGCAGGGTGATCAGGGAAATCAGGAACAGACGTTTCATGTGTTTCCTCCGCACAGTTGTTCATAGATGCATGCCATTCCGAACAGGGTCAGGGTTTTGTCCACATGCCGGATATGGCGGGAATGCGCCGCAATGACCGTAGAGAGTCCGCCGGTAGCAATAATACTGACCTTGTCTTTGCCCCACTCGCGGCAGATCCGTTCTATCAACCCGTCGATCTGGTCGATTGTTCCCCACATGAGTCCTGCCTGCAGGCTTTCGCGGGTATTGGTCCCGATGATCTTTTCGGGGAAATCGAACTGCACCTTTGGCAGTCGTGCGGCACGTTCAAAGAGATCCCTGCCCGCAGTTTCCAGTCCGGGCATGATCACACCGCCCAGATATTCGTGCTGTTCGCTAACCACATCAAAGGTGGTCGCGGTACCCATATCTACCACGATGATAGGGGCGGCATAGCGTTCCAGGGCACCAACGGCGTTGCAGATGCGGTCCGCGCCGACCTCCGAAGGATCATCGTACCGGATCGTCAGGTCCAGCGGCAGGGTGTGGTCAACAATGAGCGGGTCTTTGGAATAGAGTATCTTGCATACCTGGATAAATGCGGGTGTCAGCTGCGGGACCACCGAAGAAATAATGCAGGCCTGCACGTTTTCCTTCCGGCGTTTCGCTTTTATCAGGAGTTCCCGGATCGCCGAAGTATAATCCTCTGTCTGCAGGAGCGGGTGGCTGGGAATACGGATTTCGGCGCTAAGGATCTTATCACGCATCAGCGCGGCGCATATATTGGTATTACCGATATCGATGCACAGCAGATCGCTCATCATTCTTCCAGTTTTTTATGGATGATATCACGGGTCAGTGCCTGATCCGCCTGTCCCTTGGTGGCGCGCATGACCTGACCGATAAAAAAGGCCAGTAATTTGGTCTCGCCGGATCTTAACTTTTGTACCAGATCGGCATGTTCGGCAAAAATACCGTCGATCAGCTTTTCCAGTTCACCGCTGTCGCTGATCTGTTCAAGTCCCTTTTCCCGGATGATCGCTTCCGCGGATGTACCGCAGGCGGCCATCTCGTCGAGCACCGCTTTGGCGGTTTGCGCAGTGATGGTCTTTTTATCGAGGAAGACAAGGAGCCCGGCAAGCGCCTTGGGACTGACGGGAGATTCCGTGATACTTTTTCCGCTGTCAATCAGGATGCGCAGGATCTCGTTGCGCACCCAGTTACCGGCAAGACGGGGGTTGTCGTAGAATTTCAGTACGTCTTCAAAATAATCGGCAATTTCTTTTTCGGAGGTCAGCAGGCAAGTGTCTTCATCGGACAAAGCGAATTGATCCATAAAGCGTTGCTTGCGCTTATCCGGTAGTTCGGGCAAGGCCGCACGCATCGCCTCGATCCAGTCTGCATCAACCTCCACCGGGGAAAGGTCCGGTTCGGGGAAATAGCGGTAATCGTGGGAATCTTCTTTGGACCGCATCATCTTTGTCGTGCCGGACTGTTCATCCCAGAGCAGGGTTTGTTGCACGATGCTGCCGCCCGATTCCAGGACCTTGCGCTGCCGTTCGATCTCATATTTTAATGCCCGTTCCACATTGCGGAAGGAATTCATGTTCTTCAGTTCGGTACGGGTCCCGAATGTGACCTGTCCTTTCGGTTTAAGGGAAATGTTCGCGTCGCAACGCATAGACCCTTCTTCCATATTGCAGTCGGACACGCCGGTATAACGCACGATCTGCTTGAGCGCCGCCAGATAGGCATAGGCTTCTTCGGGCGAGGAAATATCGGGTTCGCTCACGATCTCCAGCAGGGGTGTGCCGCAGCGGTTCAGATCCACCAGCGTGCCGTCTTCACCGTGCATGGATTTACCGGCATCCTCTTCCATGTGGATGCGGGTCAGGCCGATGCGTTTTTTTCTATCGCCGATTTGAATATCGACCCATCCCCGGTAGCAGATGGGATCCTCGTACTGGGATATCTGATATCCTTTGGGCAGATCGGGATAAAAATAATTTTTTCGTGCAAAGGTGCTGTGCGGACGGATGTGACAATGGGTTGCCAGACCGAGCATGATCGCGCGATTGACCATTTCACGGTTCAATACCGGCAGGGAACCCGGATACGCCAGGCATACCGGACATACATGCGTGTTCGGCGCATCACCGTAATTGACCCTGCATCCGCAGAAGGCCTTGGTCTCCGTATTGAGTTGAACGTGTACTTCCAGTCCGATAACTACATCCCAGTTCATATCTGCTCCCGATCGTTGGACAGAAATTTAAGGAGATTAGATGCAAATACCAAACAGAAACAAGCCGTATCCGAACTCCCGAAAAGGACGAACATTTGGCGTATCGCGCATTTCCCTTTATGAGCCCGTAAAAATGAATAGCAAAATCTTTAAAGTATTCGTAAATTATCAACTGATAATGCTATGAATCAAATATGAGATCAGAAATCATAAATCCGGAACTTGGGACCCTTGAGGCAGAGCTTGAATATTCACTCCGGCCACGGACGCTGGATGAATTTATCGGTCAGAAAAAACTGATCGACAAGCTCAAAATATATATTGAAGCGGCCAGGAACCGGAATGAACCCATGGACCATGTGCTGCTTTTCGGACCGCCGGGACTGGGGAAAACGACCCTGGCGCATATCATTGCGGCGGAACTCGGGGCAAATATCAAGACCTCTTCCGGTCCCGTACTTGAGCGTGCGGGGGACCTGGCGGGTATTCTGACCAACCTTGAGAACAAGGACGTGCTTTTTGTGGACGAGATCCATCGAATGAACCGTGTGGTCGAAGAATACCTGTATTCCGCGATGGAAGATTATCATATTGATATTATGATCGACAAAGGTCCCAGTGCCCGCAGTATCCAGCTGCATCTTGAAGGCTTTACCCTCGTGGGTGCCACAACGCGCGCGGGATTGCTGACCTCGCCCATCCGCGACCGTTTCGGCATTATCATGCGCATGGATTATTACACGGAGAAAGAATTAACGAAGATCGTCATGCGTTCCGCCGACATCCTGAAGATCAAAGTGACACATGACGGCGCCATTGAGATCGGTAAACGTTCCCGCGGAACACCGCGGATCGTGAACCGTATCCTTAAACGCTGCCGTGATTACGCAGAGGTAAAAGGGGACGGGATCATTACAAAAGATATCGCCGAACTGGCCTTGCAAATGCTGGAGATCGATGAACTGGGACTGGATAACATGGATCACAGGATCCTCCTGACCCTGGTGAATCATTTTGAGGGCGGTCCCGTCGGACTGCAGAATCTGGCGGTGGCCATCGGCGAAGAAGCCGATACGATCGAAGAGGTCTATGAACCCTTTCTCATCCAGGAGGGGTTTTTACAACGTACGGCCCGGGGACGGGTCGCTCTGGACAGAACCTATAAGCACCTTCACATAAAAAAACGCAAATCCAATTCCCAGGGGAGTTTGTTCTATGACGAAATTTGAGATTTTCAACACCCAGCCCAAAGCCTTCCGCCTGTCCGATTTCGATTTCGAACTGCCGCAGGAACTTATCGCACAATATCCAAGCGAACATCGTGGCGACGACCGTTTAATGGTGGTCAACCGCAAAAAAGGTACGTTCTCCCATCACCTTTTCTCGGAGATCCGCTCCTTCCTCACGCCGACGGATTGTATGATCTATAACAATACCCGCGTTTTCCCTGCACGTTTATTTGCCACAAAGGATAAAGGTGATTCCGAGGTCGAAGTCTTTCTTTTACGCCCGCTTGAGGATCAGATATGGGAAGTACTGGTCAAACCTGCCCGGAAGGTCCGCATCGGGAATAAATTGCGTTTTACGGAAAGTATCTATGCGGATGTGATCGATAATACCATTTCCGGAGGCCGTGTGATACGGCATAATTGTTCTAAAGCCACCTTTATGAAGTTTGTGATGTCCAAAGGGAAATCTCCCTTACCGCCGTATATCAAACGCGAAAGCGAAGATATCGATAAGGAACGGTATCAGACCATTTTTGCCAGGGAACTGGGTGCGGTTGCCGCTCCCACTGCCGGACTGCATTTTACGCAGGAAATGCTGGATGAAATTGAGAGATCCGGAACGAAACTGGGATCCATTACCCTGCATATCGGATTGGGAACCTTCCGGCCGGTCCAGGTGGAGGATCTCCGGCGGCATCAAATGGATTCCGAATATTTCAAGATATCCAAAAAGACCGCACAGATGATCAATACAGCCAAACACAACAAACAACGCGTGATAGCGGTGGGGACCTCCACGGTTCGCGCGCTTGAATCCTCGCTGATCTCGGGTCCGGATGTGAATCCCAAAAATACATGGACGGACAGATTCATTTATCCGCCCTATGACTTTAAGATCGTCGATGCATTGATCACAAATTTCCATCAGCCTAAATCCACACTGATCATGATGGTATCCGCGTTCGCGGACCATGACCTTATCATGAGTGCCTATGCCGAAGCCGTAAAGGAAAAATACCGTTTCTATTCCTACGGCGATGCCATGATGATCATCTGAGGACAGGGGCGGGGAACCATAGTTGTCCATGGCGCGTTTGCTTGCGGACCGGGACGCGCGGATATTTTAGATCATATATGCGTATGCGTTAAAATTATAGCACAGGATCCTGATGCGTTCAACAAATCACATGGCGGTTGTGGTACCGGCAGCGGGAACGGGGCAGCGTATGAACCATACGGTTCCGAAACCCCTGATCCGGCTGAAGGGTAAGACCATTCTTGAACGAACGATCCGGCGTTTTTTCGATCTGCCGGTTTATGAAATGATCGTACCGGTATCGGAGAATATCCTGGATGAGGTCAGGGACATGTGCGCGGATTTGAATGCGCCCTTTCCGCTGAGCGTGATCCGCGGGGGTGCAACACGGCAAGACTCGGTATGGGCGGCACTTGGGGTCCTGGATGAGGGAAGCGACGTGGTTGCCGTGCATGACGCGGCGAGACCCTTTTTTGACCCCGGGATCTTTGCTGCGGCTTTTCCGCTTCTGTGTGAACATGCGGGTGCCGTTGCAGCCGTTCCGGCATGTCACACCATGAAGTTCGTAGAGGAACAAACGATCCTTAGAACACTCCCTCGCGAAAAGCTCTGGCAGGTCAACACACCGCAGATCTTCCATCGCGACGAACTTATTCTTGCATACCGTGAAGCATATAAGGCAGGATATAAGGGGACCGACGATGCCGTATTGCTGGAACGTCTGGGGGCGTCCGTTGCCGTGATCCCGGATTCGCCGGATAATATCAAGATCACAACGCAAACCGATCTGCTGATCGCGGAACGGATACTGGAACAACAAGGTGATGAGGTGAACTAATGTACCGGATCGGACAGGGATATGACGTACATAAGCTGGTTGAAGGCCGTAAGCTCATTCTCGGTGGCGTGGAGATCCCTTACGAAAAAGGTCTGCTGGGTCACAGTGATGCCGATGTGCTGCTCCATGCGGTGATGGACGCACTTCTTGGAGCCGCGGCACTGGGGGACATCGGAAAACATTTTCCCGATACGGATGAGGCTTATAAAAATGCCGACAGCATGATGCTGCTGAAAGATGTTCGTGCGCTGCTGGCCGCGGAAGGGTATCATGTTGTCAATATCGATGCCACGCTGATCCTGCAGGAACCGAAAGTGGCTTCATACATCGAAACCATGCGCTCAAATATCGCACATGCCTGCGGGATGGCCGTTTCTGCGGTGTCGCTTAAGGCAACCACGGAAGAGGGACTCGGTTTTACGGGACGAAAAGAAGGAGCGGCCGCATTGGCGGTTTGCATGATCTACCGGGAAACCTGATGGAACTGCTGAACAATCTTACAGATCTCTTTTCGCATCTGAGTCCGGCGCATTATGTCTTTATCATTATGGCCGCATATTTTGTAGAGAATATTTTTCCGCCGCTGCCGGGGGATACCATGCTTGTGATCACAGCCTATATTTTTGGCATGCATCATGACTACAGTGCTTTTGTCTGGTTATATGGTGCAAGCGTCTTGGGTGCGGTACTGGGTTTTATGCTGATGGCCTTTCTGGGCCGCTATCTGGGGAAGCAGTTCCTGATGAAGCGTAATTACAAATACACTTCTTCGGATTTCTTATACCAGGCGGAAGAAAAATTCAGCCGGCACGGACAATGGGTCATTCTCTGGAACCGTATTTTTTTTGGTATGCGCCCGGTGATCGGACTGGTAGCCGGTCTGTCGAAAATACCCTGGTATATCATTCTGGGATTGGTGACACTGTCCGCCTGCATCTTCAACGCCGGTTTTATTATGCTTGGATTCCTGCTGGGTGATAATTGGGAACTGATTGAGTCCATTCTTCGGCAATATACCAATATCACCATCATTGCGCTTGTCCTGCTGGCCCTTTTCCTTCTGATACGATGGATCCGCAAGAAGTCCCGAAGAACCTGAGTGCCGCGTATCGCCAAATATCACATTGCAAATTTCCCATAAGTCCTTAAATTATGCCGGGATCACAAATAAAACCCCCGACAGGAGTAAACATGCGTGTTGTAACCCGTTTTGCCCCCAGTCCCACCGGCTTTGTACATGTCGGCAGCCACCGTACCGCCTTGTATAATTATCTTTTTGCGCGGCAGCAGGGTGGGAAATTCATTCTTCGTGTTGAAGATACTGACCGCAAACGCTTTGTCGAAGGTGCAGTGGAAAATCTTCTTTCTTCCCTGCGGCGGCTCGGTATAGAATATGATGCGGGACCCGGCAAAGAAGATGGGAACGGTCCGTATTTTCAGAGCCGGCGCAGCGATATCTACCGGAAAGAAGTAGAAAGACTTCTTGCGAACGGTCATGCCTATCGCTGTTTCTGCAGCGCGGAACGTCTGGAAGCGCTGCGGCAGGAACAAATAGCCAAACAGGTCCCGAGCGCTTACGACGGTCACTGCCGTGAACTTTCACCGGAAGAATCAGAGATGCGGGCGAAAAAAGAAGCATATGTCATACGCCTGAAGGTTCCCCGCGAGGGGGTCTGCGCTTTTCACGATATCGTACGCGGTGATGTCGAGATCGCCTGGCAGCAGGTGGATGACCAGGTCCTGGTGAAATCGGACGGATATCCGACCTACCATCTGGCGAATGTAGTGGACGACCATTACATGCAGGTAACGCACATCATTCGCGGCGAAGAATGGCTGCCTTCCGTGCCCAAGCATCTGTATCTGTATGAAGCCCTTGGCTGGGAAGCTCCGCAGATGGCGCATTTGCCGCTGCTGCTGAATCCCGATCGTTCCAAACTGTCCAAACGGCAGGGCGATGTGGCCATTGAGGATTATCTGAAAAAAGGCTATGTGCCCGAGGCGCTGAACAATTTTCTCGCCCTCCTGGGATGGAACCCCGGTGAAAAGAACGAGATCTATTCCCTGGATGAACTTATTAGGGCCTTTGATATAAACAAAATCGTAAAAGCCGGCGCGGTGTTCGATCTGCAGAAACTGAACTGGATGAACGCCCAGTATATCAAAAATATGGAGAAAGAACGCTATCTGAAAGAAGCGCGGCACTGGCTCGCTGCAGATATGCAAGATGATCCCAAACTGGATGTGGCCTTGCTTGCCGTGCAGACATCCCTGACGACCTTTCGGGATATTCCGGAAAAATTAAGCGTATTCAGCGGTGAACCCGCCACTCCCGATGAAGAAGCACAACGAGCTATTTTTAAACGTATAAGTGATATTGAAGTACCTAAGTTTGTTATTGAAAAAATTAAAAAAGAAGTTGATCCCGCTATTAAAAACATTAACTCACTGGATATAGAAAGCATTCAAAAAGGAATTGTCGCCGCTATTGAAAATATCAATAAAATAGATTTTGCAAGCATGCAAAAATCCATTATTGAAAATACCAATACACGGGAAATGGAAAACATTCAAAAAGGCATTGCTGAAAATATCAGTAAAATAGATTTTGTAAGCATGCAAAAATCCATTATTGAAAATATCAATGCGCTGGATACGGAAAGGATTCAAAAATTTGCTATTGAAATAGATAATATACTAAGTAATGAGAATACTCAAAAAGCCTTTAGAGCTTATCAGGAGAAGTTCGAAGCATTAAGTCAGCTTAACGCAGAAATATTTAAATCCGTTATGAAAGATATTCAGCAGGAGACAGGCGTAAAAGGCAAACAGCTCTGGATGCCCGTGCGTATTGCGCTTACGGGTGAAATGCACGGGCCCGAACTGGGGTATATCGCGGAATATCTCGGTAAAGAAGAGAACATCAAACGCATAAAGCGTTATCTGTCATAGAAGTAAATGATCACACTCCAGTCACATGCAAAGATCAACATCGGACTGCGTATTCTGGGCAGACGTCCGGAGGACGGCTACCATTTGCTCGAGACCATTTTTCAGGAAGTGGACCTGGCCGATGAAATAAAGATCGAAACACGGAAGCGGGAAGGTCTGTTCGAAGAACGTTTTTCCATGAGTTGTGACGATCCCGCCATTCCATGTGACCGGAAAAATCTGATCATGAGAGCCATCCATGCCATCATGCCCTTTCTGCCGCAGGACCTTGGACTGAATATCCGTTTGCGGAAACGCATACCTGCCGGCGGGGGGCTGGGTGGCGGATCTTCCAATGCCGCAACCATGTTGAAATGGCTGAACCGGGAAGCCGGTCTGGAAGAAGGGGAGCTGGCGAAACTGGCTCTGACGATCGGTGCCGATGTTCCTTTCTTTCTGCGCGGCGGTACCGCCTATGCCACCGGTATCGGCGAGATACTCCGGACGATCGATATACCCGGGGACTGGTTTGCCGTACTGGTCTTCCCCGATATCGTTATTTCTACCGCATGGGCATATGGAGAGTTAAGAAATTCCTTGACTGCCAAGCCAAAAAAAGCTATAATACCCAGCCAATTGGAAAATGGATTTTCCTGGCAGATATTTGAAAATGATTTTGATAGTGCAATTATTCCATCATATCCTGAAATCGGCAGCATCAAAGAGCGTCTTTATGCATCGGGCGCCCTGTATGCCGGTTTGTCGGGTTCCGGCTCGACTGTGTTTGGTATTTGCGAAACGTGCGAAATTGCCCGAAGAACTGCCGCTGCTTTTGTTAACGCAAAAGTGGTGCGTCCCGTATAAGATACATTCGGGGGTCGTTCAATGGTAGGACAGTTGGTTTTGGTCCAACCGATCGGGGTTCGAGTCCCTGCCCCTGAGCACGTCAACAAAGAGCCTGAACAGTCAAATTCAGGCTTTTTTTTTAGGAGAAAGGGGAATTGATATGACAAATAACGAGTTGAAGATCTTTTCGGGTTCCTCCAATCCCGAACTGACGAAAAAGATTTGCCAGGTGCTTGATCTGGAGCAGGGTTCCCTTACCAGTAAAAAATTCTCGGATGGAGAGATCTGGGTACGTTTCAATGAGAATATTCGCGGTAAGGACGTATTTATCGTTCAATCCACCTGCCAGCCTTCGGATAATCTTATCGAACTGCTCATTATTATTGACGCCGCAAAACGTTCATCCGCCGGCAGGATCACGGTCGTCCTACCCTATTACGGGTATGCCCGGCAGGACCGCAAAGATCAGCCGCGGGTCCCGATCACAGCGCGTCTTTTCATGGATATGATCGTACAGGCCGGTGCCAACAGGATCATCGCCATGGACTTGCATTCCATGCAGATCCAGGGTTTTGTGAACATACCCTTCGATCACCTTTTCTCACGTCCGGCCCTGATGAAACATTTTCGTGCAAAAGGACTTTTTGACGATCCCGATCTGATGGTCGTATCGCCGGACATGGGCAGTGTTGCGCGTTCCCGCAGTATAGCGATGTACATGCAGAAAGGACTCGCAATTATCGATAAGCGCCGGACAGCGCATAATAATGCCGAAGCCATGAATATCATCGGCGACGTAAAAGGCAAAAAATGTCTTATCATTGACGATATGGCCGATACGGCAGGTACATTGGTAGCGGCGGCAAAAAGTCTGAAAGAGCAGGGCGCCAAAGAAGTATTATGCGCATTTACGCATGCCGTTCTTTCCGGTCCGGCGATCGAACGTTTGAAGAACTCGGAGATCTCGACCTTATTCACGACCGACACTATTGCGCTGCCCAAGGAAAAAATATTGCCCAACATGGAGATCATCAGTGTTGCGAATATTCTTGCCGCATCGATCCAGCGTTCTCATGAGAACGCATCGATCAGCGATTTATTTTATGAATTCCAAATAGAAAGTTAAATATATAAACAGGAGATATCAGACCATGACAAAACTGGTGCTAAAAACAGAAGTCCGAAGCGGGATTGGAAAAGAAGCGAACAAAAAGCTCCGCAAAACAGGACTTATTCCTGCCATATTCTATCAAAAGGATAAGGCACAGAGTCTGCAGATGAACGAGCTTGAATTTCTGCGCATCCTGAAAGCCGGGAATCAGCTTATAGATATGGATGTGGAAGGGAAAAAGAAGAAAGCTATTATCAAGGACATTCAGTATCATCCGGTCAGCGAACGGATCGTGCATGTTGATTTTCAGGGCGTGACCATGAGCGAGATCGTTCATATCAATGTGCCTTTAAAATTCATCGGCACTCCCGCCGGTGTGCGTGAAGGCGGCTTATTCGAAGTACATATGCATGATATTGAAGTCAAGTGTAAAGCGGGAGATATTCCGCAGGAGCTGACTGTGGATATCAGCCAGATGGTGATCGGCGATACCATACATATCAAGGACCTGCAATTCGGTGAACTGGAGATCACATCCAGCCATGACATGTTGGTGGCTGCCGTGATCGTACCTAAACTCTATGAAGAAGCTGCGCCGGCGGAAGCTGAAGAAGGCGAAGTTGAAGAAGGCGAAGAGACCGAAGAAGGCAGTGAAGAAGAAAGCGAAGAAAGCGGAAAGGAATAAGACCTTGAAAGCTGTCGTCGGACTTGGGAATCCCGGTATGCGTTATCGCAACACACGTCACAATGCGGGTTTTATGCTTCTGGATACGCTGGCTGTGCGCGGCGGACTGAAGTATAAGGCCGGTAAAGGCGAATACATGATCGCGATTTCCGAGAAGAACGATACAGCATATGTTAAACCGCTTACGTATATGAATAATAGCGGGGTAGCCGTAAAAGATGCTTTGAAACGCTATTCTGTCCGCATGGAAGATGTTCTGATCGTACATGATGATCTGGACCTGCTTCTCGGCCGGATTAAGTTCAAAGCCGGGGGTTCCGCCGGAACCCACAACGGTGTGCAGTCGGTCATTGAACATTTACACGATGATACATTTCCCCGCCTGAAGATTGGAATTGATGTAGAGGGACGCCGGGAATCCGGGTCCCCGGTTGATTTTGTGCTGAGCAAGTTCTCGCGTTCCGAACGGGAGATGATCTGCGACATGATGCCCTTGGCGGCAGATGCCGTAGACTGCTTTATCCTGGAAGGGTTAGAGCAGGCAATGAACCGCTATAATCAACGGACATAAAGAAACAAGATTGAAAGGAGAATACATTGCGATATTACGAAATGCTTTTTATTGTTCATCCGAACTATGAACAGGACCGTCTGGACACGGTGTTGAGCGCGATCGAAAAGGAAATTGCCGGTAAAGGCGGTAAGATCCTGAAAACTGACAACTGGGGAAAACGCAAACTGGCGTACCTTATAAACAAACAACGTTACGGCACCTATGTTCTGATGTATTTTGAAGCGGACCCCGCCGCGATCAGCGAACTTTACGAATGGATGGAGATCCAGTCTCAGGTTCTGCATCAGCTCATCATTCGCCTTGAAGGTGAACCCGTTCTGTCCGAAGGAAGCGAAAATCCCGATTCCTACCAGCCTTCCACCTATACCGAAAAGGAAGCCCGTCCGTCCGAAACGGAAGAAGCAGAGGAAGAGGAAGAAGAGGATACGGAAGATGATGAAGAGGAAAAGAAAGATTAACAGAAGAATATTAGGAGAATAACATGGCTTTTACATCCAGAAAAAAAATATGTAAATATTGCGAGAATAAAAACGCAAAGATCGATTACAAAGATTATAAAAATTTGAAGCGTGCTATCATGGAACAGGGTAAGATCATACCCCGCCGCGTTACGGGAACCTGCGCCAAGCATCAGCGTGAACTTGTTACAGCGATCAAACGCGCCAGGAACATCGCACTCTTGCCATATTCGTATGACGTGACGCAAAACTAAAGGAGATACAACATGAAAATTATTTTGAAAAAAGACGTTGAAAAACTCGGGAAAGCCGGAGATGTTGTATCTGTGAAAGACGGATATGGGCGCAATTATCTGATCCCGCAGGGATTGGGTATCGGAGCGACACGCTCGAACATGAAGATCGTGGATGAACTGAAATCCAATGAAGACCGGAAAGCGAAAAAAGCGGAAACCACTGCAAAGAATCTTGCAAAAAAATTAAAGGATATTTCCGTCACCGCCGCGGTCAAGACCGGTGAAGATGATAAACTCTTCGGTGCCGTAACGGCACAGATCATTGCCGAACTCATCGCCGAAAAAGGTATCGAGGTCAACAAACATGATATCCTGCTGGAGGAACCGATCAAGGAACTTGGTGTGTATGATGTTCCCGTCAAACTCGGTGCCGGCGTGAAAGCGGAGATCAAAGTTTGGGTCGTGAAAGAATAATTGACAATTGACAATGATAAATAGAGGGGCTGGATATTGTTCAGCCCTTTTCTTTTTACAGATCATTTTCGGCGCGGGATAAAAAGCTGATGTGCGGATCTTTTCTTCCGATGCGCGTTAGTATCTTGACTCAAAAACATGCGCTTTGATGCATAATTGCTTTTAAACCACGGAATGTTTCCTTAAATTCCTGCCGTGATAATTGTAACTGGAGGATACTGATCAATGCCGGCGTATATCGTTATGGGCGCCCAGTGGGGAGATGAAGGCAAGGGGAAAATCATAGATGTTCTTGCCGAAAAGATGGATATTGTTATTCGGTTTCAGGGTGGAGCCAACGCGGGTCATACCGTGATCCACGGGAAAACCAGGTATGTGACCCATCTGATCCCCTCCGGAGTTATTTCAGGTCGATCGATCAATATTATCGGTAACGGCTGTGTTGTCAATCCCGCAACACTGCTCGAAGAGATGGAAATACTGCGTCAACAAGGCGTGCACATTTCTCCCGATAAATTCATCATTTCGCCCTCGGCCCATATGGTATTACCAATCCATCAATACCTGGACAAAGTCCTGAATGAAAAGATCGGGACCACCGTCCGGGGTATCGGACCGGCATACACAGACAAGGTTCAACGAACCGGTATCCGTTGGGAACGTGCATGTGACGGCAGTTTTGAGGAAGCCTGCCGTGAGCACCTCGACTTTGTTGAGAGAGTCTATGCGGTGGTTGAGAAAGATGTCATAAAAACCCTTCGGGACGGCATTCCCGATGTGACGAAAGCGGTTGAAAAATTACGGCCTTTCGTCCGGGATGCCCGACCCATCCTCGCTGAAGCTGTTAAAAATAACAGCAATATTTTATATGAGGGTGCACAGGGTACATTTCTGGATGTGGACCACGGGACATATCCGTTTGTGACCTCTTCCAATACCAGCATCGGCGGTGCTTATACCGGAAGCGGTATATTCCTTGATTTTAACAAACGGATCGCGATCGTTAAATCGTACACGACCCGTGTGGGAGAAGGACCATTCCCGACAGAATTATTTGACGAAACAGGGGAGACCCTGCGGCGTCACGGGAATGAATTCGGAGCCACTACCGGACGCCCGCGTCGATGCGGATGGCTGGATCTGGCCCTCTTAAAAGAATCATGCATGATCAACGGATTTAATTACATCGTTTTTTCGAAGGTAAGTTGTTTATCCGGTATTGAAACCTTGAAGGTTGCGGTTGATTATCATTCCGATGGAAGCCCGGTATACCAGGAACTCCCCGGCTGGGAAGAAGACATCCTCGGCTATACCGAATATGAGGCATTGCCGGCGAATTGCCGCCGGTATATTGAATTTACGGAGGACTTTTTGGGCGTCCCCGTCGGTATGGTATCAACAGGTCCCGATCGCGATCACGTGATCGAGCGTCAACCCATTTTCAGGTAATATATTTTACCATCCTATCCCCGTTCCTGTGACATGTGAGTACGTATGCAGCATAACATAATGTTCCGCATTATGTTTATTACATATTTTGCTGTTCCTTTATCCCGTGATAAAGGATGCTTCGTCATCAATGGACGCTTTTTTCATGTCGCGTAAAGGGAGTTCGGTATCGGTTGCAATACAAGGAACCGAATTGAAAAGGAAAAAACATGAAAAATGCAGACATGAGCGTATCATCACTTTCACCGGAATTCAAATTTGAACGGAATGCAAGGTTCTCTCCGCAGGAAGAAACCGCCAACACAATATCCCATGCGGCGGGTGTCCTTCTGTCTTTGTATGCTCTGATCGTGATGCTGATCTCGACGATACAGAGCGGAATAATATTAAATATTGTTAGTGTTGCCATTTACGGACTTTCGTTACTGGCAGTATATGTTTCTTCGACCCTTACCCACGCGCTTCCCCCCGGTCGCTGGAAAGACTGCTTTCATAATATTGATCAGATCGCGATCTACCTGCTTATAGCAGGGACCTACACACCGCTGGCACTGATCACATTGCGGCATGACTGGGGTTGGGTCATCTTTGGTATTGAATGGGGATTCGCTACCACCGGCATTATGCTTAAACTGCTTATGCCCGATAAGTTCGAACGTGGCGTTAATGTCCTTATTATTGCCTCTTATGTGGTGATGGGCTGGCTTCTGCTCTTATTCATTATACCGATATTCAGGAATATGGATCCCGCCGGGATCGCGCTGATCATTCTCGGAGGAGTATTTTATACCTTGGGTATCCTCTTCTTTAAATCCGAAAAGATCAATCACAATCATCTGATATGGCATATCATGGTCCTGGCGGGAAGTATCGTCCATTGGATCGCGATCATGAAATATATTTTATGATCCGATAGATAAATGACCCATTGACTTAATGGTAAAATGTGAGGTTCTTTTGTAATAAAAATATTCATTTGCCGCATCAGCGACGACGCGTTAAAAAATCCGATGAGTGAACGTAAAAAAATACTTAGGTTGAGCGAAGTGAAACCATTTAAGTATTTTAGTGAATGAAGAGGATTTTTAGCCAAAGTCGCTTTAGCGGCTGACTTTCTTTTGCTTCTCCCCTGGGGATCCCTCCGGGATTTTCTTTGGTTAGCAAAGAAAAGAAGGGGCTGTTTAGTTCACAAGACATATTTTTTACGACAGTTGTGTTGTCAAAGGTTACATTTAAACTTTGTTTGCACTTTTTTGTCATCTTTTTATTTGAAGAATAAGATATCCTATTCAAATTTGTGACTTTCAATTATTCATAACGAATTCAGACTTACAAAATTACCATTAATCCGACTTACTGTAAGGCTTCTTCGGAATCGAACGCCCGGTAGGGATTCAGCTGCCGGAAGATAAAATCGTGATCGCAGCAATGATCGATCAGATATTCCGCGATGACCTTACCCAGACCCGGACCCAGCATAAAACCCTGCCCGCACATCCCGATCGCCAGGAAATAATTTTCCAGTTCGCGGCTATGACCGATCAGCGGGAATCCGTCGGGCGTCATGGGATACAGTCCGCGCCAGATACGCCGGACCCGCAGTTGCCGCAGGCGTGGATAGATCCCGACCATGCGGCGGATCACCTGGGGCAGGAATCCGGATGTGTTGTCGCAGTCGAATCCGCGGAACGGGGGAAGGGGTGTGATGCAAAACACCACCTGTCCTTCGCGGTTCTGATAAAAATAATAATTTTTGGAGTCCCCGTCCGCGCGCATATCCACGATCATTGGGTCAAAGAAAGATTTGACGGGTTCCGTAATGCCGGCCTCATGAGATTCGGGATACAGCGGGAAAGAATGTCCCGTGAGATTGGCGACTATCCCGGCATGCGCTCCTGCGCAGTTGATGACCATGTCCGCCGAAAAAGACCGCGAAGACGTTCGGACGCTTTCGATCCGATTATTTTTATGTGATATTTCTTTCACTTCTTCGGAGAAATAAAAATCCGCACCCTGCCGTTTGGCAAGCTGAAAATACGCATCCGCGGTAAGCAGGGGCGATGCGGAACCGTCCTCCGGAGAAAAGGTGCCGCCGCGCAGACCACACATATTGATCCCGGGGATCCGTGCCGCGATCTCTTCGGGTGAGTGCCAGTTGATATTTAAGCGGTATTTTTTCTGAATGACCAAAAGCGCTTTCAGCGTGTTCTCGTCTTCTTCGCGATATGCCGGGTAACAATATCCGCCCTGTTTCCATTGAATATCAAAGCCGTGTTCATCCCGCATTGCGGCAAAAAGACGAATGCTCTCCTGGCAGATAGCGATCTTGGCCGGATCCGAATGCGTGGCGCGGATACCGCCGATAGCCGTGCGGTTCTGTCCGCGTCCGGGCGATGCCTCCTTGTCGATGACCGCCACGGAAGTACCCTTTGCCGCCAGATAGAAGGCAAGGGGAAGACCGACACTGCCGGCGCCGATGATCAGGAAGTCATATTTTTTCAACCGCAGATCTCCTTATCCTCTTCATTGATCAATATGTGCATGGGTATTTCCACCGACAAGGGACGATGCGTTGCCTTACATACGCTCTCGGGCGCTATCTGCAGTTCGCTGAAGATCCTTGGCAGCAAGAGGGAACAGTTGCTCCCGCCGCAGGAGCCCATACCGACCCGTAATACTTTCAGTTGATTGATATCACGCACATCATGCTCGCGTATAAAATCTCTGATCTCTCCCACGGTGATCATCTCGCAATGACAAACAATGGCATCATCGGGTAGATAGTCAAAAGATGCCTTTTCCAGGGCACGGGTCTTGCTCTCTGCCTGTACCCGCACACCGGCAATATCCGCCGCATGTTCAAAGGAAACATCCAGTGTGATCAGATATGTTTTTGATGCTTTGTGAAAGCGGGTTTTTATAACGGTCCCGTCCTCGAGATAATGACCCTCCATGTCGGTCAGCGGCAATGTGTCTCCTGATTTGAAGTCCGGAATGAATTCATAGGGCAGGACAACCTCCGCACGCTTATCACTGATCTTCCTTGCCAGCGTGATCGCGAGTCCGGGGCAGATCGCAACGCACTGCATGCATCCCGTGCAGCCGCCGGTATATTCGGGAACGTCCAGGATATTGTTGAGCCGGGGATGCAGTTGAATGGCATTGACCGGACAGACCGTAACACAGGGATTGCAGGGGATCTCCTGCACACAGTGAATGACCGGCTGGAACGTATCGGTCAGGACCGGAGTCTGTTTGGGATAGCTTTTCCCGGGCGGACTTTTGAGTACGGCGGCTTTTTCATAAAAGGAGGGATCGATCTTAATATCCTTTCCCAGCAGAGCGGCTATTTTCAGACCCGCAATACGTCCACCGAACATTGCGGAGGATGCTTCGGCGATCTCATCGGCATCGCCGGTCTTTACGACCGGAAAACCGAAGGCCTTTGCCGTATCATAGAACGCATCTACCGGTGACAGACCGACCGCGACCAGCAGGGTATCGACATCAAATGTTCTGGCGGTGTTCAGTATCGGATGGAGACTGTCATTCGTTTCCGCGATCGTAATGCGTTCGAGTTTTTCTTTCCCTTCGGCGCTGAGGATCGTGTGCCGTAAATAGAGCGGTACCCCCATGCGCTTGATCTTATCCGCGTGGACACGGTATCCGCCGGGTCCCGGCAGAATGTCGCAGATACCCTTTACCGTAATGCCCGCTTGCAAAGCGTGATAGGCAGCGATCAGTCCGACATTGCCGCTGCCGACAATAAAGATCTGGTCCGAGGCTTTGATCATATCACGGTTGACCAGTGTCTGAAAAGCTCCGGCGCCGTAGATGCCGGGCAGATGGTTTCCCGGAAAGACCAGAGAACGTTCACGCGCACCTGCGGAAACGATAAGTCCCTTAAAATCAATGAGTGCGTAATGCCTGTTGCCCAAAAGTACACCGGCCCTGCGGTCCTTATAAATGCCCGCGATCATGGCGGAGGTCAATATGCTGATATTTTTGTGGACACGGACCTTTTGTTCCAGCAGTTTAGCGATCTCATGACCGCGGGTGCCGGCATAACAGTCGGCAGTGGAACCGAAGAACTTATGGGTCTGCAAAACAAGTTTCCCCCCAAGCTCCGACTTGTCGTCCGCGATCAGTACCGAGAGACCGGCATCGGCAAGCTCCAGCGCGGCGGTGAGTCCCGAGGGTCCGCCACCGGCCACAAGCACATCGCAGTCATACAGGATGCGCTGTGTTTTACCTGCCGGCGTTCCCGGGTCGGGGAGTTCTGGCAATCCATCCAGAGTACGGATGTCCATCCCTTCCGCAAGCGGGGTAACACAGGACTTTTGCGGGTAGCCGTTGATCAGGACGGTACAATGGGAGCACTGACCGTTGGCGCAGAAGATACCCTGCGCGGCATGATTTTTATGATGATAGGAAAAAATGCGGATACCGTTCGCGATAAGGGCCGATGAAACGGCATCGCCGGCAAAGCCCGAATATTCTTTGCCATTAAAAAAAAAGCGGACCCGATCTTTTACTTTGATCGTCAGAATAGGATGCTGGGTCAAATTACGCACTGCTAACTCCCGGATTCAATTAAAAATGTAGTAAAAAAATGGATAAAAAACATGTAAAATTGATATTAAAAGGACATTCTTACGGATGTATAAAAAAATCCTTATTGTATAAAGCATTATTTTCGTATACTTTCTAATAAATAAATAAAATTTATATACCGAGGTGTCTCATATGCCATCAACTCAAAAAGAACTTCTGATTGTTGAACAGCACCTTGAACACGCAGAAGATATTTATCAGGATATCAGTCAATACTTTGATCATTATCATATTGCGCTTTCTTTAAGCGAAGCGCATTCATTTATTGCCGAACATGATTTCGATATGATCATTGTCAATCCCTTTTTTCCGGACGGGAGCGGAAGGGAGTTCATTGCTGAATTAATGAACAATAAAAAACTCTATACAACTCCACTGATCGTTGTCAGTAATCTTCCGGAAAAAAAAGCGAAACTGGATTTTTATTCCTATGGTGCGGACGCCTATTTTGAGATTCCGTATGACAAGGAATATTTCCGTAAAACAATAGAAGAAAAGCTAAAAAGACATATTCGATTACTGATCCATAAGGGAAATGATCGGGATATGGGCGTTGGTTCCCGTTTAAATTTCGAAGAAAACTTCAAAAATACAAGTCAGCTTATTTCCGATAATAAAGTAAACGGTTTTCTGGGTCTGATCGCACCGGCAGCCATAGATTTTGTCATTCGTGATTTCGGGCTGGAAGCCGGAGATAGGTTAATTAAAACAACGATCGATCTGATGCGGAAAATGTGCGATAAGGATATGAAAGTCGCTATGTGGACACAAAAATCGATCGTGTTTGGCATTGTTAACAAAAAAGAAACCGATATTCTGAAAGGTCTTGAGCAAATCCGTTTGAATTATCTTGGTGAAATGAAAAGAATCTGCAAATTGCAAGAAAGTCCGGGATTACGTGCCGTAATCAAACCGATATCGGCTAAAAAAACACTGGAAGAACAAATGAAACAGCTCCTTTCACATTTGGTCACTATATCTAAAGATGAAAATGCTGTTCCGATACAAGTATTTTCCGACCAAGCCATTAAAAAACACCATGTGATTTTAGTTGATAATGATCCGGTATCTGTCAATATAATTTCCCATCGTC
>Ga0334889_1002146_pt1 | contig 23084 bp, 17 predicted proteins | sample GraSluR1_MG_2_FD_207222 | JGI IMG/M metagenome (GOLD analysis project Ga0334889, IMG submission 207222) | Sludge microbial communities from methane-producing bioreactor in Wageningen University, Netherlands - Granular Sludge_8_08-R1 | ecosystem: Engineered > Bioreactor > Anaerobic > Unclassified... | reverse complement strand
CCTCATATTCAATATATGCTTTTTTTGAAAGTTCCCGGGACGTCTTTCAGAGCGACGACAAAAAATCAGATACATGAGTAAACCAGGGTTGTTGGTAAATGAGTGATCTGTTTTATGCTATTCCGTCCGAATGGACAAAGAGGCAACCTGCGGGGAAATGTTATATTCGGGCAACACTTTTCAGAAATTGGTGTCCGGCAGCAACAGGAAGAGATTATATAGCCCGCTTACACACGTTATCTCGTTTTGCTTCGATAAAACATGATTGTAGTTATAAAATATTTATTTATATTACTCCCGGAGAGGTGGCAGAGCTTGGTTGAATGCGCCGCACTCGAAATGCGGTGTCCGCTTACGCGGACCGGGGGTTCGAATCCCTTCCTCTCCGCTCTTATTGCGCTCACCCATACCCGGGTTTGGTTGAGTGAGTTATAACTCCGGATAATTAATATGCCGGGAGAGAAAAAGCATAACGGCAACGAACAGGGGTGATACGCTAAATGAAAAACACCTATTTTGATCTCATCGATCAAACGTACTACTTTCCGCAGGAAGGGTTTGACCTGCGCGATGGATATCTGACATTCCACGGGGTATCTCTTAAGCATCTGATAGAAAAATATGAAACACCTTTTCGTTTCATATATCTGCCCAAGATCGGCGATCAGATCAAAAAAGCAAGAAATCTGTTCAATCGCTCAATAAAGAAGCACAAATACAGTGGTAAGTACTACTATTGTTATTGTACAAAATGTAATCACTTTTATCATGTGATCAACGAAGCCCTAAAACATGATGTCAACATTGAGACCTCCTCGGCTTATGATATTGATCTTTTACTGCATTTATATCATGATAAAAAGATCGGTACCGAACGGGTGATTGTACATAATGGTTACAAGACAGACGAATATCTTGAAAAGATCATTAAGCTGCAGGAAGCCGGATTTATTAACTCCATTGTTATTTTGGACAGCATAAAAGAACTGGACCGGCTGCGAAAGCTTTGTCCGGAGAAAAAGATAAAAATAGGTCTTCGCATGGCGATCAACGAACAGGCGCAGTCATCGTATTATACTTCCCGACTGGGTGTTCCGGAGTCGGAGATTTTGCATCTTTTTCGTTCAAAAATCAAGGACAGCAAAAACCTTGAGTTAAAGATGCTGCATTTTTTTGTCGACAGCGGCATTAAGGACACACTTTATTACTGGGGAGAGTTTAAGCGGGCATTGAACCTTTATATTGACATTAAAAAAGAATGCGATTCGCTGCAAGCCTTCAATCTGGGGGGCGGTTTCCCTATCCGCAACCACCTGGGTTTTGAATATGATTACGAATATATGATCAATGCGATCATCGAAAGCATCAAAGAAGCATGTACCAATGAAGGTGTTCCCGAACCCGATATCTATACGGAATTTGGCAAATATACCGTCGGCGAGGCAGGTGCTATCATATTCCGGGTGTTGGAACAAAAAGTGCAGAACGATACCGAAACCTGGTATATCATCAACAACAGTCTAATGAACACCATTCCGGACGCCTGGAGTATCCATGAAAAATTCATTCTGCTGCCGCTGAATAAATGGAAGAACGAATATCAGCGTGTCAATATCGGCGGAATCAGTTGCGACAGCTCCGACTACTATAATTCTGAAGACCTGAACCAGGAAATACTGCTTCCGAAGTATTCCGAAAAGGATAAAGAACCGTTATATATCGGATTTTTCCATACCGGCGCGTATCAGGATTCCATTAGCGGTTACGGGGGGATCAAACATTGTCTTATTCCCTCACCCAAGCATGTGATCATCGATCGTGATGACAAAGGCAATTACACGCATTATGTTTACCGTGACGAACAATCCGCTCAGGATATGTTCAAGATCCTTGGGTATGAACAAACACCATGAGAACATTTGCCGCGATTGAAGAAAAGTATGCCGCATATGAACAAGCGGCCATCCTCCTGCAGTCGATACCATACGACGGGACAAGCACCTGGGGCAAGGGAGCGGACAGGGGCTTCAGCGCTTTTTTACAAGCTGCTGAAAACATGGAATTGTATGATATTGAAACCGACTCGGAGGTTTATAAACGCGGCATTCATATTTTACCGCACATCAACGAAAATCGCACACCTGAAGCTGTTTTTCAAACGGTATACAATAGCGCAAAAGAATTACTTAAAACAGGAAAATTTCTAACCTTCTTCGGCGGCGAGCATTCGGTTAGCATTGGTATTATCAAAGCCATGTATGAGGCACATCCGGATATAACGATCGTTCAGCTGGACGCGCATGCCGATCTGCGGCCGGAGTACCTGGGTTCGCCCTATAACCACGCCTGCGCGGCACATGATGCATTATGCCATGCGAATCTTGTGCAGGCGGGTATCCGAAGTATGGATATTAGCGAAAAGGAATTTCTAAAACCGGAAAATTGTTTTTTTGCCCGGGACATTTTCAAAAACCCCCATTGGATCACTGAAGCCCTCGATCGTATGACAGAGAAAGTATATATTACTCTGGACCTGGATGTGTTCGATCCTTCCATCATGCCCGCTACGGGGACGCCCGAACCCGGCGGACTGGACTGGTATGGGACGCTGGCATTCCTCAAGGAAATATTTAAGAACAAACAGGTCTTGGGTTTTGACATCGTCGAACTTGCTCCTCTTGCCGGCAATAAGGCGCCGGAATTTCTTGTTGCAAAACTTTATTACAAAATGCTGTCCTATAAATTCAAATACAACAGGTGAGATCATGAAAGATCATAAAGGTCATGTAACGGCGTTCATGCTGGAGCATTATAAACATTTTAACGCCGCCACACTCGTTGACGCAGCAAAAGCCTATGAGCATCAATTATGTTTGGGCAATAAAATGATGATCACGCTTGCCGGTGCTATGAGCACGGCGGAACTGGGTAAATCCCTTGCGGAAATGATACGGCAGGATAAGGTACAGATCATTACCTGTACCGGCGCCAACCTTGAAGAAGACATCATGAACCTTGTTGCGCACTCACATTATCGGCGGGTTCCGGAATATCGCGATCTGAGTCCGAAGCAGGAATGGGAATTAATGGAAAAAGGACTTAATCGTGTGACCGACACCTGCATTCCCGAAGAAGAAGCTTTTCGTCGACTGCAGAAACATATATTTAAAATATGGAAAGATGCAGAAAAAAAGGGAGAACGATATTTCCCGCATCAGTATATGTACAAAATGCTGCTTTCGGGTGTGCTGGAACAATATTATGAAATAGATCCCAGGAACAGCTGGATGCTGGCCGCTGCCGAAAAGAATCTCCCCATTGTCGTTCCGGGCTGGGAAGATTCTACAATGGGAAATATTTTCGCATCATATTGCATCAAAGGCGAACTCAAGCCGTCAACGATAAAATCGGGCATCGAATATATGGTCTGGCTGGCGGACTGGTACACGGAAAATACGCAGGGAAAGGGGATCGGTTTCTTCCAGATCGGCGGTGGCATCGCGGGAGATTTCCCTATCTGTGTGGTGCCGATGTTATATCAGGACCTTGAACGCACCGATACGCCCTTCTGGAGCTACTTCTGTCAGATATCGGATTCCACCACGAGCTACGGATCCTATTCCGGCGCCGTACCCAACGAGAAGATCACCTGGGGCAAACTGGATATTGACACACCGAAATATATTATTGAATCAGACGCAACCATTGTCGCGCCATTGATATTTGCATATTTACTGGGCTGGTAATTGCCACAGCAGCGACAAAGAGATATTTATTTCACTTTCATATTTCGAACGTTCATTTCCGGCCCCTGGTAAAAGAGGCTAGAGATCAATCGATAATATTTCGAGTTTTTTCAGCATGATCAACAAGTGCGAATGCGCCTGGTTCGGAAACTTCGCTTCGTATTTTGCGGGATCGTCCGGATAGCGGCCTTTATCCCACTCTGTGTCAACAGCCTCAATAACAGTCAATAGTTTTTCTCTCCAGAGCCTTACTTGTTCGGGTGTTCTTTTTTCACCGCTCAGAAGAAGCAAGCCCTCGCTGAGCACGTGCATGACATCGGTGGTCAGATACATGGCATTGAGAACAGAACCGTTCTTTCTCGGCCGGAAACGGGGCTGTTGATCGATGAGTTGCATGGACACATCATATACATCTCGAAGTTCTTCCATTTTTTCGGGTTGATCGGAATAATCCGTTCTGTTGTTTGCCAGGTTGATATAAAAACGATAATCAAGATGCAGGTCCGGCCAGCGATTAAGATAATACTCAAGGCCCTTGCTTAAGGGTACGCCAAAAACTTTGCGCGCAAAAGCACGATGAAAGAGATGGACATCCATCACCCGGTCACTGTTGATCAGAAAGCCACTATAGGCGATACCGTACCACATTGCGTCCTGGATATAGCGCATGGGCAGCCATATGGTATTGACCAGCCCCGCGGCAGTACCCTCTCTAACCGAAGCGGCCATTGCGTCGGTATTCATCAGACCCGGTCGTGACGGAAGTACGCGCAGCAGATAACATGAGATGGAAGGCGCCATTATGATTGCGGGATATCCCATTTCCAAAAATCTTTCAAGATTTTTGGGTTTATAGTCCGGAACATAATTCCATTCCATTAACAGAACATCTTTTCGCAAATATTCTGCGATCGCCATGTTCTTTTGAAGATGATCATTCCAGATAATGGGTGTTTTTCCGCGATCAACAGCAATTCCGATCATGGTATTTACATAATCAGACCACACTTTGGTTTCATTTTCTTTCGAAAGCCCCAAGGCCGAAAGATTTACCTCATCACACCCCAGATGGAAATACTGCGAGGGGAACATATCAGCCACTGCCGCGATCATTGACTCCATCACCGCAATGCTTTCCGGGTTTAAGGGATCCAGCGCATTAAATGAAATATTTCCCGTACGATCTCCCAGGAACAAATGATGATAATCCGGATGGTCCGTAATATATCGCGTATGGCCGAAGACCTCAAGTTCGGGTATGATCTCTATGCCTTTTGTCTCCCCATAAGAAATAAGTTTTTGAATTTCTTCCGGCGTGAACGCCCGGGGATGGGCCAGTTGTTCAAAACCGGGAATAACGACAGAGAGACCGTGATCATCCGAAAAATGCAGCAACAGCGTGTTCATATCCCAATCCGACATAAAATCGATCAGTCTGTAATAGTATTCATGCTGTTCAAGCAGGCGCGAACAGTCGATCATTATACCGTTTATGGTCTTTTCATGCCCTTTGTCGGCGCCACAGGAAAACAAAGCAATAACGGCAAGAAAAAGGAGACATTTTTTCATGTGAATTCTCCATGATATTTGGATTAATACTCAGTTTTTCTTTAACATTAATGTTTTAAAAATAATTTCAACATCCAGAACAAAAGAAAAATTGCTCATATAGTAATGAATAAATCGTTCGTGTTCGTCCGGAGACGGCAGGGCGGGCTTTTCGCTGCGCATGATGCTCGTCATACCCGGTTTATAGTAACGCTTACTGCCCTCAGGGATATTCTTGAGATCGCCGACCGTGGTCATTTCTCCGCGTAACAGGGAGAACAGCATGGGATACCAATATAGCCACGGTTCGGAGCCGTCCTTTCTTCGCCAGATCCTGCCATGTTCTATATCTTCCGAGAATGGCACCGGCCTTGCTCCGGAAAATAGTCGGACACAGAAGGCAAGGGGTCCTAAAAACACCAGCATCGAAAGGGCAAAAACAACATCCATGACCCGCTTAACGATTCGCCATTCGGGCTTTAAAATAGTATATTCCATTTCAACAACAGGGATATCGTCCAGATTTTCTATCACGGCCTTCCCAAAAAGCATATTTTCTTTTTCCGGAATGATCTTAATGCTTACCGGGAAATGAGCCATTTCGGCGACCATCGCAATGATCTCACCCAGAGAGAATACGTCCGAGCTAAAGATCACATTGTCTATACTGCGGGTTTTGACCAGGAGGGAAAGATCCCCGGTGCTTCCTATCGTTTTCGGATGGCTCAGGTCTTTGTCGGCGAACCCCACAAAAAGATAACCGAGTTCGGGATGCAGCCCCAGGGTTGCAGCTATTCGTTGTCCTTCTTCGCCGGATCCGACAACGAGCGTTCGGCGTGCGACCTCCGCGTTGTACCGGAAATGCCGTGAGCGGATGCGCGAAGCGATGATGCGCCAGGACGGCAACAGCAGAAGCATAAGAGCAAATGAAACAATAAATACAAATCGAGAAAGCGCCTGCGGCATAAAGAAGAAAGTGAAAAAGCCGTTAAGGAGGAATCCCGGAAAGAGATTGACCGCTGCGCGCACGAAATCATAATGTTTGGCAAGCCGATATGAACCGCCAAGGATCTGGAAAAGAAGATAGACACCCATATATCCGATCATAACCGGTAAAAACTGTTGAAACGCCGGAGACAGCTCCGTAGGATCAAAGCGCAGAAACATTGCCGTCGTGAATGAAAAGGCGATCAATAGAACATCTACAAAAGGTAAACGTATGGCAAAAAAGGCCTTTCCCAAAAAACGCGCAACAAGATGAAAAAAGATCCCCATGCGAAAAAAGAGAGTCGTAACAAAGGAATAAAACGATGAAAAGTGTTTATGGAGAAAAATATCCATCGCCTTATAGAAGGCCATCAGGCTGTCAAAGGGAGCGGATTTGGCACTTTCGCCCTTATAGTGTAAAATAGTGGTATCCGGGAGGTAGAATACTTGTTTCCCGGCTAATTGTACACGGCGGCAAAGATCCAGATCTTCTCCGTACATAAAAAATGCTTCATCAAAACCGCCGAGTTCACGGATCAAATCTCCCCGGCAAAACATAAAGGAACCGCTGACCGCATCTACAGGGTAGCTTTTATCGGGGTCTTTGTAGGTCAGGTTGTATTTTGCGAAGGTCCGGCTTTTTGGAAAAAGCCGGCTCAGGCCAAGCAGTTTTGGCAGGGCAACGGAGGGAGACGGGAAACTCCTCCGGCAAGCCAGCTGAAGGGATCCGTCCGAATTCAGGATTTTCGGTCCACAAATGCCGACATGTGCATGTTCGTTCATAAAATCATAACAAACGTCAAGGGTGTTCTCTTCAATCAGCGTATCGGGGTTCAGAAATAAAACATATTTCCCCGCGGCTTCGCGCAAAGCCTGATTATTTGCACGCCCGAAACCAAGATTCTTATCGTTTCCGATAAAGCGGACATCGGGAAATTCGCGCTGTACCATGCCCGGTGTTCCATCAATGGAATGATTATCCACGACAAAAATTTCAACATTCCGGTTTCCGGCTGATTTTTGCACGGAATGAATACAATGCTGTAAAAAGGTTTTTACGTTGTAACTGACAATAATAACGGAAATATCAGGATTGATCATTATTATTTGGAAGCGGTTTGATTTTTCCCAACATGTTCATAAAGACAAGCCGCCAGACCATCCAGACGGCTTCATACACGATATTTTTAGACATTTTTGATTGTCCGACGGTACGATCGATAAATACGATCGAATGTTCGTGACAGTGAAATCCCGCTTTCCAGGCGCGGTAATTCATTTCGATCTGAAAGGAATATCCGTGCGACTTGACGGCATCCAGGTCGATCGTGGACAGCACACGACGATTCCAGCATTTAAAACCCGCGGTGCCATCCTTTATCGGTAAGCCGGTTACAAGATGTGTATATACATTGGCACCCTTACTGAGAATAAGGCGACGCAGTGGCCAGTTAACAACATTTATGCCGGTTACATATCTGGACCCGACAACCCAGTCGTGCTCGTTTGCGAGTTCGAAAAGCGGTATCAGGTCTTTGGGGTTATGAGAAAAATCCGCATCCATTTGCGCGATCTGGTCATAACCGTTCTCCAGTCCGTACTTAAACCCCAGGATATATGCCGTACCCAGACCCAGCTTGCCTTCGCGTTCGATCAGCTTCAGGTTTGGCATTTCAGACTGAAAGGATTTCAACACTTCTCCGGTCCCATCCGGCGAATTGTCATCGATGAACAGGATATCCAGGTCCGGAATATTCAGTGACTGGATCTTACTGACCAGCTTGCTGATATTTGCAATTTCATTATAGGTTGGGATAATGACAAGTTTTTTCATATAAGGAACCTTTATTTTTTATCTACACCGAAAGGATAGATCACGGTACGGATCGTTTGACCCATACGCAGTGTATTGATAGCGTCATTGATTTGTTCCAGGCCAAAACGCTTAGTTATCATTCCCTCAATGGTAATTTTACCGTCATCCAGCAGATGTATGATCTCGGGTATTTTCCTTCTTGGTGCACCCGCGGCCCCGATCAGTGAGATCTCGTTCTCAATGATCCTGCCGGCAAGAAAAGGAAGCGCATTATCCGTAAAACCGCTAAGGACCAATCTCCCCCCTTTTTTAAGAACATTCATCGATTGCATGAGTGTCCGTGGCGCACCGATCGTTTCGATCACGATATCCGGCCGCTCACCCACCATGTCGATAACACCCTCTTCACAGACGTTGGCCTTATTGGAATTCAGAACACCATCAGCACCAAAGATTTTTGCTTTTTCGAGCTTCCAGTCAAAGATATCGACCATATAGACCGTGGCACCGCGCAGTTTTGCCATCTGAAGAATGCTTAAACCGAAACCGCCGCAACCAAAGATCACGACCTTTTCGCCTTCACGGATATTGATACGGTCAAATGCAAGGTGATACGCGCCGACCAACAGATTGGATATCAGACTTCCCGCCTCGAAGCTATATTCGTAGGGAAGCTGGTAGGGATGAAAATCCGGGACAACGATATATTCCGCAAAGCCGCCCTGGCGATCTATACCAATATGCGTAACCGATTCGCAATAGGTTTCATTCCATGATTTGCAGGCCGGGCATTCATTGCAGGTAATACTGGCCGGAAGGATCACACGATTACCCACTTTAAATTTTTTAACCTCTTTCCCGATGCTTTCTACCATACCGGCAATTTCATGGCCAAGCACGACCGGAGGTTTCATGTTCGGTGCCATTCCCTGATCGATGAACTGCATATCCGTATGGCAGATAGAGCAGGTTTGTATGGCTATGCGAACATCATGATCGCCAAGCTCGGGCTCGGGTATGTTCTCGATTGTCAGTGGGTCATAAGAATGATGAAAAACAGCAGCGCGCATGGTTTCCTTTCACGGGTTACAACGACAAATATAATTGATTTTTTGCTCGATAACAAAGAGAATGCCCGATTAAAGACAATGATCCCCCGGCGGACGAAGCAGCGATAAAAGCTTTCATACGGTAAAAATATTCCCTATTTTCATAAAAGATCGCAAATCAACCCGGAACAGGATGTAAAAAAAGGAAAACCCGAATGGAAAACAAACTTATTCTTATTGTTGAGGATGACAGAATAAGTTTACAGTATATGTTGGAAATTTTACGCGAAGAAAAGGTCAGGACCTTGTCTGCGCACACCGGGAAAGAAGCGGTGGAACGGTGCCGCCAACATCCAGAGATCGACCTTGTTCTGATGGATGTGAGGATGCCCGAAATGAGCGGTATGGAAGCAACGCGCGCCATCAAAGCGATCCGCCCCAACCTGCCAATTATTGCACAGACCGCATATGCTTTCAACGAGGAGCGCATTTCGATCCTGCAGGCCGGGTTTGATGATTATATTTCAAAACCATTGCGGAAAGAAGATCTGATTGCCCTGATCAAGAAGTACATCTGATCTACGGAGTGCCGATATAAATATATTAAAGGGATGTTTATTCCCGCCAGGGAACAAAAACGGAAAATATTTGTTCTGTGAAAATAAAGTGAAGCGATCCTTATGATGTCATATATGATACTATCAAAGCAGCTCAAAGGTTTTCTTGCACTCCTTTTATTAAGCGCTTCCCTCACCTTTGGAGAAAACATGAAAGAGAAAAACGATATCAACCCCCTGACACTGCAGGAAAAGCACATTATCGAAGACAGGGGAACGGAAGCCCCGTTCAGCGGCGCGCTGTTGAACGAGAAGCGCCCGGGGACCTATGTGTGCCGGCGCTGTGGAGAACCCCTTTGCCGCTCAGTGGATAAATTCGATTCCGGTTGTGGATGGCCAAGTTTCGATGACGAGATCCCGGGTAAGGTACGCCGTGTCCCCGATGCGGATGGGCGGCGTACGGAGATCGTTTGTTCCAATTGCAATGCGCATCTTGGACATGTATTCAAAAATGAAGGTTTCACATCAAAGAATACCAGACATTGTGTGAACTCCGTGTCTATGCAATTTATACCGAATTCAGAACGAACATCCGCTGAAGCGATTTTTGCCGGTGGTTGTTTCTGGGGCGTGGAATATTTCATGCAACAGATCCATGGAGTAAGCTCTGTGATTTCGGGTTATACCGGCGGCCGAACGAAGAATCCGACCTATCCGGAAGTAAGCAGGGGGAATACCGGTCATTATGAAGCTGTACGGATCAGCTATGATCCGCGAGTTGTAGATTATGAAACACTTGCCAGGACATTTTTTGAGATCCATGATCCGACGCAGAAAAACGGACAAGGGCCCGATATCGGAAAACAATATTGTTCCGCCGTTTTTTATATGGATGAAGAACAACAGGCAAGCATCGAAAAACTAATATCACAATTAAAAACAAAGGGTTATAAAGTTGCCACCCGTCTTTTACCCGCTGCGGAATTTTTTCCTGCGGAAGATTATCACCAGGATTACTATGCACGGAAAGGAACGCCACCCTACTGTCATTCGAGAGTCACACGTTTTTAAGGAATCTTCCCTTCGCACATCCGCTTTATCGTTTTGTTTCCGGTGATTTATTCTTACATTTCGAGGTAAAAAGTCAATGAGGTCAAGGTGAAAAACAAATTTTCCATTTTTATGATATCTTTCTTTCTCTTTCCCATATCCTTCCTTTGGGCGCAGGTTCCGGATGTGCGGGTGCTGATCATGTATACACAGGAAAAGATCGAACTGGCGAGCGACTCCAGAATATCCATTGTTAACCAGGAAAATAAACGCGAACAAATGCGCGGGAAAAACACCTTTATCATCGAAAGAACGGGTGAAATACTGATCTTGAAAAATGAAAGCAATAAGGAATTGCTGCGAGGCAGCAGTCTGTCGATCACGAATAACGAAAAGAACAAACCCATCGAGATCAGTCAGGTCCCTTACGGCATAGGATGGTGGTGGGAGGGAACAGAAGACCGCGCCTACCTTGGTGACCTTGTTTTCCACATCAATACTGCCGGTTTCATTGACGTTATAAACCGGCTTGATCTGGAGACCTACCTTTATGGGGTTGTTCCATCAGAAATAGGTGTCACTTCGCCCCTGGAGGCGCTGAAAGCACAGGCGGTCTGCGCAAGATCGGAAGCAATGATAGGCCTGGAGACCGGAAAATATGCCGGACCGCACTACGATTTAACGTCCGATGTAATGTGCCAGGTTTACAGCGGTATACGGAATGCCAATGATGCGGTAAGAAGTGCAGTTGATGGAACGAGAGGCGAAGTGCTTACATGCGGTGATACGATCATCAGCGCATATTATGCATCCAATTGCGGGGGGCACACGGAAAGCATCGAATACGTCTGGCCCGACAGATCAGAACCTAAGACGTACTGGAGCGGAAAACGGGATATGGATATGTCCTGTACGATGGATCTTACACAGGCAGACGATATCCGCACATGGGTAGAAGATGCCCCCGACGCTTGGTGTAAGCCAAGTAGCAGCACCCCGGAATGGAGCAGAGAAAATTACCGCTGGAAACGCAGCTTCTCACCTGATGTTTTGACAATCGCTTTGGCCAAGGAGCACAAGGACCTGGGACGCGTCTATGATATTATTCCATTGGAACGTGGCGTTTCCGGTAGAATTTATGATATCCTTTTCGTTGGCGATAAGGGATATTGCCGTGTTCAGGGAGAACTGAATATTCGCCGACTGTGGGATCCACCCTTAAAAAGCTCCTGCTTTGTTGTTGATAAGATCGGCCCCGTATCAGAACCGGTAAGCTTTATCCTAAGCGGTGCGGGATGGGGCCATGGCGTCGGTATGTGCCAGACGGGCGCGATCGCAATGGCCGGTGCCGGTCGTAAATATTCGGACATCTTATCCCATTATTTTAAGGATACGCACATTCAACGCAAATACAGATAAATATTTACCGTGATATTTCTACAACCATTGTTGCTATTGCTGGGTGTACTTATAAGCGTTCCGTTTATAATTCATCTTATCGGGGAAAGAAAATACCGCCCTTTTGCATTCAGTTCCCTGAAATTTCTTCGCGAGATCGAGCGCGATTCGCTTCAGAAACTCAAACTCCGCCAATGGCTGATTTTACTTTCGCGTGCGTTATGGATCGCAATGCTGGTCTTTGCTTTGGCAGCACCCTTTTTTACGTCCGAGAGCGCATCCCCCGAACCCGGGATCGTGTTGATCGACGAGAGCTACAGCACACGCAATCATGAACTGTTCCTGACCGCAAAAAACGATATAGCGAGCGAATTCAATTACTGGGAGTATGTTTTCTTTAACGAGAATACAAACATGGACACACTTCGCCGGGCGATTCGGGAAGCGATCGCACTGAAGCGAATGCGTTTGCCCGCCATCATCTTGTTAAGCGACTATCAGGACAATACCATGACCCGGGACATTCTGAAAATAACAGAAGAATTTGCGGCACATATTATTCATATACCGGTTCTCAGGGAGCATGACAATACTGCCGTTCGGCAGGTGCGTATCTTAGACGACCCGCAAACCAGTGACGACTTTTTAACGCTTTCGATTTCTGTATCAACAAATGAAAAAAACAAAGAACCCGATATTGCTCAGATTTATGTGAACGGGCGATCTGCGGGCAGGGTTGCGCTTTCATCCGATGGATACGGCACCTTCAGATTCGGTCCCGGCGATACGGAATATACCCGTGTTGTTGTCCGCACTCCGGAGGATGATTATCCCGATGATAATGTGCGTTACCTGACCACAAAGACGCCTCAGAACATTGATCTGCTTTGCATTTGTGAAGATCCGCTGTCGGGATACCACCTGAACGCGTTTAGGGCAATTGAACATATAACACTGCACACGACCACCCCTGACGCACTACCCGCGCTGTATTTGCAGAATTATGATTTGATATGGATTTCCGGACTTTATGATATCCCCTTACAGCAACGGGAATCCCTGTTGCGATTTGCCGAGAACCGACCGCTTGTCATTACTGCCGGCACCGACGCCCAAAATACCGGTCAATGGGAAGATCTGATCGGAAACATCCAGCATGTTGATCTGCGTCCGGGATTTCAGACCGTTTCCGGAATGGATGGCTCCGTTGCTTTCACCGGCTTCAATCCTAATGCCTTCCGGATCACACAATATTACACGGGTACTTTAAAGGAACTGAGACCTCTTTGGGAAATGAAAAACGGAGACATCCTGCTGGGAAAGGGAAAAGAAAATGTGTATATACTTCTGTCGCCATTTTTATTTGACTGGAATGAAATGGGGCTTAGTGCGTTGTTTACGCGCGCACTGAACCGCCTTGTTTCTTCTGCGGTCCATAGCGGGCGTACGCAATATTATACCGGTGAGGCTATTTCTCTGCCAAGACCACAATATACCGTCACAACTCCCGGTGGTGAGCGGCATCACGTGCGGGGTGATTTTACGGATACGCAGACCCCCGGATTCTATGTTATGGAGTCCGATGATATGTATCATGAACTGGCAATAAATATTCCCGGAGAAGAAATGGTACAAACCTCCCTTATTCCGGATAGCGGCGCCGTGTTTATTTGGAATGAATCTCACATAGAAGATATCCGGCGAGCCGCAAAAGGCCGGAACGCCCAAAACCTCTTTTTGATGTTAGCAGCCGCATTTCTCATGTTGGAAATGATTCTTTTACGGAAAGGAGAGCAAACAAACTGATACATGAACAAATAAAAAAGGGACCCGAACGTGCGATCCTTTGCGCGGTATCGCCGCCCGGACAAGCGGAAGAAACAGAATACTCTGTCCAGGAACTGGGACGGCTTGCCGATACGGCCGGGGCGGAGGTTGTGGATACGCTGATCCAACAGCGTGAAGCGATCCATCCGGTACACTACCTTGGGAAGGGGAAACTTGAAACATTAAAGCTGCTTGCGGACGAAACGGAAGTGGATGTGATCATTTTTGATGACGAACTTACGCCCTCTCAACAAAAGAATATCGAACGCTTATTTCCCGAACAAAAGATCATTGACCGGTCAGCTCTTATTCTTGACATTTTCACACTGCATGCCAAAACGCGAGAGGCAAAAACACAGGTCATGTTGGCGGAAGCTGAATATCACTTACCACGCCTTACCCGACAATGGACGCATCTTAGCCGTCAGACAGGCGGTATCGGGGCACGCAGGGGGCCGGGAGAAACTCAGATCGAGATCGACAGGCGATTGTTGCGGGAACAGATCAAGCGGCTGAAACAAGACCTGGAAAAAATATCCGTCCAGCTGGACACAAAACGCAAGTCGCGCTCAAAGCGGTTCAATGTGGCTTTGGTCGGCTATACCAATGCCGGCAAATCTACCTTGATGAACCATCTTGCCGGTTCACATGTTGAAGTGGAAGACCAGCTGTTCAAAACATTGGACACTACGGTCCGGCGCGTGCAGCTGGATAAGAGCCACACAATCTATTTGAGCGACACGGTTGGTTTTATCAGAAAGCTCCCGCATCAACTCGTGGCCTCATTCCGGAGCACATTGCGTGAAGCGGAAAGCGCGGATCTCTTACTAAAAGTGATCGATATTTCCGATGAGAATTTTCGCGAACATATTAAAACCATTGATGCGGTTCTGGAAGAATTCAATATTCCCGGGGAACGTTTTATTTCGGTTTTCAATAAGACCGACGTATTGGAAAGTGCCGAACATGTGCGTGTTGTAAAGCAGCATTATCCGGGAGCAATCTGTATTTCCGCAGCACGTGGCATCGGTATAAAAAATTTGCTGGATGCCATCCGCGAGCGTATCGATGATAGCACCTACGTACATCATTTCTATGTTGAACCGCAGGAAGGCAAACTCATTGCCGATCTCCATCGCTTCGGTGAAATACTGGAAAGCCGTTTTATTGAGGACAAAATACTTTTCAAAGTGTTCCTTGATACTTCCGTATATGAAAGTCTCAAGAAAAAGTATCATTTATAAAAAATGTTGGTTTATTTGAAAAAAGGAGATAAGCCATGAAAACGCTCATTTTTATTTTACTGGCATGCACACAGCTCTTTGGTGCAAGCGGCAGTCCTTCCGCAACATTATTGGTACGCTGCGACGATATCGGCATGTGTCACGCCGTAAATGAAGCTGCCCTGGAGCTTGCCGAAACGGGAATCCCGCTGAATTATTCGATCATGTTCGTATGTCCCTGGTATCAGGAAGCGGTTGAGATGCTCAAAGATTATGAGAACATCTGTTTCGGCATTCACCTGACCATCAACAGTGAGTGGAAAAATTTCCGCTGGGGTCCATGTTCCGTAAACGATGATGTTTCCACTCTGGTGGATGAAAACGGTTACTTCTTTCCGCGAATGGACCTTTTTTATGCCGCGAATCCTTCACTGGAACAAATAGAGTCCGAACTGCGGGCGCAGATCGGACGTGCATTACGCAGCGGACTGGATGTGCGTTACGTTGATACGCACATGTCAAGCCTCGATCAGCGAAAAGATATCCGCGATATTGTTATTCGCCTGGCCGCAGAATACGGTCTTATTTATGCTTATGATATACCGGACCATATAATGACAGGCATCTATTCGCAGCCGCCCGAAGAGAAACAGCAACATCTTTTAAAACAATTGAAGAATATCAATCGGCAGGGGATCAATCTGATCATATCGCATTTGGGTAAGACCGGGCCGGAAATGGATGCGCTGATCGATATGAATCCAAGCGGGCCGGCGAATATGAGCCGTCACCGCGAAGCCGAACTGCACGCACTCCGCTCGGAAGAATTTCGAAATAGTGTAGCGAAGAACAAGATCACTCTTAGCACCTACGCCCGCGAATATGAGAAAAAGAAGGATATGAAATGAACCAATCAATACTCGAAATATTCGGTTATGTGGCTTCGGCGATCGTCGCGTTATCGCTGATGATGAAAAATATTCGTCGCCTCCGGTGGTGGAATCTCTTCGGTGCTTCCGCCTTTTCTCTTTACGGAGCACTGATAGGCGCTTGGCCCGTGTTTGCAATGAACGCATTTATCGCCATTGCGGATATTTATTATTTGATCCAGATGAGCCGGGAAAAAGAATACTTCGACGTGATGGAAGTGAATGTACATCATTCGGATTTCATTAAACGCTTCTTAGCATATTATATGGATGATATTAAAAAATTCTTTCCCGATTTTCATCTTGATCCGGCAGTCGAATACCGCGCGTGTCTGGGATTGCGCGATGCCCGCCCGGTGAGCCTGATCGTTTTCCGGTCTTTGTCGGAAAAAGAAATGCTGGTTGAACTGGATTATGCAATACCTCAATACCGGGATCAAAAAACAGGAAAATTTATCTATCGCGAAGGTATAAAACGCCTGGGTCTCAACAAGGTCAGCTTCATCAGCAGAACCGCAAATGAAGCGCATATGCGTTATCTTCTTGCGCTGGGATTTATCAAGAGCGATGAACGGGATGGCATTGTTCTATTCAGAAAAGAAGGGTAGGACAATAATAATAGCGGAATATGTTTATTTCCCGCGGAAATTTCGGATGATATCCAAATATTTGGGTACCACAAAGGTATCCACAATATCTTCCCATGAGCGGAAAATGGTTTTTTGTGCCATGTCTCCCGCCTGACGAAGCAGATCCCGGTCTTTTGCAACGTGAAGCATGACGGAAGCAAGGTCTTCAGATGTGTTTTCACAGAGGAAGCCGTTCTTGCCGTCGATGATGCCTTCAGCTGCATTACTGCCTCTTACGATCACAGAGGGTGTTCCCAGAGCAGCCGCCTCTCGCGTTACAACAGGTGCATTGTCATAAACGGATGGAAAAATGAAGAGGTCTGCCCGTGCATAGAGACCCTTCAATTCATTCCGGTCGAGGACCATCCCGGTAAAACGTACGCGGTCTTCCATATGAAAGGAAGCGACCAAATCCATAAACTCATCTTTTGATTTTCCTTCTCCGACCAAGATCATTTTAAAATCAAGTTTTGCTTCCTTTAATGCCTTGAGTGCATGAATGATCATTGCAATGTTCTTTTGGCGGATCATCTGACCAACGAAGAGAAAGACAAGATCATCGGGACGAAGATCATACTTTACCTCAGAGTGTGCAAGCAATTCGTTGAGGTTTTCGGGAATACTGAAATCGGCACCATTGGGGACAACATCGACAGAACCTTTATAGCCATATGAAAGCAACGTTTCTTTTGTGCTTTCGTTTACCGCCCACACTGCGTCGGCATAATTAAAAAAGTCAACGACCAAATGGGTCATGATCCAGGAAATAACATCTGAACGGGTTAGTTCTTTAAAATCGTCGTAAAATTTTGAATGAAATGTCGCTACCAAAGGAACGTTCTTGTTGCGGGCGTACTGAAGAGCGATATTGCCGGCACTGAAAGGACTTTGGGCATGCGCAAGATCAACGTTCAGGCTGTAGAGCTTTTTCCAGAGCTTGGGATTATGCGGACTCACGCCCATGCGATACGGTTTACGCAGTACGAGGGGAATGGAGGGATATCGCAGAACAGGAAATATTTCATCATCAACATGACCCGGGAACTCCGGTGTTACCACATAGGCCTTTCCGTATTTTTTTTTGATCCAGTAGGCGTAATTTTTGGTTACGCTGGCAACTCCGTCCATGACCGGATAGAATGATTCATTGAATTGAATAACACTCAGATTATCCATTCCGATTCCTTTTTACTTTTACACGTTTTCATAAATTTCTTCATGATCTGATTTGTTCCCGACTGCGCTCGAAGCATATTTTAAATATGGGATAAGAATGTCGTTTTTCGGTGTTTCCGTGCCATCATAGGTGATGGTAAGAACAGGTATCCCGGTTATCTCTTCAATATCTTTGCACATTGCCTCAGTGATCAGAGAAGGACAACAGAACGCAGGATTGGCTTGGATGAAAAGGGAAATATCCGGATGCTCTTTGACGATCCGGAAGATCTTCAGGATATTTTCATAACTTTCCCCCTCCTGTTCCACGCGGATATTAAATTGCCCCAACTCCTTTACCGCATCGGGATTCCGCGCGGACAGCGGGGTCCCCACGTACTTACTGAAATAACTTTGATAGCGACTTTCCATAAGCTGCATGGCTGCAAGCAGGGACCTGTAAATGACAAGTCCGGACAAATACAACTCTCGTATCCATTTTTTGAAGTGTGCGCCAACAATGATCTTTGCATAATCGTTATAGGGTGTTACGACCACCTCACCCCCCGCATCCTCAATAACATGAATGAGATCCTGGTTCATGACCTCGTTGTCGCGCACGTAAAGATCACCGAATATGGCGACCTTGGGACGCTTGGTTTTATTAATTCTAATGGCATCAAGTTTTTCAATGCTTATTTTAACCGCATCCATATAACGCATATTGCCCAGGAAGGCGGATTCCAGAACATCCCGGCATTCTTTCAGGACGCGGTCGGTCTCCCCCTTGTTTATTTCATACGGGCGGATCATACAACCGATCTTTTTCAAATTGCCGCCGAACATATAGGCAAAATATGTTTTAACGGAAACGATCGGGCTAAAATCCACCATGGCAATATTGCCGTTATAGACACCGGCGTGCTCCATTCCCGGTGTTTCATTGATCAGCGTTTTAATATAGGAAGAATACATGGGGATATTACATGCCCATCCTCCCCGCACCATCCAAAGTCGTGTTTTGGCGGGATTGAGATCGTATTTTTTAATGTATTCGATAAATTCGTGGGCAATGGCGTTAACCGGAATACACTGGCCGGTATTCATTTTCATGCTTTCTGCGATCAGACGGGGGGTTTCTTCAAGGACCCGCGCATCCACGCCGGCGGCACGAAGATTGGCCGCTACCAGCGGGATGACCAAGGGGTCCCAGTTGGGAAGCAGTAACGTTTTTCCTTTGATATCATTCTCAAAAGACGGCGCAACAGGAAGGGTCCTGCACGATATTTTCCCGTTGCTCTTCAGGTGATTTCTGAAAGCCCTTACCCCCGCTTCGATACGCGTTTCATAGCCAACGTTGGAATCATGCTCGTCAAGCTGCAGTATCAGATACGGTTTTCCGGCAGTATCCATCAGGCGTTTGAAATATTCAAGCGCAAAGGAATCCGGAGCACACTTAAAGGACGTAATAAAAACCGGATAAAGCCCCGGCGTTCGTATGCAAAGATTTGCAGCCTCCATGATAGCGGCAGGATAGGCCCAATGGATCAGATCCAGAAGGTTTTCCATGTCCGTGTCTTTCTCCGCAACCGGAAGGGAATCCATGAAGTAACACGGCACACCCAGCTGCGCGAAATAAGAAGGTATGCCATTATTCATATTGTCGGGAAGCACGGTATAGGGTCTGCCGAGAAGCGCCACTGCAATCTCATCGTCCCCGGGTGGTGTATATATTTCTTTCATCCCGCTTTTGATGTTCCGGTAATACGATTGTGCTTCATCATAGGCACGATTGACGGACACGGGGGTGACGGTGTCCGGGAAGGCTTTTTGTATGGCATTGAATAGTTCGGCCTTTGTATAAAGGGGATTATGACGATGATTAATAAGCGGGCGTAAGCTTTTTATTTGCCTTCCATCCGGTTTCATCAGGGATGTGATTACCGTACTGAATTGCGTATAATAACAATATTTACGCAAACGTTTCGGGTTGTCGGGGTCTTTTTCGCCCTCAAGGTGAATAGGTAAAAAAAGCACATCGCAATTTTCGGCCAGCGACCGCACGTGGCCGTGAAAAGCGGTCATGGGCGCACAGAATTCGGCCCCCGTGCAGGATTTACCGATCCGAAGAATATCTTTTTCATTTTCGGATGTGATGACCCTAAACCCAAGGGAATGAAAGAACGTCCTCCAAAAAGGCATTTCCTCAAGTATTTGAAGTCCCGCCGGAATGCCGATACAGGCAAGGGGTTTTGCGATTGCCGGTTTGGGTGTTTTACTAAAAACGGACTGCCGCATTTGCTTCAACGGGGGAACGATCTCTTTCCGGACAAAATGTTTGGTTTCGTAATCCCTCCCACAGAGGAAACCATACGCGACGTCCTCGTTTTGTACATGTGCTATGCGTATCCTGCAATGATTAAGACACAGCTCACATGTTTCGGTCCGAACCGGGATGTGTTCATTATAAATATTTATTCCCCTGAAACTGCTTTTACCTTTATGTTCTTCCAGGGCCGTGATCGCCGCACCCAGGGCTCCTGTAAGATGGCAGTATTTTGAAACATACACGGGCTGTTGCAGTTTTTGCTCGAAAGCAGCAACAAGTGCCTTGTTCTTTGCCGTGGCACCCTGAAAGCAGATCCGATTGCCAATGCTGCCACCGGAAGCGACTTTTTGCAGATAATTTTCACGTACCGAAAAGAGAACGGCAGCAAGGATCTCGTTGACCGAATAGTTCTTATTCAGATAATGATTGATATCGCGTTCCATGAAAACCGTACAGCGATCGCTTGCGAGCGGCGCGCGGGCGCCGGTGGCATATTCCGCAAATTTGCCTAAAGGCACATCCAGTTTTTGTGCCTGTTCCTCAATGAAACTTCCCGTACCGGCCGCACACACGGTATTCATTTTTGAAAATGTGACAACACCCTTTCGTAAGGTTGTGAATTTGGCATCCTGCCCCCCGATCTCGATAATGGTATCGATCTCAGGATCCAGCTCTATGGCTGCCCGTGCATGGGCGGATATCTCATCCAGAATACAATCCGCAGCTATGATCTTACCGATGAACTTGCGGCCGGAGCCAGTTGTTGCGACCGCCTTAAAAAATAATTTATTTCCGTTTTGTTGTAAAAATCTGACTGCAGCTTCAAAAATTCCCTGAACCGCAATGATCGGCCTCCCGGCGGTACGCGTGTAAAATCCGGCGATCGGGCGTTTTTCTTTATCAATGATGATCGCCTTACTTGAAGTGGAGCCGATATCAATGCCCATATATATATCCTTCAGGTCGGCGGTTTCGGATTTCCGATAAAGATCGCATTCGATGATGCCCGCACCGCCGGAAACTTTCATATCCCGGTGTACAATCCCATTGAAATCCGGATAATTGCTTAGGGTTACCACGAGGGGTGGATAGAAATATTCTTTTTCTGTAAAGCCGGGTCGCTGCAGGAATAGATCTTGCGCAGGTATATTTTCTTCTATCAGGAGTTGAACCACACCGATCGCAGCAAGAATATGTGAATTATCAGGTACCTGTATTTCCTGTCCGCTTATCCGTCGAAGATGTTTCAGCACAGCCCCGTTCAGCGAGACCCCGCCGCTGAAGACCACAGGAGAAAGACCTTTATCCTTAAGATCGAGGGTATCTGCAATATTATTGGCAAGCCCAAGGCAGAGACCGTCACAAATTTCTTCCAGCGAATACCCTTCCTGCTGGCGGTGAATAATATCGGTTTTAGCAAAGACCGAACAGCGGGATGCGATCCCGGGTGTTTCGCCCCTATTTGAAAGAGCAAGCCTGCTTAGTTCAGCGCTGTCTTTCAGGCTCATTCGTTTTGCCTGCTGGTCAAGAAATCCACCCGTCCCCGCCGCACAGGAGGTATTTGTACGCAAACCTCGATAATTTCCGTTTTTATCGAAACGTATTAAAACGAATTTTTCTCCGCCCACATGCAGAATAGAAGCCAGATAGGGAAAGCGCGATTTACATCCGGCAATAATGGCAACGTGCGAGTCATATTCACGCGCACCCGAGAGGACCTTCGGCGTTCCGCTTGTTCTTGCCGCCGCCGCAATACGGCTAAGATCAAAAGAAGACAGGATGTTATAAAGGCATTCAGCCGGCTTACCAAGATGCGGACGATAAATATGCTCGACCAGTTCGCCCGTTCTGTCGATACATACCACCGAGACAGCGACCGCTCCGGCATCCATGCCGAGAAACAGCGACCGATCTCCATGCGTTTTGTTATTCGATGTTTTTTTAAAAGACGTCAAGCACTTATCTCCGTTTTTTTACTCATGGTGCCCGGAACATTCCTCATGTCCCGGGATCGCCAATATCCGGTACAAGATATTTTTAAGAATATCCATGCTTGTTTTGGCGTATTCTTTATTAACGGACATGAATATATTTTCAAGATCGGTGGACTTCCGGGGTGCAGCAGCTTTATTAGCGGAAGTTTTCTTAAGGCGGGAGAGCATCTGCCAGGCTGTGTTCTTGTTTACTTTTATTTCTACCGCAAGCTGGCGCGCGGAGAGCCTGTTGTTATTCTCAAAGAGCAAAATCAGTGCGCGGAACCATTTTTGTAAGGGAATGCGGGTATTGTGAAAGGGCGTATTGACCGTGGCCGAAAAGGAAATATTGCAGGCATTACAGTGATGGCGCAATTCCCGTTTTAAACGGGAAACACGCCGTGACCCGCAATGCGGACAAACAGGGGTTTTCCCCCAGCGCAATGTTTCAAGGAAGCGCAGGGAGGCCTCGTTTCCCGAAAATATTTTTTTGATCTCTCCCGGATCGAACTGTTTTCCCATAGCGCTAATATACGTCATCCCGATACGGGATTCAACGGAATTCTACCAAATAATGGGACAATATCCCAAAGCGTGCGATTAAGCGATAAGCGGATATTACTTTATAAATCCTTCTTGAGGAGGGGCTAGAAAATGATCTCCAAAGCAAGTTCGGCAATGGTATGTTCGGAAAAACCGGGAGAGAACCATTCGGAGATCCATTGTTTTTCAATATCGAGGATCAAACGGTTCTTTTGGTAAAAATTCCATGCTATCCCCCCAATAACAGCCTGGGTTTTCGTCTGTGATTCGATGTAAGGCCCGTATGTGGGGGTAGCTCTTACCATTTTATTGTTAAAATGATCGT
>Ga0334889_1002144_pt1 | contig 23158 bp, 9 predicted proteins | sample GraSluR1_MG_2_FD_207222 | JGI IMG/M metagenome (GOLD analysis project Ga0334889, IMG submission 207222) | Sludge microbial communities from methane-producing bioreactor in Wageningen University, Netherlands - Granular Sludge_8_08-R1 | ecosystem: Engineered > Bioreactor > Anaerobic > Unclassified ... | reverse complement strand
GTAGGCTGGTCGCGTAGCCCTAATATTTTTTTCCCAAAGCTGCCCTCAAAAATCTAAGGGGCAGTTTGGGAAAAAAACATTAAGAAAGTTCATTTTAAATTTGGTTTTTAACACAGTTCATTGCGAGAGCAGCGAAGCGAAACGAAGCAATCTGCTGAATTGGAAGCATTGAATAGATCGTTTCGCAGAGAGCGCTCGCGATGACGAAAAAAAGAAAACCCGTCATTGCAAAAGCAGCGAAGCGAAACGAAGCAATCTACTGAATTGGGAGCATGGAACAGATCGCCTCGTCGCCCTGCGGTCTCTTAGCGATGACGGTCTCCAGGTAGACTGCGAATTGAAGACTGTAGACTGAAGACTGCGAACTCTAAAAACCCCTCATTCAGCGCACTAACATTTATGTTGATTAATTTTCAGAAAAATCTTTGTTTCACTAAAAAATTAGCTGTAATTTGACAACCCTTTCCCAATTTTTTTAGGAAGGTTTTTTTCTTTGAAATAGTTAGTTTACAACCTGTTGACGAAAAGCAGAGAGCGAAAAGCAGCCAATCCCCCGATCCCGAGGCTTCAGGGCGAGGCAATCAGTTAATCAAAACTCGCAACTTTATTCACTTTATAAACTCAATAACTAAATAACTCGTAACTAAATAACTCGTAACTAAATAACTCACTCACAAAATACTAACTTAATCTTTTAAATTATGAAACTAAAAAATTTACTCACAACAACCCTTATCACCGCTACCATGCTCCTATGGAGTAATGTGGGGTGGGGGCAACAAGTAATTGGCGAATTTCCACAAATGGATGGTGGGTATGAAAACCAAAGCGGCACGCTTGGTAATACCCTTTCAACAACAGTTTGGTCAAGGCAGTCAGGTACTGGTAGTTCAATTACTTCAACCGGCGGTCGTAGTGGTCCAAAATATGTAACAGCAAATGTAAATGCAAGCACAAGATTGTTGCAATCGCCTCAAGATGTAGTTGCAGCTAATGGTCCACAACCAAGCACTGCATATGTTGTTCAGTTTTATTATAAATCAAGTGCTGATTTTCTGGTGTTTCAGATAGGCGTTACTGTAAATGGCACTTCTAATCCAACATATTCTACTGGTGCAACACTCCCCTCAACAAGTGGAGTTTGGACAAAATATACTGGTACTGTTACTACACCTACCGCCACTTTAACTTCATGTGGAATTGGAATAATTAGAGGTGGTACTTCTGCTTCAGGAGGTCCTATTGATGTTGATGACTTTGTGATATATCCAGGTACAGAAGTTGACGAAACCCGACCCAACTCTCCAGGAACGGTAACCATTAGCAATGAGGCTAGCACATCACTCGATGTTAGCTGGGGTGCAGCCGATGGCGGTGTAGATGGTGGTGGCTATGTTGTTGTTCGTTTCGAATCCGATCCGGGTACTGGCAACAACCCCAACCAGAATGGTATCTATGCAGTGGGTAACACCATTCCTACAGGTGGAACCGTATGCTACATTGGTACAAATGCATCATTTACTGATATAGGCTTAACTGCCGAAACGGATTATTGGTATAAGGTTTATACCGTTGATAAGGCGTTTAACTATTCCGATGCAACAACAGGAACCGGTTCAACCATTGCTGGGGCTTCAACATATCAGGTTACCTTCAGCGTGATAGGGGGCAACGGAAACCTAACCGCTGAGGTTGATGGAGGTTCAGAAATTACCAGCGGAGATTTTGTTGATGCTGGTGAAGATGTTATTTTTACTGCTGAACCTGCTGTTGGATATCAGGTTAAGGAGTGGACGTTGAACACCAATTTGGTGGAAGGAAATACAACTGAAAATTACACAATTGTTGATCTTCAGGCAGCTTCGAATGTTACCGTTGAATTCGAGTTAATACCTCCCAAGTATCTGGTAACATTCACAATTGCAGATTCAGAAGGACCCATTGAGGGAGCTATTGTAACAGTTACTGGATTTGAGCCATTAACAGCAACCAATAGCAGTGGGCAAACAACAATTGAACTGGAAGACGGAACATATAGCTATTCAGTTTCAGCAAGTGGATACTTTGATTATTCAGACAGTTTTATAGTAGATGGCGAAGCACTTTCAATTCCTGTGCTCATAATAATTTCAGTAATTGAAGATTTTGATTATGTAGCGGGAACTTTGCTAACAGATGTTGGTTATTCTGCACACAGCGCAGGAGGAACAAATAGCATTACTGTTACCAATTCATCAATTTCATACTCAGGCTATACCTCTTCTGGTGTAGGCAACGAGGTGCTTATTTTTAATAATGGAGAGGACGTAAATAAGACTATCCCTGAGTTAACCTCTGGTGATATTTATGCTGCATTAATAGTTAATATTACTGATGCTAAAACTGCTGGCGATTACTTTTTCCATTTAGCGCCAAGTACAATAGGTAGTATTTTTAGAGGAAGGTTGTTTGCCAAAAAGGATGCAAACGACAAAGTTGCCTTTGGCATTACCCATACAGGAGGAACACCCGCTTATACAGATTTTAATTATGATTTGAATACATCCTACTTAATTGTTATGAAGTATTCAATAGTTGATGGTGCTAATAATGATGAGGTTGGAATATATATTAACCCTGATTTACAGGAAGCAGAACCAGTTACAGGCTGGTTGGTTAATACTGACGCTCCCTCTGACCCAGCCAATATCGGATCCTATGCTTTTAGACAGGGCAATGCTACCAATGCGCCTACAGTATTGGTGGATGGATTAAGAATATCAAAGGTTTGGGGAGAGGCCGTTAAGTACGATGCCACAAAGCTTGCACCGGTAGTTACCTTTGCACCAATTGATGAGGCTACAGACGTAGAAGTGGATATTATTCCTACCATTTCGTTTGATGTGGCAATTCGTAATATCGATAACTCAGAAATTACCAATGAGAATGTTGATAACCTGATTACCTTCAAGGATGCTGCTGAAAATAGCGTAACCTTTGATGCCACAATTAACGAGGCAAAAACATTGATTACTATAACTCTAGCATCAAATCTTGATTACGAAACTACTTACACCATTACGTTGGCACCTGTTGAAGGGGATAATAATGTTGCAACTGTTTCTCAATCAGTTTCTTTTACAACCAAGGATGCTCCTAAACCCATCACCTTCAACGTCGATATGGGCGATGCGGTGGCCAAAGGATTCTTTGAGCATGGCACCGATAACGTGGATGTGGCTGGTTCATTCAACAGCTGGGGTGATCCCGTTATGAACCTTACCCGTATTGCAGAAACCGATGTGTACACCTACACTACTGATGCCATTTTTGTTGTGGATCAGGAAATTGAATTCAAATTCCGCATCAATACCAAATGGGGCAATGCACAGCCCGCTAGTAATGTGGAGTACACAGTTATTGATGGGGAGAACATTTACGACTACCTATGGGCTACGCCTCAAATTGGCTGGGCAAACCTCCAGTGGCCTGAAAATGCTATTATTAATATTGGAAATGTATTTAATGCTTTCGCTCAGGTTTGGATTGATGGCGTAACCAATAGCGATACGGAGAATAATGCTATTTCTGCATGGATTGGAATTAAGAACACTAATTCTGATCCCTCTACATGGGGTGAAATCGATTGGTTCTCTGCCAATTTCAACGGTAGAGATGGAAACAACCATGAGTATATGCTTAATATGGTTGCACCCATTGATGAGCCTGGTACCTATTTCTACGCCAGCCGCTTCCAGTATGGTGATGATGAATTTGTTTATGGTGGCTACAGTGAATCCGGTGGAACCTTCTGGGATGGCACCGACAATGTTTCGGGTGAACTTTACGTTAATAATGACGACGCTTCCATTGATGTATTCACCCTTGGAGGCGAGGATGTAACGGCATTGGGTGGTCTATTGGTTGAAGATCCTGAACTTGACCCAGGGGCAACCCTATTTGTGGCAGACTTTACTGGATTCCAGGGAATTGTCATTGAACCCACCGATGAGAATGCAGAGGTTGTGATTACCCTTAATGGTGGTGTGGTTGATCCTCTGGACTATGAAACACAGACTCTAGAAGATGGAGACATAGTAGTTGCCACCGTTACCGCCGAGAATGAAGTAACCGTAAATTACTACAAGGTTACCCTAACCTCCGAGAATCGTACCCTTACGTTAACAGCTCCCACAGGAGGTGAAGTATACTATGTTGGAGACGATCTCATTATCACATGGACATCCGAAAACATTGATAACGTTAATATCTGGGTATACGATGATGAATTAGAAGCACTCTATCCCCTCAATGAAGAACCTGTTTTGGCATCTGAAGGTACATTTACCTTCTACTTAAACAATGGTGCAGGTGGTGCATACTTTGTCCGTGTAGCGGATGCCAATGATGCCTCATTCTACGACCAATCGGCTACCAAAATTACGCTGATAGACGAGGTAGTTCCTGCTATCGAAGAGCTTTATCCACCCCATTTGGCTGTTGACATTGACCTTAGCTTTACGCTCAGCATCACCTTCGATGAGCATATCCTTGTTGGAACAGGAGACCTAACCATATATGAGATGGATGGTGATGTGTTGGCAGCTACCTACACCCAGGGTGATGTAAGTTATAATGAAAAAACAGCCACTATCGAGGTTTCTGGTTTAAGCTACTCAACAGAATACTATGTAAATATTGATGAAGGGATGATCGAGGATCATTTTGGCAACGGCAATGTGGCCATTGACGATAACACTACATGGTCATTTACCACCGTTGCGGAGCCGGTAAGCGCAACGATTGATCCAATCTCCGCCGAGTTCGACCTATATAACCCTGACGCTATGGCAACGGTAATTACCTGGAATGATGCATCAAGTATTGAAAGCATTGATGTTGAGGGAACACCAATAGATGCTGGATTCTATACAGTTGAAATTAACGACCTTACCATTAATGATACCTACTTTGCCGATGCTGAGGTTAATGATGTTATTGTATTTACCATCAATTTCAACGTGGGTAATCCCGCAACCTTTACGGTTAACGTGGTGGATAATACTCCATTCTACACCGTTACCTTCACCGTAACCGATGGCACCGATCCAATAGTGGGAGCCATTGTAACCGTTGATGGATTCGACTCCTTAGATCCTACCGATGCACTAGGACAAACTACAATTGATCTACCCAACGATACTTATAATTTCACCGTTACCGCTGATGGTTTCGAGGAATATACCGATAACTTTACGGTTGCAGGTGATGATCTCCCTGTTTTAGTGGTGATGACAGAGGCTGCTTCTGAACCAGATATTATTGCAAGTTGGAACTTTGAGAATGAAGTTAAAAGGTCGCTTATCACTGATAATGCCACATTCTTATCGAATCCATATACCGCCGATGATGGAATTGCAGCAAATAAGGATATTGCTCCAATTACAATCCTTGGAAGTATTTATACTTCTTGGGTAAACGGAACAGGTGGTACAGGTACTTTTGCTGCAAATTCCAATACCTGGAATGGTGGAGCAAATATTAATCATTGGAAGGTAACAATTTCTACCATGGGGCATAAGGATATCAAACTAAGTTCAAAGCAAATGGGCTCTAATACTGGACCTAGAGATTTCCAATTAGAGTATAGCATCAATGGTGAAGATTGGAATATTGTTCCTGATGCCTCTATTACTGTATTAAACGATCTTTTTACATCAGGTGTCTTGGAGAACGTTACATTACCAGATGCATGTAATAACCAACCCTCCCTTTCTTTAAGATGGTTAGTTACTTCAGAAGTGGCAATTAACGGAGGTGCAGTAGCTTCAACTGGTTCTGATAGAATTGATGATATAATTATTACAGGGGTATTCGATGACACATACCCGCCTGTCCCCACCTTCTTCCCTGCAAATAGCACTGTTGATGTTCCAGTTGATGTTAACCCAACCATTACCTTCAACGAAGATATTTTCCTCTCACCCGGTGGTGCTCCAGTTGAAAATGCCGATCTTGGAGACCTTATCACTTTTGTTGATGGGGATGAACAGCCAGTGGAATTCGGACCAAATATAGTTGATAACGTAATTACCATTGTACCCATTGGCGGCCTTGCAAACAATACCCAATACACCATTACTATGGGAATTGTTGAGGATGCATCGGGTAATGCTATGGAAGGTATTGCTAGCACAACCTTTACAACCATTGCTGCCGATGCTCCGGTGCTAACCCTTACAAGCGAACACGATGGGTTAATATACTATGCTGGCGACGAGATTACCGTTACCTGGGAGTACGCTAACCTAAATATGATAAACGTTGAGGTATGGCATCCTTTCTTAGAATCATGGCAGATTGTAGAACCAAATATTAATGCAGAAGATTTATCCTTTTCCTTTAATATACCATCTATAACATTATACAGCAATCAGTATAGGATTCGTGTTCGCAATGCTCAGGGTGATGGAACTCCTGTAGATGAAAGCGGTAACTTCACTATTCGTGCCGTTGCCAATAATATTGCAACAATTAGAGGTTATGCTGATAATGCCGAGTTCCGATTTGATGGTACAGCTTTGGTTACGGCAACCGATGCTTACAATAACCGTAAGTTCATTGAGGATGAAACCGCTGCTATAATGATTTACGATCCTAACCCTGCTGTTATTACATCGCCATATGTGGTAGGTGATGAAATCACTAGTCTTATTGGCAAAAAGACAGTTTCAAACGATATGGTAAGATTGGTGCCTTTAGCAGACCCAGGCATTCCTTCAAGTACAGGCAATCCAGTTGTTTCAACAACTTTAGAGTTGGATGCCGTTACTACCGATGATCAGGCAAAACTGCTATCCTTTGAGGATATTTCAATTGTTGAAACAGGGACCTTTGCCAATGGAACAAACTATACCATAACTGATGGTACGAATAACCTTGTTTTACGTACCGATTTCTATAATGTGAACTACATTGGTCAGCCAATACCTACTGTAAACTTCAATATTACAGGTGTGTTACTTCAGTATAACACTACCCTTCAGCTGGTTCCACGCAACTTGGCCGACTTTGTCTTCTTCAGCAGCGATGCTTCTCTTGCAGTATTCACCCTTGGTGGTGAGGATGTGACGGAACTGGGCGGTTTGCTTGTTGTTGATCCCGAAAATGATCCGGGTGCAACCCTGTTTGTTGACGACTTTACCGGATTCCAGGGTATTGCCATTGAACCCACCGATGTGAATGCAACAGTATCGGTTACTCTAAATGGAGAACTGGTTGATCCTTTGGATTACGACACACAGGAACTTGCTCAGGATGATGTTATTGTTGCTACTGTTACAGCCGAGGATGAAGTAACCGTTAATTACTATAAGGTAACTCTTACCGCTGAAAACCGTGTACTCACATTAACGGCACCTGTTGGTGGCGAAACCTACGAAACGGGTGATGAGATGATCATTACATGGACATCAGAAAATGTTGCCTTTGTGAATATTTGGGCATATAATGAGGAATGGGAAGAGCTATATGCCATGAACGAGGAACCGATAGATGCATCCGAAGAATCCTTTACCTTCAACGTGTTTAACGGGGCATGGGGTACTTTCTACATACGTATTACCGATGCTAACGATCCATCATTCTATGATCAGTCAGCAGGTGAAATTACTCTAATAGACAATGTGGAACCCTCAATAGCTGAGCTGTTCCCCGAGAATAATGCCATCGATGTAATGACTAGTTTTACTCTAAGCATTGAGTTTGACGAGCATATACTTATTGGTACAGGGAACCTTACGATACACAAAACCGAAGATGATTTGGTTGTGGCAACCTATACTGAGGAGGATGTAACCTATTATGAAAAAACGGCTTCAGTTGAAGTGGCTGGTTTAAGCTACTCAACCGAATACTATGTAAATATCGACGAAGGTTTGATTGAGGACCATGCCGGTAATAGCTTTGCTGGTATTAGCGACAACAGCACATGGACATTTACCACCATGGACGAACCTGTTGCAGCAGAGCTGCTATTCTCTGAGTATAGCGAGGCAGCCTCAGGAAACAACAAGTACATAGAGATTTATAACGCTTCGGGTGCCGATGTTAACCTCGAGGGATACTTCGTTAGGTTGGCATCCAACGGTGGTGCTTGGGGCAATACTGCAACACTTAGCGGCACCCTTGTGGCTGGCGAAGTGTTTGTTATTGCCAATGCCAGTGCAACTCCAAACATACTCGATTTGGCTGATATGACCAGTGATGTTACCTTCTTCAATGGAAATGATGCCCTTGGGCTGTTCTTTGGTGAAATGCTCATCGATGTTATTGGAATACAGGGTCAAGACCCAGGTGCTGGTTGGGATGTAGCAGGTGTTACTGCCGCAACTAAAGATCACACATTGGTACGTAAGTTTGAGGTTACTCAGGGCAATACCAACTGGCCAGAATCGGCTGGTACCAATGCAGAGGATTCGGAATGGCTCGTCTTCGATTGGAGCAACTACGATTACCTTGGATGGCATGGACCGTTTTATAATGATGACGCTACACTTGCTGTATTCGAATTGGGCGGAGAAAGTGTACTTGGTCTCTATGGTATTATGGTAAACGATCCTGAAAACGACACAGGTGCTTCGCTTTTTGTTGACGACTTTTCTTCTTTCATTGGAATTGTCACTACTCCAAATGATGTAAATGCTACGGTAACCATTACAATTAATGGCATAGAAATTAGTGAGGACGATTACGCAACTCAGGAATTTGAACCTGGTGATATTGTGTTAGCTACTGTTGTGGCCGAGGATGGTGAAACAACCAAGTACTACTTGGTTACTCTTACAGATATTCAGATCATTAGCGCTACCCTTGATACTGAGGAAATTGAAATATACACGAACTGGCCAAACGATCCCATTGCCATTGAAATTACCTGGAATGATGCAGCTGAATTAGTTTCATTCCAACTCGAAGAGGATGGCATTTGGGTACCGCTTCCACCAATGGTTAACGAAGAGGTGTTCTGGGAGGTTATTGATGATGATGGAACAACCGCTACGCTTATGATCTATCCTGATAACTCACCCGCAAAAGGTGGCTTTGGCAAGGACGATGACTATTATACAGGTGAAACAGCCCTTACCAGAGCTGTATTTGATGTTGGTATTCCTTCCGAGATCGATGTGATCTTTAAGGTGAAAACCTTCTTGCTGACTTTTGATGTGAAGGATGAACAGGGTAACCCAGTAACCGGTGCAATTGTTACCGTTGAACCAGAAGTTGAAAGCGATGGAGGTGTCATTCAGCATAGCCAATTCGAATTTGAGGTTGGTGCAACTTCCACATATAGATACACTGTTGTTGCTACTGGATATGAAATCTTTGAAGGACTTACAGAAGCAATTATGGCAGATCAAACCATTGAGGTTGAACTGATATCCTCTGCTGCAATGGTAATTGCCCTTTGGGATTTTGAGGATGAGGTTAAGAGGACTGCTGTAACTGAAGGGGCAAATAATTTATCGTTGTACACTCCCGATCAGGGCGATGGAACAATCTCAATTGTTGGTGCTGTATTCACAGCATGGAATTTAGGTGCTCCAAGTGAGGGTTTTGCTGCTAATTCCAATGCATGGCAGGATGGAGTGGATACTAAGTTTTGGAAGGTTGAAGTTTCAACCGCTGGATACGAAACCATTAAGGTTAGCTCCAAGCAGAAGGGTAGCAATACCGGTCCACGCGACTTTAGCGTTCAGTATTCCCTTGACAATGAAAATTGGGTTGATGTGGTAGATGACCTTACCATTGCCAACGATAACTTTATTTCAGGTGTTGTTATGCAGGTTCAACTTCCCGAAGAGTGCGAGAATCAAGAAGTACTATATCTGAGATGGGTTGAAAGGACTACCATTTCTATTAATGGAGGTGAAGTTGCTTCTACTGGAACCAACAGGATCGACGATATTATAATTACAGGAGAGCCTGGTGCCAGTTTCCCACCAATAGCAACATTTAACCCAGCAAATGGTGCAGTGAATGTGCCTATTAACGTTAATCCAACAATTTCCTTCGATAAACCTATCCGCAATATCGACGATAGCGAGATTACCAATGATAACGCGGCTAATCTAATAGGATTTACCGATGGTGAAGACGCTGTTGCTTTAACAGCAACAATAAATGCTGGAAAAACATTAATAACCATCACACCAGATGAACTTCTCCTTAAGGGAATTACCTATACGTTAACACTAGCACCCGTTGAAGGCGAGAATGACAATGCCACCTTAGAGCAAAGTATATCATTTACTACAGTTCTACCTGGCAGTATTGCCACACTGGCAACCTTTACTCTGGGTGATGAGAATGCCCTAGATTTAGTTGGAGTAGTTGTGGATGATCCAGACGTTGATGAGGGAGCAATCCTATACGTTGATGACTTTACCAACTTCATTGGTATTGAAGTGGTCCCAACCGATGCAAACGCTAACGTTGCCATAACCATTAACGATGATCTTGTTGATGAAGTTGATTTCGATACTCAGACCTTTGCCGATGGTGATGTAGTGGTTGCAACCGTAGTTGCTGAGGATGGCGAAACAACCATGTACTATAAGGTTACAGTGGTTATCGACGATCGCGAGTTGGAACTTACCTATCCTACTGGTGGTGAAATCTTCTATGCTGGGGATGATATTACTATAACATGGACCTCAGCCAATATTGCCAACGTAAACCTTTGGGCATACGATGCAGAGGATGAATTACTCCATCTGCTTAACGAGGAGGGTCCAATTCCTGCTGCTAATGGTACCTATGACTTGACCATTGAAAATGGTGTTCAAGGTGATTTCTTCATCCGCATAACCGATGCCATTGATCCAACGTTCTATGATCAAACTGATTCAGAAGTAACAGTACTAGATGAGCTTATGCCGAGCATTGTAAGCACTTATCCTGCTCATCAAGCTACGAATGTATCCATCATCTTTACTCTAAGCATCGAATTCGATGAGGACGTAACTGACGGTTCAGGTAACTTCACTATAAACAAATTGAGTGATGATACTCCAGTGATTACTGTTACATCTGAGGATTTCAACATAGATTATGATATGGCAACTCTTCAGGTTGAGAACTTGGATTTCTCCACTGCATACTACATTGCTGCCGTTGAAGGTGTATTTGAAGATGCTTATGGAAACCTTTCGCCGGCTATAACCAAAACTGGTGATATTCAGTGGCATTTTACAACCATGGACGAACCTGATACCGATCTGTTCTTCAGTGAATACATTGAAGGGTCGAGCAATAACAAAGCCCTTGAGATCTACAACCCAACGGGTATGGTAGTCAACCTTGATAACTACCGTATTGCACAATCCAATAACGGTGGTGGTTGGGAGTATTACCATTATTTCCCCACAGGAGCAACAATCGCCGCGGGTGATGTTTGGGTTATGATTACCGATGCCGTTGATCCAAGTTTCTTCAGTTCAGCTGATGCTGATGAAGTACTGGCCTATCCAAGCGTTGTTCACTTTAATGGTAACGATGCCAGGGCACTAGAGAGAACCGCTAATGGTACCGATTACTACATGATTGATGTCTTCGGAGATCCCAATAGCGATGCCAATTTCAATGTGGCAGGAGTTACAGGAGCAGCTCTGGATCATACTCTAGTTCGTAAGAGTTCAGTTGCTTCAGGAAACACAGATTGGGCTTCATCAGCTGGCACCAATGCTGACGATAGCGAGTGGATAGTTTATCCTCAGAATACTTTCGAGTATCTAGGATGGCATTTCTACGGTCTTAACTTTGAGGCAGATATTCTTTCGTTTGCCACTGAGTATCAGATGGCACCTGCAGTTATCGATAACGAGAATGCAACGATAACACTTGAGGTTCTTTACGGTTCAGGCCTTGATGCCATTGTTCCTACATTTACTCTGTCTTCAGGTGCTACTGCATTTATTGATGGAGTTCAGCAAGTATCAGGAACAAGTGTGGTCGATTTCACCAACCCAGTTGTCTATACCATCATAGCTGAGGATGGCACTAGCCAAAGGGAATGGACTGTAACCATTACCGAAGCTGAAGTCAGCTCTGCTGCCGAAATCATAAACTTTATTGTTGATGGCCAAATGGGTAATGCGCTTATCGACTCTGAAAACGCCACCGTAACGGTACAAGTAACCGTTGGAGTTGATGTTACTAACCTGATTCCTCAAATTACCATCTCGCTTGGTGCTACTATTGATCCAGAAAGTGGTATTGCACAAGACTTTAGCGAACCGGTTGAGTACACTGTTACAGCGCAGGATGAGGTAACCCAAAAGGTTTGGACGGTTACTGTTATTGCAACTGAACTAACTACAATTTATGAAATTCAGTACACCGAGGAAGCAAGTGGTGATAGCCCATTTGCTGGACAGGTTGTTACAACTTCTGGGGTTGTTACTGCTTGGCACTATAATTATGAAGGTGGAGAGTTCCAGGGATTCTTTATTCAGGATGGTGTGGGAGCATGGAATGGCTTGTACGTTTACGATAAGCAATTAGCTTCTATTGCTCCTGCTATTGGCGATTCAATTATAATTACAGGTATGATTAAAGAATATTATGGAATTACTGAACTTACCTTTGATAATACTGCCGGGGTCCAGATTGATTTTGATATCGTATCTAGTGATAACGAACTACCTGCACCTTTCTTGGTTAGTACCATTGAGGCTAATGGTGAGCCATGGGAAAGCGTTCTTATTAAAGTAATGAATGCAAGATGTACCAATGATGATGCTGGTTACGGCATGATTGAGGTTGACGATGACTCAGGTCCTATTCTCGTAGATGATGATATTTATGCTGCTGAATTAACGCTAAACGAAAGATATGATATTGTTGGAATTGGTCACTACAGCTACTCTGAGTACAAAATTCTCCCACGTAGCGCTGACGATGTCAACCTTTCATCAAGTGTTATAATTACTTGGGGCGAAAACATTAACACATTCCCCAACCCATTCAGCCACACTATCTGGATTGACAATGCCCAGGAGGTAGTACGTGTTAATATCTTCAACCTAATTGGTCAGCAGGTAATGAGCATTACCACTAATGGAGAAGAAAGAGCATCCATCCAAACCGATAGTTTGCCTTATGGAGTTTACCTTGTAGCTATAATGAATGCCAACGGTGAAAGAACGGTAAGGAAAATGATTAAGAGCAAATACTAATAAATTTTATCGATAGAAAAGAGGCTGCCCTTACTAGGCAGCCTCTTTTTGTTTATATGAAATGAGTTTTAGAATAGAATTTTTGTTTAGCTCCTTTCCCCTCTTCTAATTTCAAAAAAAAGTATTGTCATGTCGAACCTGCCTTGTCAGGAAGGCGAAGTCAGACATCTTTACAATCTAGCTGTAAATAATCATCATTTATAATTTAAACTGTTTAATCTCGCATAAAAATCTATGTACGGAATCATTTGATAAATAGTATTTAATGCTTGCCTACAAAAAATAACTTTACTAACTTAGTTTTTAAAAATCCAGATAAGATGGCTGAAAATATCGCTTCACGACAAGTTCCTTTTTTTCGGCTATTGATCCCTTTTATTGCTGGAATTGTTATTAGTTTACACTTTACTTTACCATTCTCCCAGCTACAATTTTTATATGCATTGGTAATTCTCTTGGCATTATACTTATTTTCCATTCTATTTCCATCTGTTTGGCAATATAGATGGATACCTGGTGCAATTGTTTTGCTTTTTCTATTTTTCGCTGGTATTACCATAACTTCTAATTATAATGGTTTTAGTATTATTAAAGAGGGAGATAACAGGGAAATTATCATTCGGCTTCTTGAACCCACCGAAGGAAGAACTTCAAGTTACCGTGCTGTAGGGAAGGTAGAATGGCAACTTTCCGATGGCGCATGGTTGCCTGTAAATGAAAAGGTTATGTTATACTTTTCTGTAGCAGACTCCAGTGCTGCAGACCTTAAATATGGCTCAATACTTGCGGCAAAGGCAACTATTACTTCCATTCCGAACGCTCTTAATCCCTATCAGTTTGATTACAAAGAATTTTTAGCAAGAAAGCAGATTTATCAAACTGCATTTGTGCAGAGTGAGAATTGGATATTGACAGGTATTAAGGGGAATCCATTGCTTTCTTTTGCATTTTCTTTAAGGCAAAAACTATTTGACCTTTATTGCAGGGTAGGTATTGAAGGAGAAAGTTTAGCAGTGCTTTCAGCACTTACAATGGGTTATAAGAGTTTGCTCGATGAGGAAACAAAACGAATTTTTTCAACATCGGGAGCCATGCATATCCTAGCTGTTTCGGGATTACATGTAGGAATACTGTTCGCCACTATTTCAGCCTTTCTGTTTTTTTTGGGAAGAATACGAAGGGGAAAAATCATTAAGGCAGCCATACTTATTGGTTTTCTTTGGTTCTTTGCCATTTTTACCGGATTATCTCCTTCGGTGATAAGAGCTGCTCTCATGTTTTCGCTTGTGATAATTGGCACAGCATACACCAGAAAAACTAATATTTACAACACATTAAGCGCATCGGCATTTGTTATCCTTTCAGTAAATCCAATGCTAATCACTGAGGTTGGTTTTCTGTTATCCTACTTTGCAGTTCTATCTATTGTATTTTTTTATCCCCATATCTATGGAATGATCTACATTAAAAACCGCTGGATCGATAAGGCATGGGTACTGGTGGCAGTTTCTATTTCAGCGCAAATCGGTACATTTGCTATTGGTTTGTTTTATTTCCACCAATTTCCTAACTATTTTATATTCACAAATCTGTATGCAATACCTCTTGCCTTCTTAGTGCTCTATCTTTCAATTGGCCTAATTGTTTTTTCGCCAATTCCTATAATGGCAATGGCTATAGGGTGGCTATTGGATAAAACCCTATTACTATTGAATACCTTAATCAGATTTACCGATTCTTTACCTTTTTCTACAACCACAGGAGTATCTATTTCATCAACCCAAATGATTATTCTTTTTTCAGCAATTATTCTCTTCGCATTTTATTTGGAAGGTCGAAAGTATTTTGCTTTACTAGGCTCTTTAGCGTGTTTGTTGGCTTTTTTTGTTGAAGATGCATTCATCAGCTTGCAGTTGGATAGGCAACATGAAATGGTAATTTTTAACGTGAGGCAGAGTAGCGTAATAGGGTTTACTCAAGGTCGAGATTTTAATTTGGCAGTAAACGAATCAATTCAAAATCCATGGGAGTCCTATGCTTTTAATATCGATGGATACGTAAACAGAAAAAGATTACAGCCAAACAAGGAACTAATACTGTTAGATTCTCCAGGAATTAGCTCAATGCAGGTAAAAGGAATCAATACTGAAAGAAGCCATTTCGGTACTTGGATAACTTTTATGGGTTATACTATTTTCATTCCTCATGGAGATAAGCTTAGTGATATGGTGGCTCAAATCCCATTGAGTATAGATATTTTAATAATGGGAAACAGGTCACAGGTTGAGTTAGACAAATTATTTAAGATATTGAATCCAGCATTGGTTGTTGTTGATAGTTCAATTCCACGATGGAAATTGGACGATATAAAAACTTTTCTTTCACAGCAAGGAATTCAATATCATATTGTAGAACGTCAAGGAGCTTTTGTTTTAAAGGGTTCTGGGTAATTTTTTTTTTGGATCAATTAAAAAAAAGCAATTAAGGTTCTGTTTTTGACTTTTTTTTGAAAAAAACAATTTCTTTTGAGCTTACTTTGCATGATATTTTATTTTTGATTTAAGAGTAGATGAACATAATTATTGCTGGAGCCGGTGAGGTGGGTTCACATTTAGCCAAGATGCTCTCATACGAGTATCACGATATTGTTGTTATTGAGCCGGATACAGAAAAGCTAACTCAACTCTCATCGAGCATAGACGTTCTTGTTGTTGAAGGATCAGCTGCTTCAATAGCTGCCCTTAAGGAGGCTAAGGTGAATAAAGCAGATCTATTCGTAGCTGTTACCAGATCGGAAGAAACTAATATTATCAGCGCTACACTTGCAAAAAGGCTTGGTGCCAAAAGGGTTATTGCCCGAATTGATAATAACGAGTATCTTTTGCCTAACAATAAAGATATTTTTCTCAACCTGGGAATTGATTCATTGATCTACCCCGAGAAGCTTGCCGCAAAGGAGGTTATAGGACTTCTGGGCCAAACCAGTTCAACCGAATTTGTCGATTTTTCTGGGGGTAAACTTTCACTTGCCGTATTCAAACTCGAAGAGGATGCACCAGTAATAGATAAAACTCTCATACAAGCCACAAAGGATAATAAGAAGTTGGAGTTTAGGGCTGTTGCCATCACACGGGATGGTGAAACTATTATTCCCCGTGGGAACGATACATTTAAAGTAAATGATATCGTTTATGTTATCACCAACCAGAGTGGCATAAAAGACATGCTTAAGTATTCGGGGAAAACCAATATCGATGTGAATAACCTGATGATTTTAGGGGGTAGCCGAATTGGAATTCGGATTGCAACAGAGCTTGAAAAGGATATAAACGTTAAGCTTATTGATTACGATAAGGAGAAAAGCAGTCGTTTGGCAATCCAATTTAAAAACGCTCTGGTTATCCACGGAGATGGAAGAAACACCGATCTGCTCACCCAGGAAGGGCTTCCTTATATGGATGCATTTGTAGCAGTTACAGGTAATTCCGAAACAAATATTCTTGCCTGTATTGTGGCTAAGCGAATGGGTGTAGCCAAAACCATAGCAGAGGTCGAAAACCTTGACTATATCCAACTAGCAGAAGGCATGGGAATAGATACAGTGATAAACAAAAAACTAATTACAGCCAGTCGTATCTTTCGCTATACCATGAGCACTGAAGTGTCAAACATTAAATGCTTAACAGGTACAGATGCCGAGGTTATGGAGTTTATTGTCAAGCCAAACGCTGCAGTTACTAAGGGAAAGCTAAAAGACATTAACTTTCCAAAGGATGCCATCATTGGTGGCGTAGTTCGAGGCGAGTCAAGTTATATTACCAAAGGTGATTCCGAGATAAAAGCCTACGACAGGGTGGTTGTATTTGCATTGCCCTCTGCCATTAATAAAGTGGGAAAATTTTTCAATTAGATTTTATGGGTAGGTATAAAAAAAGTGGGTAAGCTACTTATATCGCACCGCTACAACCACCTACCCTTGCTACCTTCCGGTCCTGGGGGGATTCAGCGGGAGCTGGTCGTATAAGACTTACCCACCTGCAAAGATACTAACAAATTGACCTCTTTCAAAAATTTTATCGCTAATTTTACATTTTCTAATATCTTTGTTTCAAACTTTAAACTTTTAAAAAATGGAAGAGAAAAAGAATATCACCGTAAAAAGTGCAATGAATTATGGTTTAATCCTTGGCCTTGCACTAATTGTTTTCCACCTGATTCAGTACATTATGGATGTTTACAAACCTCCGTTTTGGGTGACACTTATTAACTACCTTATTATTATTGGTGTAATTGTTTATGGCACTGTAAAGTTTCGCGACGATGAGCTAGGAGGGAATATTTCCTACAGTAAAGCCTTAGGATTTGGCGTGCTCATATCACTTTTTTCAGCTATTATTTACGGTTTCTATTTTTATATACTAATTAGTTTTATTGATCCTTCCTACATGGATAGCATGTTTAGCATAATAGAGGAGACATATTTAGAAACGGGAATGAGTGAAGACCAGGTTGAGGCAGCAATGGGAATGGTTAAAAAGATGCAAAGCCCCCTTTTCATGCTTTTCTCATCAATATTTGGCTCTGTATTTATGGGGACAATCTTTGCCCTAATTACTTCAATTTTTATAAAAAAGGAAAAGCCGTTATTTGAAGAAACTAACCCATAGCGTTTTAGATAATAGTAAATGGATATATCTATAGTAGTTCCCCTTTATAATGAGGAAGAATCCCTGCCTCATCTTATCGATTGGATTAAACGAACAATGGATACTCATAGTTTTACCTATGAGGTTATCCTTGTTGATGATGGTAGCAACGATTCTAGCTGGAATTTGATAGGGGAACTTTCTAAAGAGTATTCATTTATTCGTGCCTACAAGTTCCGTAGGAACTATGGAAAATCTGCTGCGTTGCATGTTGGTTTTCAGGAAGCAAATGGCAATGTTGTAGTTACAATGGATGCCGATATGCAAGACAGCCCAGAGGAAATACCTGAACTTTACCGAATGATAATCGATGAAGGATATCATATAGTTTCAGGTTGGAAAAAGAAACGTTACGATCCCTTGTTCACTAAAAAAATTCCCAGTAAACTTTTCAATAGTACCGTTCGATGCATTAGCGGGATCAAGTTACATGATATGAACTGTGGACTGAAGGCTTATCGCAGCGAGGTGGTAAAAAGTATCGAGATATTTGGAGAAATGCATCGTTATATTCCAGTGCTTGCAAAGCAAGCAGGGTTCAATCGTATCGGCGAAAAGGTGGTGCAACATCAGGAACGAAAGTATGGTGTAACCAAGTTTGGATGGGAACGTTTCATCAATGGTTTTCTCGATCTGTTTACTGTAATCTTTGTATCCCGATTTGGGAAAAGACCCATGCACCTATTTGGCACACTGGGCACTCTCATGTTCTTAGCCGGAGGAGGAATAGCCATTTGGCTTGTGGCAAACAAGCTGTATGCTCAATTCAATATGTTGAAATACAGGGCTGTTACTGACCAACCTCTGTTCTATATCGCTCTGGTAATGGCTATAATTGGAGTTCAACTTTTTGTTGCAGGGTTTTTGGGAGAGTTGATATCCCGCAGCTCATCCGATCGAAATAATTATCTGATAGAGAAAAGGATAGATTAAAGGCTAGCTATTCACTCTCAATTACTATTCTCTATTTATCATCAGTTGATGGTTTTGCCCTCATTTTGAATATGGTAAAGAACCTAAATCAACTGATTATCTTTATTTAAAAAACTGTGGTGTTGTATAACAGAGAGCTATCATATCGCTTATTGCGTTAAAACATGTTCCTTTGCAATTCAATATTTTTAATTAAAACGGTGTAATTCTAACTATTATACTGAAAATGTTGAGATTATTTTTTATTTGAGAGGAGAGAAAGAAAAATGAGCGCTATTTTAAATCACCGTTCCATTAGAAAATACAAGAGTACTCCCATTGATGAGTCAACGCTAAATGATATACTGCTTGCAGGAATTAGGGCATCTACAACAGGCAACATGCAGGTTTACAGCATAATTATTACCACAGAGAAGGATATCAAGGAAAAACTTGCTCCATGTCATTTCAATCAGCCTATGGTTATGGAAGCTCCAGTTTTACTCACCTTTTGTGCTGATTTCAATCGTTTCAATAAATGGTGCGAGCTTAGGAAGGCCAAACCGGGGTACGACAACTTTTTATCATTCTTTACTGCTGCCATTGATGCATTGCTGGTTGCACAAAATGTATGCATTGCTGCCGAAGAGAAGGGGCTGGGAATTTGCTACTTAGGGACAACAACCTATACTGCCGATAAGATCATCGATGTGTTAAAAATCCCCAAAGGGGTTATTCCTGTTACCACCGTAGTGATTGGCTATCCCAATGAATCACCCGATTTAACAGATCGTCTTCCTTTGGCATCAATTATCCATCGCGAAATTTATCAGGATTATTCCGATGGGGATATTGACCAAATTTTTGCAGCAAAGGAAGCACTACCTTTAACTAAAAAATTGCTCGATGAGAACAAGAAGGAAACATTAGCACAGGTATTCACCGAAAATAGGTACACTAAAAAGGATAATGTTGCGTTTTCTAAAGTGTTGCTCAAGGTGCTTGCCGATCAGGGATTTATGAATAACGAGATTTGATTTTGTGGGAGTAAAAATCATTTTTTATGCATCTAGGGTAACATGATCTCTAGATGTTTTTTTATTAAAAAACTTGATCTCGAACCTGTTTAACAGTAAGCATGTTCAAAACATTAACTTCAGGGAACTCTAAAAACGATTAACCTTTAAAATCTAGTGCAGCGTTATTGCCATATCACTTTTTTTGTTTTGTTGTTTATTCCCCTTTCTGTTTTTTCACAGGGGGAAGGAGGTAGGATCTTATTTTCTGATAGCAGCACCGATTTAAAGTGTAAATTGTCAGATGGGGTAAAGGATTCCTTAGCCATACAGCATTATTTTCAACGGTGCATTTTTCAATTGCAGAGCAAAGGCTATCTTGAGGCAAGAATCGATTCCATTTCATATGAAAGTTTGCCAGTGATAGCATTTGGTTATAAAGGGAATCTATACCAGTGGGCTACTTTATCAGCTGATAGTATTTCTAAAGATTTACTTTCAAATTCCGGAATTAATCCAAAACGTATTACTGGTAAAACCCTAATTCCTAATCAACTATCCCTTTTTAGTGATAGAATTTTAGATCATCTTGATCGTAGCGGATACCCCTTTGCACAAGTGTCGTATGTTAACACAATAATCAAAAATGGATTACTATCAACTTGTGTGAGTATTGAAAAGGGACCATTAATCAGATTTGATACCTTATATGTAAAAGGTGATGCTAACATCTCTAATCGTTTCTTAAGGTCATATCTTGGGTTTGTTAAAGAAGAGCCCTATAGTGAAAAGAAAATAAAAAGCTATGATAAAAAACTTCAAACGTTGAGTTTTGCTTCGGTTATACGTCCTACTGAGGTTGAATTTATTCCTGGCAAAGCCAGGGTTTACACATACATTACCAACCAGAGATCAAGTAGATTTTCTGGTTTGGTTGGTTTGCAATCAGAAGGAGTTGATGGTTCAAAAATTAAATTAACAGGAGATTTAAATCTTATACTCACTAATACGTTTCGTAATGGCGAGAGGAATGCAATTAAATGGCAGGCTCCCGGCGAAGGAACGCAAAGATTAAATATTTCAACGCTTTGGCCATACCTATTTGGTTCAAATTTTGGCATAAATGCTAAGTTTTTACTGTACAGACGCGATACCACCTATATTAATACTAATCCTGAAGTGATGATTGACTTCTTCTTACCTAATGGGAATAGTTTGGGGTTAGGGTTTGAGTATCGAAGTTCATCAACACTTTCATCTGGCACTTCTTTAATTGGTGATTATAGTACAAGTTTGTATAGAATTTCATACACCTCAGGATTAACAAGTGATGATATCTTTCCGTCCAAATATTTTTGGACTAAAGCATCAGTAAGCATAGGAACAAGGACTGCTGATTCAAGCATTGATTCTAATAATGAGTCAAAACAATCAGTTGGAGAAGCGAATGGATCAGTTACATTTTACTATCCAATATTTGCGGATGCCATTGTTTTACATATGCATTCACAGACACAATTATTATTTCAAGTAATGAAATCAGACCCTCAGTTCAGGTTTTTGGAGAATGAACTATACAGGATAGGTGGCTATCAAGTGCTAAGAGGTTTTAATCAGGAATCTATCCTTACCAATGGCTATTTTGTTGCAGGTGCTGAACTACAATTTCGATTACAGAAAACATTGAATTTTATAGTTTTTTACGATAAAGGTCTTGTTTCCACATACTCTTTAAGCGGCAAAATTGTTTCTTATCCATATGGGTTTGGTCTTGGCTTTCAGCTGGCAACAGCAGCAGGTATTCTAAATCTAAACTATGCATTAGGCCAAGGATTTGGACAAAAAATCACTTTAAGTGATGCTAAGATTCATGTTGGTTTTATTGCCAATTTCTAGTTTGAATAGTAATGTTTACAAAAAACAGAAAAAAGCAAAATTGTAACACCCTGTTTGATAGGATTATATGTTGATTAATAATAAAATTTCATTTTTTTTTGGAAAAAATCCTGATTAGCTATAATTTTGCAGCTCACAAAAAAATCTAATAATGATTGTAATACCCATAAAAGAAGGCGAAAATATTGAAAGAGCCCTTAAAAGATTCAAGCGTAAGTTTGAAAAAACAGGCACTTTAAAAGAACTCCGTTATCGACAGGCTTTTATTAAGCCATCCATTGAAAGACGTGAGGAGATAAAGAAAGCCGTTTATATTCAGAAACTCCAGCAAACAGAGGAGTAGCATTTTTTTTGGATGCATCAGGCAAATTTGCCTGATTTTTTTTGGGTTTTAACCCATTATTGGTTATATTGCATCCATAGAATATGCTGACACAATTCCTTAAATATCTTCAGATCGAAAAGAATTATTCTGCCCACACCCTTCAGGCTTATGGAGATGATTTGCGGCAGTTTTTTTCTTATTGCAAAATTGAGCCCCAAACTCAAAATATTTCAAAGGTTACCCATAGAACAATAAGGGCATGGCTTTCACATCTTCTTGCAAATGGGATATCTCCACGTTCCGTAAATCGTAAGTTATCTTCTCTTAGAGGTTTTTATAGATATTTAAATAAAATACAAGCAATAGATATCAATCCACTGCAGAAGGTAGTACCACCCCGAATAAGCAGAAAATTACCCGTTTTTATAAAAACTTCCGAGGCAAATAAAATGCTTGATTCAAATCTATTTCCAGAAGGTTTCCATGGAATAAGAGATATGATAGTGGTTGCCCTTTTCTATTATACCGGAATTAGGGTATCAGAACTTGTAGGTTTAATGACCCGAAATGTTGATTTAGAATCATCTACTATAAAAGTAATGGGTAAAGGCTCAAAAGAGAGAATTATCCCAATGCATCCTGACTTAAAGGTTATGATAAAATCATACTTAATGGAAAAGAATAATTACTTTTCTATAAACCAAGAGCCACACCTTGTCGTTTCTAATACTGGAGGTAAACCTTATTCAGAAATGCTTTATAGGATAGTTAGGAAGTATTTATCCTTGGTTACTTCATTGGAAAAGAAAAGTCCGCATGTTTTAAGGCACTCTTTTGCAACCCATTTGTTGAATCAAGGAGCTGATATTAATGCCATTAAGGAGTTGCTCGGTCATGCTAACCTTTCTGCTACCCAAATCTATACCCATACAAGTGTACAAAAACTTATGGAAGCATACCAACAGGCACATCCACGTGCCTGAACCTAAATATAAACCAACATAAAGAGGAGGAACAAAACATGAACGTAAAAATTCAATCTATCAAGTTCGATGCTGATCAAAAACTTATTGATTTCATCAATAA
>Ga0334889_1002127_pt1 | contig 23308 bp, 21 predicted proteins | sample GraSluR1_MG_2_FD_207222 | JGI IMG/M metagenome (GOLD analysis project Ga0334889, IMG submission 207222) | Sludge microbial communities from methane-producing bioreactor in Wageningen University, Netherlands - Granular Sludge_8_08-R1 | ecosystem: Engineered > Bioreactor > Anaerobic > Unclassified... | reverse complement strand
CGAGCAGACCTGCCCCGCAAGGCGCCACCTGCAAGGTGGAGACGGCCGACGGGATCACCGTGCAGACTTGCTTTGATGAGCATGGCAATGTGGTGGATGCCGGTGCAGAACGCCTGACCACGTCGTTGGGTTTTGTGCCTCAGGACCCGTCCATGGCACAATATATTGACCATACGGCGCTAAAGCCGGACACCACGCCGGACCAGATCGCCACCCTGTGCGAGGAGGCGAAGACCTATCATTTTGCTTCCGTGTGTGTCAATCCGGTCAATGTGCAGCAGTGCGCTGACCTGCTGCGCGGTTCTGATGTGAAGGTGTGTTCGGTGATCGGCTTCCCCCTGGGGGCGACGATGACGGAAGTCAAGGTCTTTGAGACGATCAAGGCCATTGAACGCGGCGCCAATGAGATCGATATGGTGATTAACATCGGCGCGCTGAAGGCCCGCAAGCTGGATATGGTGGCACGCGATATTCGTGAGGTCGTCAATGCGGTGCATGACCGCGGCGCCTTGTTGAAAGTCATCATTGAGACGGCTTTGTTGACCGATGAAGAAAAAGTGATTGCCAGCCTGCTTTCCAAAGAAGCCGGGGCTGATTTCGTCAAGACCTCCACCGGTTTCTCAACCGGCGGGGCAACGATTGAAGATGTGGCCTTGATGCGGCGCGTGGTTGGCCCGATGATCGGGGTCAAGGCGGCGGGCGGGATTCGCTCCCGCGAAGATGCGGAGCACATGGTCAGCGTGGGCGCGACTCGTTTGGGGGCCAGCGCCGGGGTGAAGATCATCAAGGGTGAAACCGTCAGCGGTACGTATTAGACACCTGACAGGAGAAGATTATGCTGATTGCCAGAGTAGTTGGCAGTGCAGTTTCGACGATCAAAGATGAAAAACTGGTCAACCGCACATTGTTGATCTGTGTGCAGACGGATGAGACCGGCAAGGCCATCGGCAAACCCTACGTGGCGATTGACACGGTAGATGCCGGTGAAGGGGACCTGGTGCTGACCGCAGCAGGCTCCAGCGCACGCCAGACCACGATCACCAAAGACACCCCGGTGGATGCGGTGGTGATGGCGGTGATTGATTCCCTCTCGGTTGAGGGCAAAGTAACGTTTCGGAATTGATGACGGGAGCAGTCCTTCATGGATAAAGATTTACTTTCCATACAGGAAGCGCGCGATCTGGCGACAGCCGCCCGCGATGCACAGCGCCTCTGGCTGCATGCCACCCAGGATGAAGTTGATCGGGTGTGTGCTGCCATGGCGGACGCTGCTTTTCAGGCTGCCGGGCGACTGGGACAGATGGCCCATGAAGAGACCGGCTACGGCGTGGCAGCGCATAAGCAGCTAAAGAATGAATTTGCCTCCCGCAACGTGTGGGAGAGTATCAAAGACATCAAGACGGTCGGTGTGGTTGCCCATGACCTGCAGCGCAAGCTCTATGACATTGCCTGGCCGATGGGCGTGGTGGTGGGGCTGGTCCCCAGCACCAATCCGACCTCGACCGTGATGGCGAAGATTTTGATGGCGGTCAAGGCGCGTGACGCGATCGTGATTTGCCCGCACCCATCGGCAAAGAAATGCTGTCTGGAAACGACGCGCATCATGGCTGATGCTGCCGAACGGGCTGGCGCCCCCAGGGGACTGATTGACTGTTTCGAGAATGTCTCTCTGGAAGGCACGCAGGAGCTGATGCACCACAAGTATGCGGCTCTGATTCTGGCGACCGGCGGCTCGGCGATGGTGCGTGCCGCACATTCCACCGGCAAACCCGCCTATGGCGTGGGTCCGGGAAATGTGCCGGTGTATGTCGATCGCAGCGCCGATATTGAGAAGGCTGCGCGGTATATCGTCGGCAGCAAGTCTTTTGACTGCTCGACGATATGTGCCACAGAACAGGCTGTAGTGGCCGACAGGCCGATTGCGGCCCGCCTGGCAGAGTTGATGCAGGCACAGGGCGCTTATTTTGTCAGTGAAGCCCAGGCGGACGCCTTGCGGCGCACCTTGTTCTTTAAGGATGGGGCGATCAACCCGGCTACCGTGGGCAAGACTCCGCAGGTGCTGGCTGGGATGGCCGGGATCGATGTTCCTGCTTCGGCGCGCATACTGGTGGCACGCCTGAACAGGGTTGGCAAGGATGAACCCCTCTCGCGCGAAAAGCTGACCACGGTATTGGGCTGGTATGAAGCCGATGGCTGGGAAGCAGGCTGCGACCGTTCGATCGAACTGATCCAGTTTGGCGGGCGCGGTCACAGCCAGATCATCCATGCTGCCGATGAGAAAGTGATCATGGCCTTTGGCCTGGAAAAGCCGGTCTTCCGCATCCTGGTCAACACTGTGGGCACGTTAGGCGCGGTCGGCTTGACCACCGGGGTGATGCCCTCGATGACTCTGGGCGCGGGCGGCGTGGGCGGTTCGATCACCGGCGATAATGTGACCGTGTATCATCTGTTCAATGTAAAACGTCTGGCATTTGAAACTACGCCACCGCCGGAAATTGCTTTAGCGCCGGTTGGCGAGGTAAACAAGGCGGATCTAACTCCGCTGGAAATTGAAGCTGTTGTACGCAGCGTCGTTGAAGAAATATTGAGATTGCAATAAAACATTCATCAATCTCGTTTTTTGTGAAAGGAAAAAGAAATGGCTTTGGATAAATCGTTGATCGCGTTGGGAATGGTGGAGACCAAAGGTCTCGTAGGTTCGATTGAAGCAGCGGACGCTATGGTCAAGGCAGCCAATGTGGTGTTGATTGGCTCCGAGTATGTGGGCGGCGGCTACGTGACCGTGATGGTGCGTGGTGATGTGGGTGCCGTCAAAGCAGCTACCGACGCCGGCGCCGCAGCCGCCAAGCGCGTGGGCGAACTGGTGTCTGTGCATGTCATCCCGCGGCCTCACAGCGACGTGGAAATGATCCTGCCCGAGAGCAGCAAAGGCAGCATCGGCGGGCGCGCCAGCAAGTAGCGTCAGCAGCATCATGCGGTGGGAATAATCGCCACCGCTGACAATGGAGAACTCAGGCCGGCCGGGTGAAGCTTTCATCTGGCACAGCCGGGTTTATTCAGCTATGAGGAGATTCAATGGGTGATAATTTTTCATTACGCTGTTATTGTTTTTTGGACAGGATGCAGGCGCAGTATGCCGCTTTCATCGGTACGGTGACCCAGGGTGACCTGCCGACAGAGGGCATGGCTTCCCTGTATGTGGAGATGGCCCCCGGCAATGAAGTTTTCCGTATGGTGGACATTGCCGTCAAGGCCACCGAGGCCCGCCCCGGAGCGCAGATCGTGGAACGCGAGTTCGGCATGTTTGAAGTACATTCCATGAACCAGGCATCGGTGATCGAAACCGGTGAGGTGGTGCTGGAGCGCCTGGGTCTGACGGTGGAAGACCGGATCAAGCCGGTCATCGCTTCCCAGCAAGTCATCACCCGTGTGGATCCGTACCAGGCACAGCTTTTGAACCGCTTCCGGCGGGGCAGTATGCTGGTTCCGGGCGAGACCCTGCTGGTGCTGGAATGCGCCCCGGCGGCATATATCAACTATGCCTGCAATGAGGCTGAGAAGAAGGCCAGCATCAAGATCGTACATGTGTCCTCCGTGGGTCGCTTTGGCCGCATGTGGTTGTCCGGCAGCGAATCCGAGATCATTTCGGCCCGGGATGCTGCGGTGAAGGCGCTGGAAAGCCTGGAAGGCGTGGCTGGTTAGGAGATTGTATGCCCAAGATTTTTTATACCGAACGCGATGTGGAAGACCTGCATGCCCGCGGCGTGCGCATGATCGAAGTGGGCGAGGATGTCGTCCTCACCGATCTGGCGTATGAAAGCGCCGAGCGGCTGGGGGTGCGTCTGGTGCAGGGCAATGAGAAGCCGCCCGGCGCGCCGGAACGGCCTTATCTTTCCCAGCAGAATGCAGCAAAGAAGGTCAGCCTTTCTTTTAACCCGTCGCAGGCTGCGCCGCAAGGTGGTTCCAGCCAGGATGAACTCAAGGTACGTGTGCGCAGCGCGGTGCTGGCCCGCATGGGCAACCAGGTGGACCCGGCTTTGCTGGATTCGATTCTGGATCGTGTGCTGGCGAATTTAAGGTTGAAATAGGCGATTATATGCAATTTGGACGGGTTCACGGCAGTGCGATCTGCACGATGAAGGTGGCGGGACTGGAAGGTCTCAAGCTGCTGGTCGTCCAGCCGCTGGATGAACAGTTGGCCCCCAAGGGGGCCTTGCAGGTGGCGGTGGATGTGGTGCAGGCCGGTCCGGGTGACCTGTGCGTGATGGCGCGCTCGCGCGAAGCAGCCCTGGCGATGCCGGATGAGACTTTCGTGCCGGTTGACCTGGCCCTGATTGGCATTGTGGATGAGATGCACGTCCTGCCGCATGGCGAGGTGGATGTGACCCTAAAGAAGGGACGGAATAGTTACACATAATTGTAGTGACCACTTTAGTGGTTACTCATAATTGACGGTAACGACTGACCGCAGGGTTACTACCATTACGACAAATCGTGACAAAAGCAGGGTACGTTGGTAACGCACCCAAGACCACCTTTGTAAATAGAAATACCGAATTGGAGCTTGCTGGTTGGTGCGTTACGGATGAAATACCCGATAGGGTAAAGCACGCTAACGCACCCTGCCAGAGGTAATTCTGGAGAAGTTGTTTAGAATTTAATGGAAGCTTAAATAAACACCTGGAAGAGTAATCTGATGATCATTGGCAAAATAATTGGTACTGTGGTGACCACGATCAGCCACCCGCATCTGGCGAACCGGCGCAAGCTGGTGGTGCAGCCATTGGTGCTGGAGGGTGACGGGGCTGGCGGGGCTTTCATCGCCCTGGACAACAGCCACGCCGGGATCGGGGATACCGTGCTGGTCAACCGCGAAGGGGGCGGGAATCGGGACGTGCTGGAGAATCCGGATGCCTGCATTAATTCAGTGATCGTGGGGATTGTAGATTCGGTTTTTATCGGGCAGATGGAAGATTAATGCGTATAGGTAAAGGCACGCCAGACTGCGTGCTTTTTTGTTTTAAGGTTTTTTCCTCCCGCAGGTTGGATGGACGGCAATTTCCCCATGTCTGTTCAGTTCTGAATGTGATGTTTGCACGACGAACATTCCTGCGGGAGGCCAGGTGGGGTGTTTTTGATTTGCGCCCGGATGGCTTTCATGGTAAGCTTGCGATACATTGAAAAACTACCGAATGAGCAGGTGCTATGAGCATTGAGCTGGAAGAATTTGGTTTCCCGTGCAGGCAGTGTCAGGCAGGGAAGATGCAGCTTCGCAGCGTGACCTATATTACCTGGCTGGGGGATGAACTGGTGACGGTTCCAGATTTCCCCGCCTGGATATGCGATTTCTGCGGACGCCGACAGTATGACGGCGATGCCTTGAATCGCCTGAGTTTGTTATTAAGCCCGCAAGCCGGCCGCAAGGAAATGCCGAAGCGGCCTTTGCCGCCGCAGCCGGATATCAAGCCCCCGCGAACGCTGCAGAGCGAATAAACATACCGTACGCTGAGCTTGTTGAAGCGCACGGTGTTTTGTAATCGGCCCGCCCCTGAATTTTCAGGGGCGGATTTTGCTGTATGGGTTTAAGGAAGGGTCAGGGCATACTGACCGGCTGCCAGGCGGGTTCCTGGTCAATGCCGGTGTGTTCGGTCAGGTCGGTGCGCATCAGGCCGGTGGTGGTCATCACGGTCAGTCCGGGTTTGCCGGGTTCGTATTCAGAGGTGAAGAGCAGCCACTGTTTGTCCGGCGAAAATACCGGCTGGCGGTTGAGGGTGTCGTCGCTGGTCAGCAGGTTCAGCTCGGCGCCGCGGCTTTTGTAGGGCAGCACGTAGATACGCTGCACACGGCCTTTGATCTCGGTGTAGGCCATCATTTCGCTATCCAGCGAGAGGGAGAAGTCCAGCACCTGCCCCAGACGGCCAAAGAAAGCGGCTACATCGTAGGCATGGGCGGTGGGATAAGGGGTAGGATAGACCAGGGGTGCTTCCTGCCAGTCTTGCTCAAACAGATAGCGGTGGTCGCTGGCAAAACGGATGAAGACCAGTTCTTTGGAATCCGCTGACCACTGCGGCGCGGACTCATCGTAAGAGGTGCTGACTTTACGCTGGTCCGTGCCGGCCGGATTCATCACATAGATCAAATTGGTGCCGGCCTGGTTCTGGTTGGTGAAGGCGATCCATTTGCCATCCGGTGACCAGGCAGGGAAGCTGTCATCCCCGCGGCGGGCGGTCAGGTTGACCGGTTCTTTTCCTTCCACGCTCAAATCCAGCAGGTAAATGTCGGTGCCGTTGTTTGGGTCACTGGAGGGGGCCGCGTAGACCAGTTTGGTGCCATCCGGTGACCAGGCAGGCTGAGTTTTATCCCCTTCGCCGAAGGTGCGCTGGGTAAACTGGTCGGATGTGACCACGCCTTCCTGCAGGGAGACGCGCATCGTCCAGATTTGCAGGGCATCGCCATCACCGCGGTCGCTGGAGAAAGCGACCAGCCCGCCGTCACCGATCCGTTGAATTTCGGGAGTGGCGGTAGCGGGGATATCGGTCGGATACATGGTCTGGGTCGGCAGCGGCGTCAGGGTCGGGGGAACAGGCGTGTGGGTGGCCGCATTTGCAACGGCTGCGGCCACAGTGACCGGGGGCGGCTGGGGGGTGGCTGTGGCGCCGGCGAAGGGGCCGATGCCCTGCCCGCGCAGGAGGAAGATGCCCGCAGCGATCACGGTAATTACGCCGAGGCCGCCGATGGCGGCCAACGCCCAGATCCAGCCTTTGGGTTTCTTTTTCTGCGGCTCGGTATCGACAGGGTCGCTGGCGGGGCGCTGCACGGTTGTCAGGTGGGGCGTCTCGGGCCTGAAATGGGGGTCGGTGAGCGCCTGCATGAAAGCGTTGACGCTTTCATAGCGCTCCTGAATGCGCGGGGACATGGCCTTTTCGAGGGCTGTGACGACATGGGCGGGGATGTTGGGGATGAGCAGGTTGAGCGGGGTCAACACGGCTTCGCCCAAAGCGCGCTGCACGCCGTCGGTCGGTTTCTGGTTGGAAAGCAGCCTGTACAGGGTAGCGGCCAACGAGTACTGGTCGGAGTAGGGACCGGTGCGCGCGCTGCCGTACTGCTCTGGGGGAGCGTAACCGGTGGTGTAGCCGCGGGCGCCAGTGGCCGTCATCTGGGCCGTCTCGGCGATCTTGGCGATGCCAAAGTCGACCAGCATGACCTGCCCGTCGGGGGTGACCTTGATGTTGGCGGGTTTAATGTCGCGGTGGGTGATGGGCGGGGTCTGGGCGTGCAGATAGCTGAGAGCGTCCACGAGCTGCCGGGTCCAGTTCAATACCCGTTCCAGCGGCTGGGGGCCTTCTTTTTCGAGGATGTCGTCAAAGGTCTCGCCAGGGACAAAGTCCATCACCAGATACTGATCCTGGCCCTCGACGAAATAGTCGATCACACGCGGCAGGTTGGGCTGGCGCAGGGCGGCCAGGATGCGCGCCTCGCGCAGGAACTGGCTGGTGGCCTCCTCGCTGTCATTCTGGTTGTACTTGACCGCCACTTCCAGTTCGAGGGAGTTATCAAACGCCAGGTAAACGGCGCCCATACCACCTTTGCCCAGCGGGCGGATGATGCGGTAGCGGTTACGCAGCAGGGTGTCGGGAGAGAGATCCATAAGTATGTCCTTGATGATGATGAATGAATGAAGACTATATGGACTATTATAGGGGAAGTGTGGCCGAGAGGGAAGAAGGAATGCGGGAGCGGGTGGTTTTTGTATGGGTTTGTGATATAAATTAGGGGAGGGATAATGATCAAAGAAAATCCAATGCTATATAATTGGGAAAAAATTCTTCCATAAGAAAACTTGATTAGATAGCGAGCGCAGTGGAATAAGAAAATTTAAACATGAATACAAAAGGCAGCTTTTTTACCAACCTATGGAAATCAATACTTCAAAACAGGATCGTTCTTTTATCACTGTCAATTTCATTTCTGTGTTTATCCGTATTCTATTATCAGTTGTTTTTTCAAATCCCTGAATATGTCAGCAAAAGAGGAATATTATACGCATTGCTTCTTGGGATGGGATCTATCGCTTTGTTTCTGGCAGCAAACAGAGAGTCAATATCATTTGCATCTCCCCGTAAACCGATACTGATCGCCTCTTTTGTCTCGGCCATTTTGATCGTTCTCATTTTTGGCTTACACAATCTCTATTTCCTGACTCCCAGAGCACAGGTTTCTATTCGAATTCCCGCCAAGGAAGAAGGTGGAGCACCTGTTTGTATTGCTTCACTTAATTCAATGACAGAAAGTGTCTGGCATAATGAGTTCCCAATCGAGGCCAGGACTGAGAATGATCGAGAATGCGTTCCTCTCTCCCCAGATCATGATTCACAGATGTCAGTAACTATGCGAGCCTGGGAAAGAGTCGAGTTTCACTTTATCAATGTCTCTCCAGATGCACCTGTATACCTGCAAGTCAACCAGAAAACTGAGCTCTTTTATACGCCTGCAGAGCTTTCAGATGTTGATTTTTACCCGCTCGTCCCCATTGAAGGCTTTTGGAAGTATAAATTTGCATCAGCCCTTCTTGTTCTTCCCGGGGTCACCCTGTTCATATACTTCATCATTTTGACCATGGTGGTCAAAGAAAGATATCAAAGGATATTTCAAGAATTTGGGTATGAGATCATGCTTTTCTTGTTATTCCTCTCTCAGTTGTATTTCTATGCCCCCTACAAAGGGAATTTGAACCCATTCAGCTTGACATCATATTTGCTGCGATATGACCTGGTAGGGGTCCAATCCAGAGCATTTTTAGGCTCATTATTATCCCTGTTCAAAGCATCACCAGATCTGAATTTTCTATACAATTTTTTGTTGCTGAACCATATTCTAAATGTAGGGCTTTTGTCTTTCTTTTTGGGAAGAATTATTCGAAAATCCGTATCGGATCGTGTCAGTTTTATCGTCATCTTCCTTGTTGGGGTGTTTTTGGCAAACCCAGCATCATATTCAGCGTATTTCATAGACAATTTTGACAGGTTGGATATTTTCCTGTTTCTTCTCGTTTTGATCACATTGTTTGTGCTGCAAAAAACAAAGCTGCTTTTCATCATACCGATCCTTTCAATGATCGGTATGGCTGTGCATCAAGGGTTTGCTTTCATCTACTTCCCATTGATCCTTATTCTGATATTCATCCTTGCAAAATAGATGCCTGAAGAAACGAAATACAAGGTGCTATTGGTCATCACGATCGCTGCTGGCCTGGCTTCTTTTGCTTTCTTCCAATTCTATAGAACGCAACCCCCAGCAGGGGATCTGGATGCACTCGTTCAAACGCTGGAAAATCAAGCCGATTTTGAAATATCAAGAGCGATGCTCTTCTCTGAATACTATCAGGACTTTGCTCAGAGGATCTCATCCTATATGCATTCTTCTGCTGTGCAGGAATTATTAGAGCAAAGTATTTTTATGCTCATTTTCCAAATCCCCCTGATTTCATTGATCTATTATTTCTTATTTCAATCATTCAGGTATTCTTTAAATAATTATGAAAAGTTTGTGGTGTTGCTTGTCATGATCTCACCCCTTTTCAGGTTGCCTCTCTTCCTGTTCACAGTTGACTGGGGGCGATGGTTGATCAGCATTTTCATTTCGTCTTTTATTCTGATTTTCTTTCTCTATCAAAATGATTTTGAGCCTGTGCAAAAGGCCTTACAGAAAAACAATCAGCTTTTGGCCAACACCCCCATTGTTTTTCTTGGAGCAATTTTGTTTTTGCTGTATATTCTCCAATTAGGGAAATATTATCATTCACCGGATCTGGAAGCAACTCAATCTATCTTTGTAAGATTACGCGGTACTTTTAATTTGAGCAAACTATGGTCTTTATTATTTGATCTGTAAACATAACTGCTCAGTCGCCCTTTTATATGTTACTGCGAGGACGAAGGACGTGCCTGTGTAGTGACGACAGTTAAGTATCTGAGTTCTAGCGGACTATAAAGTGAATTTACTCACTTAAATCGAGGACACCATGACCACACTTATCCTTGGCGCAACGGGCGCGACGGGGCGCTGGCTGACAAAAGAATTACTTGACCGCGGCGAGTCTGTGCGCGTGATCGTGCGCTCGCCGGAGGGGCTGCCCACTGCCGTGCGGGGGCATGAGAACCTGGAGGTGATTCAGGCCAGCCTGCTGGACCTGAGCGATGCCGAGCTGGTGCAGTACGTGCGGGATTGCGATACGGTGGCGTCCTGCCTGGGGCATAATTTGACTTTACGGGGCCTCTTTGGGCCTCCGCGAAGACTTGTCACCGATGCAGTCAGCCGGCTGTGCGAGGCGGTACGAGCCAATGCACCCGAGAAGCCGGTCAAGTACGTGCTGATGAATACCACCGGGAACTGGAATCGCGACCTGGATGAGCCCATTTCCTTCGGTGAAAGGATCGTCATCGGTTTGCTGCGGCTGGTCTTGCCGCCCCAGGCAGACAATGAGCAGGCCGCGGATTTCCTGCGTATCGGGGTCGGGCAGAATGATGCGATGATCGAGTGGGCTGCGGTGCGGCCGGACAGTTTGATCGATGAAGACGAGGTCACCCCGTATGAGGTGTATCCTTCGCCCATCCGAAGCGGGGTCTTTGATCCGGGGCAGACCAGCCGCATCAATGTGGCGCATTTCATGGCGGCGTTGATCACTGAGGATGCGGTCTGGCAGCAATGGAAGGGGCAGATGCCGGTGATCTATAACAAGGCTGAGTAGTTTTTAGTGCCCAGGTTGGCGAGCATAATTGTAGTGACGAATTTATTCGTCATGGTATGAGATTGCTTAGGTTGAGGCTGCCCCAATTACTTTTGGGACAGCCTCCTCTGATTAAGTCCAAGTAGGGAAAACCCTACCCTTTTTTGATGAACCTCCTGATTGCGCAAAAAGGTATGCAAGGCTATTGTTAAGCCAGGATACAATCACGACTTTTGACATCAGGCAAGGAGAATGGATGACAATTAATTCCAGCGAAGCAGAAAGCCAAACAGATTGGATTATCACAACGCAGCAGTTAACCAAAAAATTTAACGGTGAATTTGGCGTGAGGGATGTTTCCATTGACATCCCCAAAAATGCGATTATTGGATTTATCGGCCCCAGCGGAAGCGGGAAAACGACAACGGTTCGCTTGTTGCTGGGCATCTACCCGCCCACCTCAGGTACTGCGCTTGTTTTTGGTCATGAGCCCCATCGTTTTTCGCAAAACGATCGCGAAAAAATCGGGTATATGCCGCAGTTATTTATGCTGCAAAATGGGCTGACGGTGTGGCAAAACCTGGCCTTTGTGGCCTCGCTCTACGGAATGAAGCGCCGCCGCAGAAGACGTATTCGGGAAAGGCTGGAGCTGGTTGAGCTGACAGGGCATGAAAAGAAACGCGCAGCGGATTTATCCGGCGGCATGCAGCGCCGTTTGAGCCTGGCAGCTGCGCTGCTGCATGATCCTGAATTGATTTTTCTGGATGAACCCACTGCCGGGATCGATCCGGTGTTAAGAAGAAAATTCTGGGATCATTTTCATGACCTGAAAGAACAGGGCAACACCCTGTTTATTACCACCCAGTATGTCTCTGAAGCGGCTTATTGTGACTACGTGGGGGTGATGTCGGAAGGGCGTTTATTAATGGTGGAAACCCCGGAAAATCTCAAGAGGATTGGCATGGGCGGGGAAATTGTCGAATTGAAATTTACTGAAAAACTCACGCCGGCCCAGATAGAGGCTGTCCGCGAACAACCGGAAGTTGCAGCGGGGCAGATTCAAGTGCTGAATGATGAAACGCTGCAAGTAATTGTTGACGATGCAGCCCAGTTGATCCCCACTTTGTTAGGGTGGTGCCAGGAAAATGGGATTGCCGTGATGGAGGCTCAAAAACTCGACCCCTCCTTCGATGATGTTTTTGTTCAGCTAATCAAAAGGTACCGCGATGATTTATAGATTTTTCAACAATATTGCCAGTTTTATTATGCGAATTTCAGCCTTTATATCAAAGGAATTCTTTAATGTGATCAGCCAGCCCAGACTGATGGCGATCCTGATTCTTGGCCCATTCCTTATCCTTTTTCTCTTTGGAATCAGTTATCAAAACACCTTCCGGACTTTGCGGACTGCCATCGTCGTGCCGGAGGGGAAAGAGATCCAGGACTATGTCAATACGATCATTAACCAGCCTATCCCCAATATCGAAGTTGTATCTGTGACTACTGAAAAAACTAAGGCAATGTTTGGTTTACAATCCCGGCAGCTGGATTTGGTGATGGTCGTTCCCCCGGACATTGCTAAAAATCTGGAGGATAATCAACAATCCGTCTTTACGTTTTATCATCAGGAGATTGACCCCTTTGATATCAGTTATGTCGAGATTATTATCAGCCGCCTGAGAGATAAAGCCAACCGTGATGTGCTGTTCAGGTCTGTGGAACAGACCAAGGAGCTGGCTGAAACCTACCGGACAGAGGTACATACCCTGGCCCAGGTGGAATCGCAACTATCCGAGGGAGAGAATCGGGATAACGCTGCCAATGCACAAGTAAATTCCCCAAACAGAAACGCTGCAATCCTGTGGTTTTTATTGCAATCACTGGCCGGTGAGGGAGATAATGCTTCCCCCTCTACTGCGGATACTGAAGGGAACAGCACAGAAACCCGGCTGGAAATCATTGACAAGCAGCTCACCAGCTTTGTCGGTATGGACTCGGCTATTCTGGTGGCCCCTTTCAGAAATGAAGTGCATTCATTGAGTGATGTGGAGATTAAACCGGTTCACTTTTATGTCCCATCGGTGCTGGCGCTGCTCCTTCAGCACATCGCTTTATCGCTGGCTGCGTTATCGATTGTGTCTGAGCGCTTCAGCGGGACGATGGAAATTATGCGTGCCTCCCCTGCAAATGCTTTCGAAATCCTGGTCGGGAAATATCTCAGTTTTTCCATTTTCCTGGGCGTATTGATCGCGATACTGATCGGGCTGGTGCACTTCCTGCTGGGGGTGCCCATGCTGGGAAATTGGATTTACCTTGGGGTGGCGGCCTTTTTGGTAGTGCTGGTTTCATCAGGATTCGGATTTCTGATCTCAAGTTTTGTGCGCAGCGATAGCCAGGCGGTGCAATTTTCGATGGTGTTTTTATTGGCCAGCATCTTCTTCTCAGGATTCTTTTTACAGCTCTATCAATTACGATGGCCGGCACAAATTGTTTCGTGGATTTTACCCGCTACGTACGGCATAAAAACCTTGCAGGATATCATGCTGCGAGGCATTCAGCCGCAAATGAATCTGCTCTTGATCCTTGCCGGGATGGCAGCAGCACTTTTCATAATTAATTGGGCACGTCTGCATCGTCTGTTAGTGCAGCGATAAGCCCTGACGCAAGGGGCGGCATTGACCCTCATTAGAACTTGCAGGACGTGAGCGTGATGCGCTGTTTGGCAGCACCATTGCCGTTACTGGAAGGATGGTATCGTAGACATTATGCCGCAAGGGAAACGCATGACAATCTGCAGGATGTTCGCCGGATTGATGAGAATAATTGTAGTGATAAATTTATTCGTATGGTATGAGTAGATGGGGGAATAACGACTGAAGTCGTTACTACAATCCCGTATCAAAAAACGCCTGTCCCATTCGGGGCAGGCGCAGTTTTTCGTGTAAAATTGGTCTATCATTCTGCAGTTGTCTCAGACAAGGAAAGGCGCTATGGTTTTGATGAAAAGCACGAAGGGGGCAAGTTTTGTGACAAAGCTGATCCTGGTTGTGGTCGTTCTGGGCGTGCTGACGGTGGGGATTCATTATTTTTCCGGCGATAATCTGCAAGGGACGGATTTTTCGATTTATTATCTGGCGCAGCGGGCAGCATTGCTGTATGGGGAAAACCCGTATGGGGATCAGGTAGCCGAATTGGCGCAGATGGCGGTTTACAAACGGCGGGCTGGGCTGATGGAAGACCAGCTGGGTTATGCGTATCCGCCCTACAGTCTGCTGCCTCATTTGCCCACCGTGTGGATGACTTTCTCGTGGGCACAGGCTTTCTGGATGGCGTTAAATATGATCGCATTAACCCTGGGGGTGTATGCAGCTTTTCCCAAGGCGCCCCGCTGGGTAGTTCTCTCGATTGCTTTTATTTATCCGTTCTCTTTTGCCCTCCTGCTGGGTAATTACGTGATCCTTCTGTTTGCTATCCTTTTTGCGGCCTATGCTTTTTTGACCCGCGAGGAGCAAGTTTCAAAGGGCGGATTGGGTATGCTGGGCTTTTTGCTGGCCTGGGCAACGGTCAAACCTCAGTTTTCCTGGTTATATGTTCTCTTCTTGCTGTTGCTTGCGCTGCGAAAAAAGCAGTGGAGCTTTATTACTGGATTTTTGGCTGGTCTTGTGTTCATGCTGATCAGTTCATTTGTTATGGTTCCTGATTGGCCGCTGCTGTGGTATGAGCGGCTGGTCAAGTACCGGGTCTATAACCAGACCTGGATGATGGTCACCTTCTTTTTGCGGGCGATATTGCCGGCCGGGTGGGCTTCTCTTCTTTCGCCGGTAATTTTGGCTGGCGGTCTTGGTTTCACCGGCTGGATGCTGTTCCAATGGTGGCGCGGGCGAATGCCGAATTTGCTGGTGCTGGCGTGGTGCGGGGTAATGATCTTTGCCATCCATCCCCGGGGCAGGTCATACGAGCAGGTTGTTTTTTTGCTGCCATTGATTGTGTGGGCATGCCAGCCCAAAACGACAAGCCTGTTCCCCCGGTCATTCTTCTGGTGGAGCACGCTGGCGGTTTCGTGGGGGGTGTTTTTGCTGGCCAGGTTTGCACCTCACCTGACCACGGTTACGGAATGGCCTTTTCTCTTTCACCTGATCTGGCTGGGGTGGGTCTTCTATCAACACCGGGAGACGTTCCACCGGAAATTGCCAGCAGCAAGCCTGGCGGAGTGATGTTCAGGATGTAGGTTTGAATTCCTGGCGAATCAAAACAGGCTGTCCCGAATTCGGGACAGCCTGTTGTTGTATTGATTTACCGCTGCCGGTTTAGTACATACCGCCGCCGGGCATGCCGCCGCCAGCGGGGGCTGCGGGCTCGGGAGCCGGGATGTCAGTGATCAGGGCTTCGGTGGTCAGGATCATGGCTGCAATCGAGGCTGCGTTGGTCATGGCGCCGCGGGTAACTTTCGCAGGGTCAATCACGCCGCCCTTGACCATGTCAACATATTCCTCTGTGAGGACGTCGTAACCAATCTTGAGGCTCTTTTTGTCAGCCTGGGTGCGGCGGACGTTTTCGAGGATCACGGAGCCGTCTTTGCCAGCGTTTTCAGCAATCTTGCGCATGGGAACTTCCAGGGCTTTGCGGACGATGTTGACGCCGATCTGCTCGTCTTCATTTTCCATCTTGACCTTTTCCACAGCGGGGATGGCATTGATCAGGGCTACGCCGCCGCCGGGGACGATGCCTTCTTCTACTGCTGCCCGCGTAGCGGAGAGGGCGTCTTCGACGCGGTGCTTCTTTTCTTTCAGTTCGGTCTCGGTGGCTGCGCCAACACGGATGATGGCAACGCCGCCGGAGAGCTTGGCCAGACGTTCTTGCAGTTTTTCGCTGTCGTAGTCGCTGGTGCTCTTGTCGATCTCGATGCGGATCTGGTCGATGCGGCCTTTGATGCCGTCAGCATCGCCCTTGCCGCCCACGATGGTGGTGTTGTCTTTGTCAGCAACAACCTTTTCGGCATGGCCGAGGTCTTCCACGGTAGCAGTTTCCAGCTTGCGGCCGGTCTCTTCGGAGATGACGGTGGCGCCGGTCAGGATAGCGATATCCTGCAGCATAGCCTTGCGGCGGTCACCAAAGCCAGGTGCCTTGACGCCTAAAACGTTGAGCATGCCGCGCAGTTTGTTCAAAACCAGGGTGGCCAGGGCTTCACCGTCGATATCTTCGGCGATGATGACCAGTTCGCGCTTGCCGATCTGCACCAGTTTCTCGAGGAGAGGAACGATGTCAGTAGCGGCAGAGATTTTCTTGTCGTGAATCAGGATGTAAGCATCGGCGATCTCGGCTTCCATGTGCTCGGTGTCGGTGACGAAGTAGGGCGAAATGTAACCACGGTCAAACTGCATCCCTTCTACGTATTCCTGTTCAAATTCGAGGCCTTTGGATTCTTCAACGGTGATTACGCCGTCTTTGCCAACCTTGTCCATCACATCGGCGATCAGGTCACCAATGGTGCGGTCCTGGGCGGAGATGCTGGCTACGTTGGCGATGTCGTCTTTGGTGGTCAGTTCGATGGCCTGTTCGCTGATGGCATCGCTGACGGATTTGGCAGCGGCTTCAATGCCGCGCTTGAGCAGCATGGGGTTGGCGCCGGCGGCCAGGGTCTTGAGACCTTCGGTCACAATGGCATGTGCCAGAACGGTGGAGGTAGTGGTGCCGTCACCGGCGATGTCATTGGTCTTGGTGGCTGCTTCTTTGAGAAGCTGGGCGCCCATATTCTCAAAGGGATCTTCGAGTTCGATTTCTTTGGCGACGGTTACGCCGTCGTGGGTGATGGTGGGGGAACCGAATTTGCGGTCAATCGCAACGTTACGGCCTTTGGGGCCGAGGGTAGTTGCAACAGACATTGCAACAACGTCAATACCTGCTTTAAGATTTCTTCGGGCTTCTTCGCCGAAAACAATTTGTTTTGCCATAGGTGTACTCCTTGTTAGTTAATAAGGGAATTATTTCTCAACGATAGCGAGAACGTCGCTTTCGCGCAGAATGAGCAGTTTCTTGCCGTCGATCTTGATTTCTGTGCCGCCGTATTTGGCGAACAAAACAACATCGTCTACTGCCACGTCCATAGCGATGCGGCTGCCGCTGTCATCACGGTCGCCAGGGCCGACGGAGAGAACAACACCCTGCTGGGGTTTTTCCTTGGCGGTTTCGGGCAGAAAAAGACCGCTAGCGGTTTTATCTTCCTGTTCCAGGGGCTCGACCACGATGCGGCTGCCCAAGGGTTTAAGATTGATTGACATACATACCTCCTGATGAATTGGTTATTTGTGTGCGCTGTTTTAGCACTCATGACAATAGAGTGCTAAAGCGTTTGTATCATACCTGTCTTTGAGGAAGCAGTCAAGAGTTTATTGATATTTCTTACATAATTCTGACAATTTGGGGGAGGAAAGGCAATTCGTAACGAGGGAGCAGTCAATCAGGCAGCCAGGGAGCGGGGAGTGAAACAAAGCACGTCTGTTGAGATATTGGTTTCATTCCTTCTGTGCAGAAGCCCATCCCGTTGGAGGATTTTAGCTGAAGGTGGAGGAGCCTCCCGCGGAAGTCAGTTGTGCGCAGACCATCATGCAAAAATGTATGCACGCATGGCGATAATATAAAATCTCAACCGCGGGAGGGCCGGGGCTGGCGGTGAATATACGGGATCATTCGCTATAGGCGAACGCATCCCAAGAAAGTTGATCTTGTGGATGCGTTTACCAGGGCTACCGCCGGGAATAGCCCAGCGAGGTGCAGATGTCCTCGCTGGACTGGACGATTTGCATGACGACCGGCTCGCCGCTGAAACCACGCCGTACCTGACCGAGAATTTCCATTGCTTCGGTGCAGTAGCCGTTGGATTCGCGGTGCAGGGCTGCCAGGGCTGAGCCGTAGGTGTAGTAATATACCACCGTACTGCCAGAGAGGGGCAGGCCTTCAATCACAATGGCCGGGCTGTTGGCTTCTTCGGTGGTACATTCGTTTCCACCATTGCGCACGGCACAGCTTTCTACGGCATTGCAGCCTTGCACTGCGCATTTGAAGGCGAGGATCGAACCCTCATAGTTGCGGGATTTGAAATAGACGATCCCCAAAGCCCCATACGTGTCCGCGTTGGTGGGGTCAAAATTGAGCGCCTTAAGCACGTTGCGACCGGCGATGAAAAATTCACCCATCTGGGAATAGGTTTTGCCAATGGCGGTATAGGGAATGGGATTGGGGATGCTCAAATTTTCATTAATCGAAGCAGCGTTGGCAAAATATTCCAGGGCAATTTCATATTGCTGGAGCTGGCGGTAGTTGACGCCGATGGCGATATAGAGCGGGGTCAGGTTAGGGGTGATCTCGATGGCTTTTTGATATTCGCGGATGGCATCGCCATAGTTCCCCAGTGATTCGAGCACATAGGCGCGCACGCGGTGGACATCCATGATGGTGTCATCCTGAATGAGAGCTTGCTGGCTGTACTGGTCGGCCTGTACCCAGTTTTGTTGGTCAATGAGGATTTCAGCATAATAGGCCAGAGCGAGGGTGTTCTGGTTATCCAGCTGCAGCGCCTGGATGGCGGCCTGTTCGGCCTCGGTCAGGTAGGTGGCGCGCTGGTCGCCGGCCAGGTTAGGGTTGGAACTCCAGTCCATCACAAAGGAGCGCACGGCATGTGCGGTGCTGTTGTCCGGGGTAATTTCAATGGCCTGCTCAATCGTATCCAGCGCTTCCTGCAGGCGGGCTTTTTTCTCTGCATCGGTGGTGAGCAGCTCGGAAGAATAAACCTGAATGCGGGCCAGGTCGGCCATCAGCTCAACGTTTTCGGGTTCCAGTTTGATGGCTTCCTGATAGGCAGTGATGGCTTTGTTCAGGTCACCGGCAAAAAACTGGGTTTCGGCTTCCATTACAAATGAATTTGCGGTGCGGGTTGGGATGGGCGTGGGCATGAAGGGGGACTGGATATCATCGGTTTCAATGCCGCGCAGCACAAATACGCCCACGATCAATAATCCCAGCAGCACGAGGATGCGGTAGGGGTGAAGATTACGATTGTTTTTGCGAAAAGTAATTTCTTTTCCGGTTAAATTCATGGTTATTCGGGGACTGCTTCCTCTCCCCCTTCGGGGGTGGCGGTAGTTTCCGGCTCCTGCGGAGCGAGGGGCGAGTCGGCCACTTCCTGGCAGATTTCGATGATCGCTCCGGCGTTGTAGACGGCGGTATCATCATTGGGCACGCCCTGCACCAGCAGCTGCGAGATTCGCAGCGCTTCGCCGCATTCTCCCTGGCGGGCCAGGCTGAGGCCGTAGGTGTAGTAATATTCTGCCACGCGGCCATAATCCAGCGGCAGGCCATTAACTTTGTCGCCGTCTTCGCTGGTGCCGCCCTGCACTGCCAGGCGGAGGGCGGCGGATGCGGCGGGATATTCGCGGTTGCGGTAATACATCTGTCCCAGATTGCCGTGCATGTAGGGGTCGGAAGGGGTGTCCTTGACGGCCTGCAGGGCATACTGGATGGCTTTGGCGTATTCGCCGACGGTGGCATAGGTGCGGGAGATGTTGGTATCCGGCATGGGGTCGGAAGGATTGAGGGCGTTGGCGCGGTTGAATTCTTGCACGGCTTTATCGTACTGCTGCAAATAGCGATAGTTGCGTCCCAATGCCAGGTGGAGGTCGGAAATGTTGGGATTGATGCCGATCGCAGCTTCAAATTCCAGCGTCGCTTCTTCATAGTTGCCGGTATATTCAAGGACTGTGCCGCGGGCACGGTGGGCTTCGAGGCTGTTGGGGGCCATCATTTCAGCAGTGCGGGAAGCTTCCACGGCTTTGTCCAGGGTAGACAGATCTCCCTGGCCTCCCTGGGCTTGCAGGATGAGAATTTCGGCTTTATAGGCATAGGCGGCGGCGTTGTTGACGTCCAGTTCAATTGCGCGGTCGAGGGCGCTGATTGCCTGGAGATAGTCGCCATTGAAGCCCATCGCCCAGCCGCGCAGGGCATGGCCCATGGAATTATTGGCGTTGAGCAGCAGGGCATTTTCGGCATTGGTGGCCGCCTGGGTGTACAGCCCGGAATAGATTTGCAGACGGGCAGTGGTGATGAAGTTGGCCGGGTTCTGGGGGTCGGAGGAAATGGCCTTCTCGAAGGCCTGAATAGCAGGGCCAATCTTGCCTTCCGCCAGAAACGCTTCCCCTTCGCTGATATAGGTTTCTGGCGAACGGGTGGCGGTGGGGGTGGGGATGAAGAGCGGGGGCGTGGTTGGTACGATGACCTGGTTAACGTAAACTACCCCGGCGATGAGAATCACCAGGACAAAAATGCGCCAGGGCTTGACCCGCCGCCGACGCTGATTGTTCATACTCCATTTACTTCCTTTAAGATACATAGTTTCATCTTACCATTGGCCTGAATTATGCGTCAAGGACGGGTTTTATCAATTCATAATCATATGAACAGAAATGCTTGCAATGGGTGGGGCTTCAAACTACAATACAACTATGAAATTTGATGTGTTCACTTTATTCCCAGGCATGATTCATCCCTATCTGGAGATGAGCATTTTGTATCGAGCCATCCAGAATGGATTGTTGGAAGTGGATGTGCATGACATCCGCGGATGGACGATGGATAAACATCACGTGACCGATGATACCCCTTATGGCGGCGGGGGGGGGATGGTGATGAAGCCGGATCCTATTTTTTCTGCGGTGGAAAATGTGCTGGGCGAATCGCCGGAATGCCCGGTTGTTCTGCTTACTCCCCAGGGCCGCATTTTTACCCAAAAGGTCGCCATTGAATTTTCCCAATATGACCGGATTGCCCTGCTGTGCGGCCGGTACGAGGGGGTGGACGAACGCGTGCGCCAGCATCTGGTGACGGACGAGATCTCTTTTGGGGATTATGTGCTCACCGGTGGAGAACTGCCCGCCCTGGCGATGATTGATGCGTTGACGCGTTTGATTCCCGGCGCATTGGGAGACCCGGGCGGGGCGATGGATGATTCGCACGCTTCCGGGCTGCTGGAATATCCGCATTACACCCGGCCGGCGAGTTTCCGCGGGTGGGAAGTGCCGGATGTGCTCTTGTCTGGCGACCACGGGCGGATTGCCCGCTGGCGTCGCGAGCAGGCCCTGCTGCGTACCTGGCAGCGCCGGCCGGACCTGCTGGAGCATCTGGAGCTTTCGCAGCAGGACAGGGCATTCCTGGAAAAACTAAAATCGTGAACGAAGGGATTGGAAAAATCAAAACTGCGGAAATGCAAAGTGGAGGGATAAATCAATTCATCAGAAAACGAGTTTACCGGGGTTTTATAACGACTAAAGTCGTTACTACAATGTGTTCACTATTCAAGGTGAATGTCAAATTTTCATTTGGAGGCAAACAAAGATGACAGAAGAGAAGAAATTCAGCTATCCTAAAACATTTTTGCTTGGGTTCGGTTTCTTTGGCGTCAGTGTGATCTGGTCGGTATACAACGCCTATGTGCCGCTGATGCTGGCCGGCAAGTATGGCCTCAGCGCCGGCTGGATCGGTTTCTTTATGGTGCTGGATAATATTGCCGCCTTGTTGATCCAGCCCCCGCTGGGCGTGTTCTCTGACCGGCTGCGCACGCCGTTGGGCCGCCGCCTGCCGTTTGTGCTGCTGGGGGCGCCGATCGGGGTGATCGCTTTTGGCTTCATCCCATTGGCATCTGCCTTGCCTCTGTTTATCATGGCCTGCGTGATTTTGCTGTTGAGTATGGCGTTCTGGCGTACGCCGATTGTGGCGTTAATGCCGGACATCACCCCATCAAAATTTCGTTCACAGGCGAACGGGGTGATCAACCTGATGGGCGGCCTGGGGGCTGTGCTGTCTTTTGCCGTGGGCGCAAAGCTGTATCAAATGGACCCGGTTTATGCCTTCTGGATGGGTTCCGGGCTGGTGCTGGTGTCTTCTGTGCTGGTATTGATCTTGATCCGTGAGCCGCGTGAATACATTGCTAAAAAAGTGCATCTGGCTGAACTGAAAAGCGGACAGGGCGAGCGGAACAAGCTGATTGATAATATCAAGGAAGTATTTGCCCAGGAAGACAAGAGCGCCTCGCGCATTTTGCTGGCAATCCTGTTCTGGTTCCTGAGTTATAACGCGGTAGAGGCCTTCTTTACCCTGTATGGAGTCAATCACCTCGGACTGGCTGAGGCTGACAGTGGTTTTCAGCTTACTTACATCTCGTTGATTTTCCTGATCTTTGCCATCCCTTCAGGGTATATTGCGGCCAGGTTTGGCCGCCGCCGCACGATCATGACCGGGGTTTCGATCATGGCGGTGTGTATTCTGTTGATGTACTTTCTGCCGGCGCCAGCTTTGGTCAACAAATTAGGTTCGATCATGGGCTTTGGTCTTTATCCGGTTTCACTGGTGCTGATGCTGGCCGGAATTGGCTGGGCGTTGATCAATATTAACTCTCTGCCGATGGTGGTGGATATGACCGATGATGACCATATCGGCACCTATACCGGCTTGTATTATTTCGCCTCGCAGTCGGCTGCGATTTTGGGGCCAGTGGCCTTTGGCGGGATCATTCAAATCGGCGGCAATAATTACAGGCTGATGATGCTGCTTTCACCGATCTTCCTGGTGGTAGCGTTTGTGATGATGCTGGGCGTCAAGAGTGGCGAGGCGCAATCGGGCCGTTAGGTGATTCTCGCGCTTGCGGCGGGTAGTATGTCCGAGGTGTTCATATAAAAAACCATCCTGCTGTTGTATGCGCATAGGCGGCAGGATGGTTTTTTTGAATTAATGTTAACAATTAATCCCTTGCGATTTTGTGTGAGGCTGAGTATACTTTCATATTACAGGGATGTGTATCCCTGAAATTTCAGTATTTTGTGTTTCAAACTCAAGGAGGAGTTCACATGTACAAGAAGTTAAGTGTCATTCTCGCTGCTTTGCTGGTTTTCTCCATGCTTTTGACGGCCTGCGCCCCGAAACCGGAAACGCCCGTTGTGGAAGAAGCTCCCGAAGAAGCAACAGCCAAGATCTGCCAGGTAACTGACGTTGGCGGTATTGATGACAAGTCTTTCAATGCCACTGCCTGGAAGGGTGTGGAAGATGCGATGGTCGAATTTGGTGTTGAAGGGAAATACCTCGAATCCCAGCAGCAGGCGGATTACGAGAAGAACCTGAACGCATTTGTTGAAGAAGGCTGCGACCTGATCGTCCCTGTTGGTTTCCTGCTGGCCGATGCAACCGCAGCTGCAGCGGAAGCCAATCCTGATCAACTGTATGCGATCATTGACGTTGACTATCTCGAATTCCCGAATCTGCGCGGTTCCGGTTTTGCAATTAACGAATCGACCTTCCTCAATGGTTATCTGGCCGCTGGCATGACCAAAACCGGCGTTGTCGCCACCTATGTTGGCATCGCCTTCCCCGCCACCACCATCTTCATGGATGGTTTCGTGCTGGGTGTGCGCCATTACAACGAAGTGCACGGCACCGATGTGAAGGTTTTGGGCTGGGACTATGAAGCACAGGACGGCCTCCAGGTTGGCAACTTCGAGAGCCTCGATGACGGACGCGCCATGGCTGAGACCCTGATGGACG
>Ga0334889_1002113_pt1 | contig 23453 bp, 25 predicted proteins | sample GraSluR1_MG_2_FD_207222 | JGI IMG/M metagenome (GOLD analysis project Ga0334889, IMG submission 207222) | Sludge microbial communities from methane-producing bioreactor in Wageningen University, Netherlands - Granular Sludge_8_08-R1 | ecosystem: Engineered > Bioreactor > Anaerobic > Unclassified... | reverse complement strand
AGCAGGAATAGCTTTAATGAGTGCTGATAGGTCAAATTGCAACCATGGTACCTCCTTTCGCTCCGAACATTTTTGATCGTGGTTTGATCTCCATTTGGGTAATGTTTTTTTTATTATTTATTGGTAAAACTCATTTTTTTAAATCTAAGCCTAAATTGCATCCAACTCCTGCTAACAGTAAAAAAGAAAAAATGTTATCTTTTCTGTTTTTTACAATCGCAGAGTTATGTGACCACCAGAAAACACTTATTTTAATCAATATTTTTTCAAATACCGAAAAAATGGGCGCTATTTCATAGCGCCCATTAAAAATTTTTTATGAAAACTGTTTCTGCTCTCCTAATTTCCCGGAACAGTAAACCATTTGTCATGAATTTCCTGATATTTACCCGATTCTTTTAATTTAGCAATTGCTTCATTGATGGCTGCTAATAATTCGGTTTCACCTTTACGCATTGTTATTCCGTAAATATCTTCTCCTTCTTTGAATGTCGCAGCAACTTTCATATCAGGAAGAAGCGTCATCCGGAATGATACTTCAGAATAATCATTCACGACAGCATCAGCTCTTTTATTCATAACTTCCATATAGGCTTTATCGGTGGTATCAAAACGTTTAATTTCTTTTATACCTTCAATTTCGCTTACAGCAAAATCTCCAGTAGTTCCAATTTGAACCGCAACTACTTTTCCTACTAAATCTTCTGGCCCTTTTATCGAGTCATCATCTTTTCGAATCGCAATTGCTTGAGATGTTTGATAATAAGGGTCACTCATGTCTTTGGACTTTAACCGCTCTTCAGTTATTGAAGTCGAAGACATGATGATATCAAACTTTTTCGAATCCAAAGCTGGAAATATCCCATCCCAAGCTGTATCAATAAACTCTGCTTTGACTCCCAACAACTCGGCGATGGCGTTACCAAGGTCAATATCAAAACCAATCATATTTCCTGCTTCATCATGATATTCCATCGGTGGATAAGTCGCATCCGTCCCAATAATGATTGTCCCCCGTGCTTTTATATCATCCAGGGTCGACGCCATAGCCAACGAACTCAAACCTATCATTCCAACCATAATGACTAAAAAAATTACTAAGTGTTTTTTCAAATGAATCCCTCCCAATTTTTGAAAATAATATCATTGATAAGAATTTTATGTCAATGAAAAGATAACTGCCAAATACTTTATTCTTCCACCCCTGGATTATAGCTCCGACGTGATAAGTTTTCAAATTTCGTAAAAGCATTCCTAAAAAGAAGCTCGACAGCACCAACCGGACCATTTCTTTGTTTGGCTACGATAACTTCAGCAATATTTTTTTTACTCTGGGTATTGGGATTATAATACTCTTCCCGATATATAAACATTACCAAGTCGGCATCCTGCTCAATCGCTCCACTTTCACGCAGGTCCGAAAGCTGGGGCCGCTTGGGGTTTCTCTGCTCCACTGCTCTGCTTAATTGAGAAACAGCAACAACTGGTACATCAAGTTCCCGAGCCATGGCTTTTAAAGATCGCGAAATTTCTGAAATTTCTTGTTGTCGATTCTCGGTTCGTATATGGCCACTCATTAATTGTAAATAATCAACGATGACTAAGCCCAAATTTTTTTCTATCTTTAGTCTCCTGGCTTTCGCACGCAATTCAAGAACGGTAATTCCTGGTGTATCGTCAATATATATTGAGGCGCTTGCTAACCGTCCAGCTGCTGAAGCTAATATCGGCCAATCTTTTTCATTAATAAGCCCTCTTCTCACCCGAGATGCATCGATTCCGGCCTCTCCACAAAGCATTCTTTGGGCAATGTGATCTCGTGACATTTCAAGACTGAAAAATGCCACTGGTATCTTTTTATTAATGCCCACATGCTGAGCTATGTTCAGGCAAAAACTGGTTTTTCCCATTCCAGGCCTGGCTGCAATTACAATCAGCTCGGAAGGATGAAATCCAGCCGTAATATTGTCCAAATCAACAAAACCGGTTGGAATGCCAGTTATATGCTCATCACGATGATAGAGGTCCTCAATACGATCAAAAGCTTCATTGATGACTGTTTTTAGAGCAACAAAATCACTTTTTATCCGGCTTTGCGATAACTGCAAAATCATATGCTGTGATCGATCAAGTAATTCAGTAGCATCGATTTGATTTTCATAACTTTCTTTGATTATCTGGGTACAAATTTGAATTATAAACCGAATAATAGCTTTCTCTTCAACGATATGAGCATAATATTCAACATTCGCTGCAGTTGGAACTAAATTGGTTAAAAGTGCTAAATACTCAAGACCTCCCACTGTCTCCAGTTGATTTTTCGCTCTGAGCTTTTCAGCCAGAGTAACAATGTCACAGGCTTTATCTTCTTCAAAAAGCTCGCCAATTGCAGTAAAAATGATCCGATGGTTATCATAATAATAATCTTCCGGTCGAAGAATTTCCAATGCTTTAAGAAGAGCGTTCCTCTCCAATAACATTGAACCCAAGGTCGCTTGTTCCGCTTCGAGACTTTGGGGAGGTACTCTTTCTATACTCAGGATTCTTTCACCTCTTTTGAAACATCCGGTTGAACACTTTCTTCGGGGATAATCTGAACCTGTACTGACCCATAAATACCTTTGCCAAAATGGAGTTTAACTTCGGTTTCACCTAGGTCTTTGATTGGTTCTGGAAGATCAATAAATTTACGATCCAATTCTAATTCTAATATTTCTCCAATTTTATCAGCAATTTCTTTGGAAGTTACTGAACCGTAAAGTTTTCCTTTTTCTCCAGCTTTTCTATTAAATTCAAGACGTAATCCGTCTACCTTTTTTTGAAGCTGACGAATAGCATCTAACTCTTTTTCTTCTCTTTGCTTTTTCTTGCGCTTCAAAATATCAATTTGAGTCAAACTCCCCTTGGTCGCTTTAATCGCCAATTTCTTTGGAAGGAGATAATTTCTAGCGTATCCTTCTTTTACCTCGATAACATCACCTTCATCACCGAGGTTTTCCACTTTTTGTAAAAGTATAAGTTGCATAATATCACTCCTTTTCTGCAATGAAACCTCTATCCTCAAACTTATTAGCCCAAAACATCATGAGAACTGATCCTTCACATTATCCCTTTGGTGAGCTCATTTTTCTAAAATCAAACCAGGTATCGAGAACTCCTAACCAGCTTAAAATCGTACTAAATATTGGCTGGAATACCACAAATAAAAGAATTATTATTTTTACACCACGAGATTGAATATAGCGACTCAGAAAGTAATATACAATGGCAACTCCCTGAACGATAAAAAGAGATTGCGTTACAATTTGTAAGTTGAGACCGATTCTTCCGTAAATGGTTTCCCCGCCAAACAAGACAAACATCCAACTCAGGATAAACATCCAAAAAACCGAAACCGGGAATTTCCAGTTCCGAAAGGCTGGATATTCTGGAAAGGGTATTCCGATTTTCTTCCCTACCCATGATCCCAAAAAAAAATTAATGGTGGTATCAAGTATGGAAGCTACCACTAATATTGCCGGAAGAGCAAGGTTTATCAAGGTTACTATTTGCTGAAAGTTTTCCTCCCCAATTCCTCCAAACACTTGAGAAGTCCTTTGAAAGGCTTCCTCCATGATTTGAAGGTTTTCAACAATCGGGTTGATTCCGGTTATGAGGAGTGCAAAACCGATTAATGCAATCTTAGATAAAAGCGATACCAAACTGCCGAAACCGATTACTTCAAAAAAAGAATATTTCCTTTTGATTGCATATCCCAAAAAAATCCCAATCAGAGTATAACTAATACAGATTAGAGCTGGAATTAAACCGGTAAAAGCGACTAATAGAGTGGCTACACCGGCGGCTAAAGTACCAGTTCTTAAATCCCAGCGAACTACTAAAAACAATACCGGTAATGGACAAAAAAAACTTAAAAAGAAACCGAATAATGGTAGGTAAACACTTGATAAATATAAAACTACTGTTAAGGCAGCCAAGAAAGCTCCCTCAACAGTAGGTCTGAGTTTCCTCATTTTTTTTCAATCGAGTCGAAATTAATCAAGCGAATAGGGAAGTAAACCAATTTCCCGAGCTCTTTTGATGGCTATTGAAAGTTCCCTTTGATGTTTAGCACAAACACTGGTAACTCTTTTCGGAACAATCTTCCCTCTTTCACTAATAAAACGTCCCAAACGATTGATATCCTTATAATCGATTGGACCTTTTTCAACACAGAAAATACAATTTTTCTTTCTTGAACGTCTAAAAAATCTTTTTCCTGAATCTCGCTCAGATCTCATCAGTATCTAACCTCTCTTAATATTTTAAATTCTTTTTATTGCTGAAGTCGAAAAATATCTTTAAGAATCACTTCAACTGTCGTTTTTTTCTGAGCACCCACTTCACCAAAGGTGCGTATTTGCAACGATCCCTCACAATAAACCCAACTCCCTTTTTCGATTGACTGGCTGCAATAGAGGGCTTGATCGTTCCAAGCAATAACCGGAAATACATCGAATTCTTCTGCTGTACCAGTCGAACTTGGTTTTTCTCTCAACACTTCAATCGAAAAAGAGCATATAGGAGAACCACTTGGTACATAACGAAGTTCTGGTTTATCGGTTATTTGACCTATCAAGATGATCCTATTCAGATGGAGTTTGTTCATCGTTACTTTCAGGCTCAGAAGCTTCAACTTCCTCAGGTTGTGGCTCGGGACTGTCTTCAATTACGGTTGCTTCCACTGATTTATTTTCTTTTACAGCAACCTTTTTCTTTTCTTCTTTCACCAGGATATGACGTAGAGCCGAATCGATAAACTGAACAGTTCTAACCAATTCCTTAACTGATTGGGGAGAAAGCGAGAAGTTAAAAAACACGTAAATTCCTTCAGTTTGTTTGTTAATGGGATGAGCGAGACGCCTCTTTCCCCATAAATTAGTCCCGGTGCATTCTCCTCCGAGTTCTGCTATCCGAGACTTTACATTTTCAATAACCTGACTGACTTCTTCTTCGGTCAAAGTTGATCGAAGAACCATTCCTAATTCGTACTGATTCATTTCATGTCCTCCCTTCGGTCGTTTGGTTTCATCTTATTGAAGACGAAACAGGGAAAAAATTCTTCATTTATTTAACAATTTAACTTCATGGATGATTGGTTTTTATCGAATAGCTTAAGTTCCTTCCTCCCACGAAGCCAAATACTTTTTTTGACGAGGAGTGAGTTCCTCAATTTTTACCGATAAAGAAGATAGTTTTAAACCAGCAACGTTCATATCGATATCATCGGGAACTTTATATACTTGATTTTCAAGGGAGATTGCTTGTTCTTTTAAATATTTCACCGATAAAGCCTGGTTGGCAAAACTCATGTCCATAACAGTTGGAGGATGTCCTTCGGCACAAGCCAGATTCACCAGTCTTCCTTCAGCCAAAAAGAAGAGTTTTTTTCCATTGGACAAGGTAAACTCTTCAACCAATGGTCGAACTTCCCTCCGGTTGACGCTCATTGATTCCAATTCTTCTCGATCTATCTCGACATTAAAATGACCGGAATTACACAGAATCGCACCATCATTCATTTGGAGAAAATGCTCTTTACGAATGACAGAAATATTCCCAGTAACTGTTATAAAAAGATCCCCCCAAGCCGCAGCATCTAACATGGGCATCACTTCATAGCCATCCATCAATGCCTCCAAAGCTTTAACCGGGTTAATCTCGACTATCCCAACTCTCGCACCCATTCCACGAGCCCGTAGGGCAATACCTCTTCCGCACCATCCATACCCGACTACCACAACTTTTTTTCCGCTGAGAAGAATATGGGTTGCCCGAAGTATTCCCTCTAAAGTACTTTGACCGGTTCCATATCGGTTATCAAAGAGATGCTTGGTATCTGCATCATTGACCGCAATCACCGGATACCGCAATTGACCTGCTTTTGCCATACTTTTTAATCGGACTACACCGGTAGTTGTCTCCTCTGTTCCACCTATAACCTGGGAAATTCGAGATCCACCTTTTTGATGAAGAGTTGACACCAAATCCGCACCATCATCCATAGTAATCTGAGGACTCGTTTCTAACACTTTGTCGATATGTTGATAATAGGTTTCACGATCTTCCCCGCATATGGCATAAACGTTAATACCAAAATCCTTTACCAAAGAGGCGGCAACTTCATCCTGAGTGCTAAGGGGGTTGGAAGCACAAAGAGCTACCTTTGCTCCACCTTCTTTTAAGGTTATCATCAGAACGGCAGTTTCAGAAGTCACATGTAAACAGGCCGCAATCAGGACTCCATCCAGAGGTTTTTCTTTTTTCCATTGTTCTGCTATGCCTGAAAGAACTGGCATCTCGCGGCGAACCCATTCAATTTTTTTCCTTCCTGCCGGTGCTAATTCAATATCTTTAATATGATATTCCATTCTAATCTCCTCTTACATCCCGGCTAAATCTTGAATGATTTCCACTTTATCCGTCTGTTCCCAGGTAAAATCGGGATCATTTCTACCAAAATGACCATAGGCAGCAGTCTTCTTGTAGATCGGCCTTCGAAGACGCAGGTCGCGAATAATCGCCCCTGGTCTAAGATCAAAAGTTTTCTTAACAATATCCAGAATCTCTTCATCGGAAATCCTACCGGTTCCGAAAGTTTCCACCGAAATTGAAACCGGTTTCGCCACACCAATCGCATAAGCCACTTGTATTTCACACTTTTCGGCAAGACCAGCAGCAACAATGTTTTTTGCTACATAACGGGCAGCATAACTGGCTGAACGGTCAACTTTGGTTGGATCTTTCCCAGAGAAACATCCACCCCCATGACGGCCTATTCCACCATAGGTATCAACAATAATTTTTCTACCGGTTAAACCAGTGTCTCCCTGAGGTCCTCCGATAACAAACCGGCCGGTTGGATTTATCAAAAAACGAGTTTGACTATTGATATATTCAGCCGGTATCACCGGACGAATAACTTCTTCTACCAGGTTTGTTTCAATAGTTTGATGGTTAACATCGGGATGATGCTGAGCAGCAATAATTATCGTATCGATATTCTGAGGTATTCCGTCAAGGTAATTTACTGTAACTTGAGTCTTTCCGTCAGGACGCAGGTAAGAAAATATTCCTTTCTTTCTTACCTCGGCTAAACGGTAAGCCAGTCGATGTGCCATTGCGATTGGAAAGGGAAGCATCTCGATAGTTTCATTGGTTGCATACCCAAACATTAATCCCTGATCGCCAGCTCCCAGAGAAAGGTCTTCGTCCTCGGTTGTTTCACCTAATTTTGATTCGAGACTTTTATTGACCCCTAAAGCAATATCAGGTGATTGTTCATCAATGGCAGTTAGAACCGAACAGGTTGCATAATCAAATCCAAATTTAGCCCGCGTATAGCCAATTTCACGAATAGTTTCTCTTGCCACTCGTGGAATATCAACATAGCATGAGGTACTGATTTGACCTGCAATCATTACCATTCCAGTCGCCACTAAAGTCTCGACAGCAACACGACCTTTAGTATCTTGTTCGTAAATAGCATCCAGGATGGCATCCGAAATCTGGTCCGCCATTTTATCGGGATGGCCCTCGGTTACTGATTCCGACGTTATTTGATACTTTTTCCCTGGCATTTTTTGACCTCCCTTTTCATACCGACTTCATTTTCGAATTATCAATTTAATAATTTGTATTCTATCACTGCCTCATTGGCACTTTTTATCATGGTTTTAATAAAAATTAGTTTCTCTTCACCTTTTTATCTGGGATTAAACTCATAGTATGATGAGAACCCGAAGCTGTAAAATAACATATTCTCCACTACGATGTCAATCTATTTCGTTGATCTTATTTATCTGTAATTCCTTAGAATAAACCAAATGAGCATTTCTCCATAACTTTTCCAACAGATAATAGTGTCTCTCTTCCTCTCGAAAAATATGAACGATAACATCACCGTAATCCATAAGAATCCATTCACCAACATCGAATCCCTCAATATGAAAGGGTTGAACTGAGTAGGAGTCCAAGGTCTTTTTTATTTCCTCGGCAATAGCTTTGGTTTGGATAAATGTCGCAGCACTGCCAATAACCCAATAATCAGCCACGGGAAAAACATCCCTCAGGTCAAGAACTACAACGTCCTGCATTTTCTTTTCATCAGCGACATCCAAAACGATTAAACATTTTTCTTTAGGATTCATTCGGCTGTTCCTCTACTCTTTTCTCTTTGAGAAAGAATTCGGTAACCAACTTTTTTGATGTGTCTAAATCTGGTTCCCAATAACTTACCCCCTCTATATAGGCTGCTTCCCCTGGCATCATATCGGTTATCATCACTCTTTCATTTAAGTCCTTAAACCAAAGACCTAAATTAATAAGTTCTTCATTGGAAAAATTGGTTATCAAGGCTTGACGTAATTCTTGGATAATTTGTGGCATTTTAGGAAGATTTAAGGGATTATCAATCTCATGAAATAAAGCCTGAAGAAAATTTTGCTGCCTTTTGATTCGACCAATATCTCCCAACTTATCATTACGATACCGAACATATTGTAAGGCTTTATCGCCCTTCAGGCGCTGTTTGCCTGCTGAAATATTGATTACCAAGTCCTGAGCTCGATCAGTGTATTTCATATCACTTTCTACGTCAATTTCCACTCCGCCCAACAGGTCAATAACCTTTTCAAATCCTTGATAGTTAATTTCTACTGTATAAGGAATATGAATGTCTAAGTTTTTCTCAATCGTTTCTTTGAGAAGTTGGATCCCGCCCTTGGCATAAGAATGATTGACTTTATCATATCCATTACCCGGTACTTCAATGCGGGTATCGCGGGGGATGGAAAACAAAAGAATTTCTTCACTCTTGGTGTTGAGACAAAGTAAAATAATGGTATCACTCCGTAAGGGTTTAATGCTATCCTGACCAACTACTAAAATAGTGGTACTTTCTGGTGGGGCATAACCCATAACCGTTTGTACCAATTTATTCCGAATATTATGATTATTGAGACCAAAAAAAAGGATTCCGCCTATAATAAACCCAATGGCTAAATATAAATATTTATAACTTTTCTTTCTTCTGCTTCTTTTCATTCGCTTCCTCTATGGATATTCCAATAATTTTATTCCAAGCTTCCAAGCTGACTGGATAAATAATTTTCTTTGTTGAAAGTAAATAATTCACTTTCATTTCTAAAGTTTTTGTAAAAGCTACTTGAAGTCCTCTCTGCAAAGCTTCACGAATTGTATCACTTTCTTGGAATCGACGTCCACTTTCCGATAAATCAGCCACAAAAAGTATTTTATCAAAATTACTCATATCTTCACAGGCAGTTGCATGCCAGCAAACAGCACGAAGTATTGAATAATCTGTAATGCCAAACTGCTCAGCAATAAATCGGGGACCTGCAAAAGCATGAAATATAGCCGGAATAGAATAGCCAATTGGAAGAAAAAAGGGCGGGATATATTGAACCATCTCCTTACAAGCAAGAGCTCTTGCAGAATCATGGAGAAGGCCTGCTAGATAGGACTTTTCTGGATCTTCACCAAAATCAACTGCCAGCGTTCTGGCTTCCTCGGCAACTCGAATTGAGTGATTGAATCGTGAGGGAGAAATCATATTTTTAAGCTGCTTAGTGATATACTCATTCATTGACATAAAGCCCGTTTTTTTTAATATAGTTTTCAACGGCTTCGGGAACCAAATATTTAATTGATTCTCCCTTTTTGACCCGTCGCCGAATTTCCGACGAGGCAATGGCCAGAGCAGATACTTCTATCATTTTCACCTTTTGTCGATATTTCTCTTCCATACTCACCATTTTATAGCCAGGTCGAGTTGCTGCCACAAAGGTACATAATCGGAAAAGCTCTTCAGGATTGTTCCAGCTTGAAATCTGTGCAAAAGCATCGGCTCCGGTGATAAAATAGATTTCACTTTCATCTCCCCAAAATTCACGAAAATATCGCAGTGTATCAACTGCATAGGAAGGTCCAACCCGTTCCAACTCCACTCGGGAAACTCGAAAATAGGGATTGGTAATAGTCGCCAATACCGCCATTAAATACCGATGCTCGGGACTGGTTATCACTTGTCCAACCTTATGGGGTGGTCGTGCTGAAGGAACAAAAACCACCTCGTCTAAATGAAAATAATCTCTCACTTCTTCGGCAGTAACTAAATGTCCCAAGTGGATCGGATCAAAAGTACCACCCATAATACCTTTTTTCATCTAAACCTATCTCTCCTTGGAATATCTGGTTCAAATATTGTTTTTTAATTTTTTAAGCGTTCCGAATCTGCCCGGTTCCATAAACCACGTATTTTATTGTGGTTAATTCTTGCAATCCCATGGGTCCCCGGGCATGAATTTTCTGAGTACTAATACCTATTTCTGCTCCCAGACCAAATTGCTCTCCATCGGTAAAACGAGTTGAAGCATTGACATAAACTGCTGCTGAGTCAACCTTCTCCATAAAATTCTTGGCATTCGAATAATTTTCGGTAATTATTGATTCAGAATGGCGGGTTCCATAAGTATTGATGTGCTCGATGGCTTCATTTAGAGTTTTAACTACCTTAACCGCTAAAATCAAGTCGAGATACTCGGTTTTCCAATCATCCTCGGTCGCCGGAATCAAATCAGGAAGAATTTGACGAGCTTGCTCACAGCCTCGAATTTCAACTCCGGCTTTTTTGAGAGACATAGAGACTTGGGGTAGAAATATTTTGGCAATATCCTGGTGAATTAATAATGTTTCTACAGCATTACAAACACTCGGTCGTTGGATTTTCGCATTCATAACAATCCTTTCTGCCATCCCTAAATCGGCTTCTTTATCAACATATACATGACAATTTCCAACACCGGTTTCAATAACCGGCACTTGAGAATGAGTCACAACGTTATGAATCAAACCAGCACCTCCTCGGGGGATCGCTACATCAATATACTCTCTCAGGGCCAACAGCTGAGCAATGTCATCGTGACTGGTACTTTCAATGAGCTGAACCGAATCTTCAGGAAGAGAATATTGACGGAGAGATTCGCGGGCTAAAAGGATTAGCAATCGGTTCGAATTGAGGGCGGAACTACTTCCTCTTAAAACTAAGGAATTCCCAGATTTTATTCCTAATCCAATGCTATCGATGGTCACATTGGGTCGAGCTTCATAAATAATCGCCAAGACTCCCAGTGGAACTCTCACTTTGGTTACCATTAAACCATTCGGCCTCTTCCAGCCTGAAATAACTTCCCCAACCGGATCAGCAAGAGCTGCTACTTGTCTTAAACCATCTGCCATTCCTTGAATTCTTTTTTTATTGAGGATTAAACGATCAATGAACCCGGATTTCATATTGTTTTCTACAGCAATTTTTATATCTTTTTGGTTTTCCTGCTCAATCCGAGATTGTTCTCCTTCTAAACGTTGAGCCAGATCCCCAAGAAAATCATTTTTTTTCTGGGTTGAAACCGTCGCCAGCAATTGAGCAGCCTTTTTTGCTTTCTGAGCCTGAACCTTCATATCTTCAGCCACTGTCTTTCTCCTCCCTATTGAATAACACTAAGTTATCAACATGAATCACTTCAGTATTTATCTCTTGATTAAAAAAAACTTCCTGTAACTCAGTAGTATGTAAACCACGGATTTTCTTTAACTCTGTCGATGAAAAGTTTACCAAACCCTTGGCAACCGATTGACCTTCTTCATTGACAACTTCAATGCAGTCACCTGAATCAAAAACGCCTTCTACTCCCTTGATCCCTGCTGGTAATAAGCTTTTATTTCTCATTAAAGCGAAATAAGCCCCCTCATCGATGATAACCCGACCTCGGGTCATCATTCCAAAGGCAATCCAACGCTTCCGGTTTTTGAGGACCTTGGTCTGAGGGTAAAAGAAAGTTCCAACTTCATCGCCAGCAAATATTCTTTGAATAATAGAAAAATCCTTCCCCAAAGCCAAGATGACCCCAATACCCGAAAAGGTCGCCATACGACTAGCCATAATTTTACTTTTCATCCCACCAGTTGAAATATTGCTCCCCTCCCGGCCAGCCATCCTTTCAATTTTATCATCTATCCTCTCAACTTCTTTTATGAGGATAGCTTCGGAGTTTTTTTTGGGATCAGAGGTAAACAGTCCCTCAATGTCAGAAAGGATGATAAGAAGCTGGGCATTGATTAGTGAAGCCACCAAGGCTGATAGGCGATCATTATCACCAAATTTTAATTCTGCTATGGCAACGGTGTCGTTTTCGTTAACAATCGGCAAAACATTGAAATCGAGAATGGTTTGAAAGGTATTACGGGCATTGAGATATTTATGTCGATTATGAACGTCTTCCGGTGCTAACAATATCTGGGCAACTGGAATACCAATTCGAGAAAATACCTGGCAATAATTCTGCATAAGAATACCTTGGCCTACTGCTGCCATTGCTTGTTTGAACGGGATATCGTTTCTTTTTCGTTTCAACCCTAAACGACTCATTCCACAAGCCATAGCACCCGATGTCACTAAAATGACTTTTTTACCACTTTGACGGAGTTGATGAATGTTTCGAGCTAATTCCTCTAATCGGGGAATTTCTAAAACAAAATTTTTAACCAACAATGAACTCCCGACTTTTATAACGACCACTCGGCTGTTTTCAATAAAATCAATTCGCTTCATCGGTTTATTAAAATGATCATTTGGAAGTGGTTTTATGGGCTTCAAGGCGTTTTCCAGTCCAGATAAAATTCAAATTTTCTATTTCAACTATTGATCCGGGTTGAATGGCAGAAAAATATTTTAGAAAGTCAAAATGAACCAACTTTTGGTTAAAAATCGAAAGAGCATTATCGGAATTCCAATCGATCTCCGCAATTAAACGATCAAGAAAAGGCGTTGAAAATCGATAATGACGGGATCGAATAGGACTCAATGGGGTATTTTTGGATTGAGAAAGAATTTCTTTGGTAAAAATTTCAGGGGCATTTTTTAAAAATTCGATAATCGCATCGAGTAGTTGATTCATTCCTTCCTTGGTAAGAGAAGAAACCCCAAAAACCGGAATACCCTGCTGCTCAAGAGTTGATTTAAATTCATTAAAATTTTGAGCAGCTTTGATAAGGTCAAGCTTGGTGGCCACTACAAAAAAAGGTTTGGCTGCCAAAGAAGAGCTATAAGCTTCAAATTCCCGACGAAGAGTCAAAAAATCGTCATAGGGATTGTTCTCAGAATAGAATTGGGATAAATCCACACAATGGAGGATCAAACGTGTCCTTTCTATGTGTCGTAAGAATTCTAAACCCAAACCAGCACCACGGCTGGCACCTTCAATAATGCCCGGAACATCGACCATAATAAACTGCTGGTCATGATGATTCACAACGCCTAAATTCGGATGAAGAGTAGTAAATGGATAATCAGCAATTCGAGGTTTTGCAGCGCTTACTACTGAGAGCAGTGTTGATTTTCCAGCATTAGGAAAACCACTAATGCCTACATCAGCAATTAATTTAAGTTCTAAGCGAATCTCTCTCGCTTCACCCAATTCTCCTTTTTCGGCAATGCGGGGAGCTTGATTGGTCGATGTTGCAAATGAACTATTCCCTCGTCCTCCTCGCCCACCTCGGGCTATTATGACTTCTTGCTTATCTTCAGTTAAATCAGCTATGATTTGATTATCTTTTTGATCAATAATTTGAGTGCCAACCGGTACTACTAAAACCACGTCAGCTCCATCTTTTCCAAATTGATTTTTCCCTTTACCTGGTTCACCATTTGATGCTTCGTAGACTTTCTGAATAGCAACATCATATAAAGTTTTTTTCTGAGATAATGCAATAGCAATTACGTTCCCTCCCTTTCCGCCATTCCCACCTGCTGGCCCACCTCGAGGGACATATTTTTCTCTTAAAAAACTGATCGCACCATCACCACCACGACCAGCACGAACTCTTAATATGACCTGATCAACAAACAATTAAACACCCCAAATTACTGAATCAATCATTCGATTCTCCAAGGCTGAATAAAAAAATGAGTTGGATAATAAAAAGGAGAGTTTCTTATTTTAATAAACTGATATTAATTATGAATCCAGAGAAGGCATCTCAGGGAGAATCGAGACATATTTCCTCCCAGCTTTCTCTTGATAAACAACATATCCACTTTGAAGGGCAAAAAGGGTATAATCCTTGGCTGTCCCCACATTTATCCCTGGTTTGATCTTTGTTCCTCGCTGTCGAATAAGAATGTTGCCAGCCAAAACATACTGACCACTAAATTTTTTTACACCAAGCCTTTGAGCGTTACTATCGCGTCCATTTTTCCCGCTTCCGCCTGCTTTCTTATGTGCCATGGTTATTAAAGCCTCCTCAAGGATTAGGATTCAATTGATTGAATTTTTATTAAAGTCATTGGTTGACGATGACCAGTTAAACGTCGGTATTTCACCTTCGGTTTATATTTAAAAACCACAACTTTTTTGGATTTCCCATTTCTTAACACGATACCTTTAACTTTGGCACCCTCCACATAGGGGCGACCGACAACAACTTGGTCCTGATTACGAATAAATAAAACTCGTTCAAAAACCACTTCATCTTTTATATTTCCTTGATAACTATCCAGTTGAATGACCGAACCTTCTTGAACTGGATATTGTTTTCCACTGGCTTCAATAAGAGCGAACATTATAAATCTCCTCCATTCCAAAGTCATACTTTTATTCAGATTATTTATTCCTTTATTACAATTATATTCTTGGTTTTAACCCTGCTTTTTAACGGTTAAGACTGTATCAAGATTGAAGGCTTTTGTCAAACGGGACTAACAATGATTATTCTATTTTATCGATAGATTCTCGAATCCCGTCTTCACCAACTCCAACAATCGAATAACGACGTAGAGATAAATTTGGATCGATTTTCCATACCAATTCTTTACTGTATACCTTTTTTAAATTATTTAAAAATATTTTTCCATTATTTTTTAAATAATCCCCCAGCTCTTGTCCTACAGTAAAACCAATGGTCGTTGATTGAGAATGGCGACAAATTTCTTCAACCCGCCTTAAAAAATTAATAGCGATAGTCTCCATCGAAAGAACTCTCCCTTCACCTTGACAACAATTACATGGTTGGCAAAGAATGGCATCCAGGTTTTTTCTAACTCTTTTTCGAGTCATTTCCACCAAACCCAGTTCGCTCATCTGAACCAAACTGGAACGGGTTCGGTCGTGAGACAAAAATTGCTCAAAAACATTCATAACCATTTTTTGATGTTCTTTCTTCCCCATGTCAATAAAATCAATTAAAATTATCCCCCCGATATCTCGGAGTCGTACTTGCCGGGCAATTTCTTCCGCCGCTTCTAAATTGGTTTTTAAAATAGTTTCTTGGAGATCTTTCTTTCCAATATATTTTCCGGTATTGACATCAATCACTGTCATTGCTTCAGTTCGGTCAAAAACCAGATACCCTCCGCTTTTTAGCCAAACTTTCCGGCTTAAGGCTTTTTCTAATTCCCGATTTAAATTAAAATGATCGAAAATGTTTTCTTTACTATCAAAAAAATGAATACGGTCGACGAAACGAGGAATCATTGATTCAATAAAATCTTTTAATTTCTGAAAACCAAAATAGGAATTAATCCAAATTTCACCTAAATTATCATCAACAACATCTCGTATTAGCGTATAAATTAGGCTTGCTTCTTCATAGAGAACCGCTGGAGCTGAAATGAGTTCGGCTTTTTTCATAATTCGGTTCCATAAACGAAGCAGTGATTCGATGTCTTCTTTTATTTCTTCATTACTTTTACCCTCAGCAACTGTTCTCACTATGACTCCCATGTTGGCTGGTCGAATTTTTTCAATTAATTTCTTCAGCTTATCTCGTTCTTCTGAAGAAGAAATTCGATGGGAAATACCCATATTATTCATTCCGGGCATTAAAACCACGTATCTCCCTGGTAAAGAAATTTTGGTCGTCACTCGAGCCCCTTTAGTTCCCATTGGTTCCTTGGCTACCTGAACAACAATTTCCTTTCCGGTTTGAAGGAGTTGATCTATGCTCTTTATTTTCCCTTTCTCATCCAACAGGATATCTCCAATAAACAAAAAAGCATTTTTATCAAAACCAGTATTAACAAAAGCCGATTGTATACCGGGTAGAACATTTTCTACGATCCCTTTAAAAATATTTCCTGCTAATCGTTTTTCGGCTGCTCTTTCAAAGAAAAATTCTACTACTTGTCCATTTTCCAAAAGCGCAGCACGAACTTCGGCTTCAGACATATCTATGACGATATCTTTTTTCAATGTTTAACCCTCCGCTAATTAAAACCAATAATAATTTTGCTTGATTATTTCCACTAAATTTTCTCGATTAAAACCTGATTCTTTCGGCATAAATTCTAATGATTTATAAGGATTCAATAGAATGTTTTTTTTCTTAAACAAGAATGATATCATACATTCTTGTTTTTCCATTTTTTTTCTTTCTAATTCTTCAATATCTTCTATGGAGAATAATACCTGGTGATTGCCAATATTACCCTTATCTTTAAAAATAAAGGCATATTGAACGCTAATCAGCGATTTCATGATGCTGGGAAAGTCGAGAGGGATTGAGTTGACTTCAACAACTCTCATTTCTTCCAGTACTTGTGAATTAAGAATGTTTTTGAGTTGTTCAGGTTCTATAAATTCATAAAAGGTCATATCAAGATATTCGGTCCAGCTTATAACACCAGTAACAGTGGCCGGCCCAAATGATAACAAAGGACGAGGATTAAAACCTTGAGAAAAAACTATCGGAAGCCCCGCCCTTCGTAAGACTCGATCCCAAAATCGAGTAAGATCTAACTGGGAAAGAAGATGAAAAGGCACTAATTTGAGATGTCGACAACGATAACGATAACGATCGGTAAAATTCATGATGAACAAACCCCACAACTCATACATTCCTGAAAATGAATACATCTGGGTGTAACCTCTTGGCGGCGAGATTTTTCCAACTCTTTTAATAAATATTCCTTCTTCACTCCAGAGGAGATATGATCCCAGGGAAGAATTTCTTTTGGGTCTCGCCATCTTTCTGAATAAAAGTGATAATCCAAACCTACTTCTTCAAAGGCTAGTTTCCATCTTTCAAAAGAAAAGAATTCCCGCCAACCATCCATAATTTGACCTAAATGGTAGGCTTTTTCGATCACTCTTGATAGCCTCCGATCACCGCGAGATAATACTGCTTCGAGGGTGCTTTCCTTAAAGTCCGACCAATTCATACGGATCAAGCGACGATCCCTGGAAAAACCAGCCTTTATTCTCTGGATTTTTTCTTCAAATTCTTCCAGACTATTCTGACCCATCCATTGAAAAGGAGTATGTGGTTTTGGCACAAAAGCGGAAAGGTTTAAATGGATGCTCACTCTTTTACCACGAATTTTTTTTCCGATTTGAAGACCTTCGTTCACCAACTGGGAAATTCCGATCAGGTCCGATTCTTTTTCATCAGGAAGTCCAAACATAAAGTAAAGTTTAACATCATCCCAACCACCTTCAAAAACTTTTTCTAAAGTTGAAAATATTTCCTGATCGGTTAATCCTTTATTGATTATTCGGCGAAGACGATCGGTACCTGCTTCAGGAGCAAAAGTGAGACCACTTTTCCGAACTCGTTTTAAATTCTGAGCAATTTGGACCGAGAAAGTATCCATCCGTATGGAAGGAAGTGAAATATTAACATTTTTTGCTTCAAATCGTCGAGAGAGATTGGAGATGATTTCTTCGATCCGAGAATGATCCGTGCTACTTAAAGAAAGAAGAGATATTTCTTCGTAACCGGTTGAAGTCACCAATTTTTCTGCGAGATGAACTATGTTTTCCGGAGATCGTTCTCGGTGAGGTCGATAGATCATGCCCGCTTGACAAAAACGACAACCTCGGGTGCAACCCCGTGAAATTTCCAGGGGAATTCGATCATGAACGATGCTTATATATGGAACTGGTATTGCCTCTGGATAGAGAGCATTATCTAAATCTTTAAGCCATCTTCTCTGAATCTGAGGAAATGCCCTTTTATTCATGGTTTGAATTTTTGAAATAATACCATTTTTTGAATAACCAACCTGATAAAAACTTGGTATATAAACTCCCACAACTTTTGCTAATTCGGATAAAATATCACCTTTTCTTTGACCTTTCATAGCCGAAACAATTTGGATGATTTCTACAAAAGCCTCTTCCCCTTCACCAATCAAAAAAGCATCAAAAAAATCACTGATGGGCTCTGGATTACAGGTTGATGCTCCACCACCAATGATAATAGGAAAGTCATCTTCCCTTTCCGAACTTCGAAAAGGGATTTGAGATAAATCGAGAAAATAAAGGATATTGGTAAAATTCATCTCGGTTTGCAGGCTAAGCCCCACTATGTCAAAAGATCGGATGGGGATTTTGTTCTCTAAGCTAAAAAGCGGGATGCTCTTTTCTTTCATGAGTTTTCCTAAATCTGGCCAAGGGACAAAAGCTCGTTCAGCACGAACCCCGGGAAGGTCGTTTAATATCTGATAAAGAATTTTTAGCCCTAAATGAGACATTCCTATTTCATAGATATCGGGAAACCCAAGCACAACTGAGCAGGTCGTTTGGGAAGGATTTTTTACAAGTATATTCCATTCTTCTCCTATATAACGTGCTGGTTTGGTAATCTTGAGCAATTCGTTTTTAAAAAAATTCTCTTGATCTGGTATTTTTTCTACCACTATTCGTTTCCTCCCGACTGGGCAATATTCCATACCATCCCCATGGCTATCATATTGATAAACAGCGAACTCCCCCCATAACTAATAAACGGTAAGGGAATACCGGTAACCGGCATAACACCCATATTCATTCCAACATTAATCATCACTTGAAATACAAACATTGAACCAAAGAGAGTAGTAAGTATCTTACCCTCTAAATCAGGTGTTTCTATCCCAATCCGGAAAATTGACCAAATAAGCCAGAAAAATAGAGCAAGGATAATCACACCCCCAACAAAGCCCCATTGTTCACACCAAGAAGCAAAAATAAAATCGGTATAATGAGCGGGAAGGAACCGGAGCTGGGATTGGGTTCCCGAAAGCCAACCCTTTCCAAAAAAACTCCCTGCTCCAATAGTAATTTTCGATTGCAGAACATTATAACCGGTTCCCAGGGGATCAGATTGAGGAGCAAAAAAAGAAAGCAACCGCTTTCTTTGATAGTCGTGTAAAACCAACCAAAAAAATGGAATTAAACCTACCAAACCAGCTAAAACCGCCAAAATTTTTTTCCATTGAAAGCCACAAAAAAATAACGCCGAAAACCAAAGAACTATTATGACCAAAGCTGTCCCCAAATCCGGTTCAAGGAATATCAAACCAGTTGGGATAATTGATAAAAACGATGTTTTTAGAAGAAGTTGCCAGCTTCCATAGTCTTCAGGTTGAGCACTCAAAAACGCTGCTAAAAAAACCGCCATTCCAACTTTAGAAAACTCTGAAGGTTGAACGGAACGAAATAATATCCAACGTCGAGTTCCTACATCATCTCCACTTCCAAAAAACAAAACTACTATTAAAGAGAGAATTATAATTAAATAAATCATCCATTCCAACTTGATAAACCAATGGTAATGAATACGACTAATTCCCCAAAAAACTAACCAACCCAATAGACTCCACATCAGTTGTCTTCCAAAAAAGGTCTGAATAAAGACAGCTTCACCACGAAGGGGATCGGTACTATAAACTGCCAAAAGACCAACTATATTGAGAGAAAGAATAATGATGGGAAACATTTTAACCGTTTTCATTAAGTGTATTCTCCCGGTGATCATAGATCCATTGTATTAAATCCTTACTTCGATGAGCTGCTTCTCCGCTTCCATCTCCACCGTTTTCAACTAAAACCACAAAAACGTAACGGGGATTATCAATGGGGAAAAAGCCAGCAAACCAAGAATGATCGTTACCATGAGGATTTTGGGCGGTTCCAGTTTTCCCGGCTATTGGGATTGGCAAATCCCGACAGGCTCTACCGGTTCCCTCAACGACCACCTTGGTCATTCCTCGAATCAGTCTTTCCCAGATATCTGGCTTCAACTCTATTCGATTTTTTACTTTTGGTAGTGTTCGTTCGATAACTTCTCTCTTATCGTTTTGGACGACTTTTAAAAAATGAGGAGTATATACCACCCCTCGGTTGGAAATTGCAACAACACTTTGGAAAATTTCAAAAGGAGTGACTAAAAGATACCCTTGTCCGATAGAAAGATTTATGGTATCTCCTGGATACCAAGGTTCTCCGATTTTCTGTCTCTTCCAGCGAGAGGTAGGTAAAAAGCCATGGTTCTCCCCCGGTAAATCAATCCCAGTATCCTCTTCAAAACCTAAGCGCCTTGCCATATCAATTATTCTATCTTGACCGAGTTCCAAACCTAAGGTGTAAAATGTAACATTACAGGATTGAGCAAGAGCATCCTCGTAATTCAATCTTCCATGCCCAGCTTTTCTCCAACAAGGATACCTCCGATTACTGTATTCATAGTACCCGGGGCAAAAAATTGTTCTTTCTTTTGAAACGATATTGGCTTCCTGGGCAGCTAAACCAACTATTAATTTAAATATTGAACCAGGTGGATAAAGGGCTTGAAGAGATCTTGTTGTCAAGGGATTTTGAGGATTTTCAATTAATTCATTCCATTCATCCTGGCTTACCCCGTCAACCAATAGGTTAGGTTCAAAAGAGGGTTGATTTGCCATTGCTAATAATTCTCCATTAGTCGGATCCCCAACTATAATCACACCACTCTTCCCAGCTAAGAGCTCATTGCAATACCTTTGCAATTCCAAATCTAAAGTAAGAGTTAAGGTATGCCGAAATCGTGGAAAGCTGGTATCTAAAATTCGTACTATTCTCCCCAAGGCGTCAACCTCAATTTTTCGATATCCCTTTTGACCCCTGAGAAATTCTTCATAATTAAGCTCAATTCCACTTTTTCCAACAACATCTTCATTATTATAATTGGTCTGGCCAAATTTTTTTAGTTCCTCACTGTTTATTTTCCCCACATATCCAACAATATGGGCGATATCTTCACCGGGGGGATAAATTCTCTTGGGATAAGCTTCAATCATCACACCAGGGAGCTCTTTCCTGGTTTCTTCAACCATAACAACCTCCTCGATACTCATCTGGGAAGCAAGAATGATTTCTCCCGAATACCGGTCACGGAGCGGTTCTTCAATCTTTCTTTTGATAGTTTTTTCCAATATCTGACGGCTTTTTTCTGGATTAGCGCTTCCAGGCAATAAAACAGCTGCAAACCTCGGTACATCTTGAGCGAGGATCTGACCATATCGATCGGTTATTATTCCTCGAGGCGCTTGGAGCGGGATCATTCGAATCCGGTTACGCTCAGATTTTTCCTGATAAAGGCCGGATTGCAATACACTCAAATACCACAAATTAAAAAAAAGAAAGACAAAAATTCCAAACAAAATCCAGGTAAACAATTCTATTCTATGGTTAATAACTATCTTTGGTTTTTCATTCCACATTATTTAACCTTTCGGGTGGGAAGTAATATAACCAGGCAGAAAGCACAAGGAGGTTTAAGAAAAAAGAAAGAGCCAACAGCTCAACCGAAAACAACCAAGAGTATTGAACGCTTCGGGTAAAATATTGTAAGACTATAATGAAGAATATTTCAACACCAGATGCTGTCAGACAAAATCCTAAAAGCGATCCACTGGTAATCGAGAAAAAGGAAATCCAAGTCTGTGCCAATAAAAAAAGGCCAATGCTTAATAAAATATGAAAACAAAAGATAGAAAAAGAAAAAAATTCCAACAGAAATGCAACCAAAAGGCAGGAAATTAGTGCGAAATACCATCTTTTCTCTGAAACACAAACCGCCCAAATCATGAAAGGTAAAAAGGAGAGTTGACCCAATATTGGCCAATATTGGGTCAATACATTATTTTTAAAAAAAATTATTGAAAAAAAAACCAAAATGACGAGCACCAATTTACTGAACGTCATCACTATCACCAGTTCCAGGCGGACGAATAATAAAAACCTGATCTAAGAGAGAAAAATCACACTCCGGTTGTACAATGACTTCCTTAAAAAGGCTTCCTTCAGATTCTTTGATATCCAACACTTTGCCAATAACTATGCCCCGGGGTGTACTAGTCCCTAAACCAGATGTTATTGCCAAATCTCCAACTTGAACCTGGGAAGCTCGATAAACATAACGCATAACGCATAGCCCTCTTCCATTCCCTTCCACTACTCCTAAATCCCTGGTCCTTTGAAGGATTGCACCAGTTGCTATTTCAGAACTTAAAATCAGACGAACAATTGAATAATTGGGATAGGTTTGTTCCACCCTCCCCACCAAACCCTGATAGGTAACCACCGTCAAATCAGGAATTATCTCGTCATTGGTTCCTTTATCTATAATCAGTTTTCCAAACCAATCATAAGGATCCCGACCAATTACTAATGAGGGTACTACATCAAAAGGTATTTGCTTTTCAATAGCTCCAGCCGTAAATTTCATTTCTAACTCACGGATTTGTTCAGTTAAAATAGTCAGTTCGTTCTGAAGTCGGCCAACTTCTTTTTGAAGACTTTTATTTTCTTCTAGTAAAATTCTTTTTGATGTAAAATTGGAAACTACTTGGTCCAACCCATTCTGTACGACAAGCCATCCACGATGAAAAGGAACGGTAGCCCATCGTAAGGTTCCTAACCAACCAGATACTTCATGTTTTTGAATAGAAAAAACCACCAGTTGAAAAGAAACAATTGCAATGATGAGAATAAACAATATCTTTTTTTTCATGGATGGATTTTATCCGTCGAATCTTTTTGAAATATTTTTAATGCAGCATTATTCATAATTAACTTTTCATCGGATTGTATAGCAATAATGGCCACACCTGGAAATCGTCTTTCCACAATTGGTATGAGCTTAGGTCCTCCTGCCATAACTGCGGTTGAGATGGCATCAGCATCGGCAGCATTAGGATAAACCACTGTTACGCTGGAAAAATAACCCGAGGAGTATCCGGTATAGGGATTAATGATATGATAGTAACGAATACCCTCTTGTTCAAAAAAACGATAATAATCACCTGATGTAGATACCGCCTGGTCTTTTACCTCGATAACTCCAACCAATGACTCTTGTCGAGGATGTAAAATACCTACTCGGAATTTTTTTCCCAAAGCAAATACTGTACCTCCCGCATTTACCAGCGCTGGGGATACTTGCTTTTTTTCCAATTCTATTATAATTTTATCCACCAGGTATCCCTTGGCTATCCCTCCTAAATCTATCTTTCCTTGCCCAATTCGTTGAGCACTTTTTGTTTCTTTATTGATGAAAATAGTAGAACTAGCAACTTGCTCAGTTAGAACTTGAAT
>Ga0334889_1002105_pt1 | contig 23531 bp, 19 predicted proteins | sample GraSluR1_MG_2_FD_207222 | JGI IMG/M metagenome (GOLD analysis project Ga0334889, IMG submission 207222) | Sludge microbial communities from methane-producing bioreactor in Wageningen University, Netherlands - Granular Sludge_8_08-R1 | ecosystem: Engineered > Bioreactor > Anaerobic > Unclassified... | reverse complement strand
AGACTAGAAAAGGCATTCTGAAAGTTTTTATTCTCAACAATTTCGAGAAACTTCTCCTGATATGTTTCAATGTCCATACGAACTTTTCGCATGGTGTTTGGCTCAGCCATATAGATACCACCCGATATAAATGAGGCATTGGGCTCAACGTGAAGGTAGTACCCGGCAAAGGGACTTTTTCGTCCACCACGGGCAATGTATGCACCCATATTGGTTTTGTAAGGAGCTTTATTCGGAGAGAATCGTATATCGCGATAAATTCTGAAAAGGCAGTCCTTTGCCTCAATTATTCCAAGGCTACTGTCGAACTCTTTTATCGAGGGGATCAGTTCCTCCACAAAAGCAGTAAAATTCTTTCTGGCCAGCTCATACCATTGACGATTCTTGTTGAACCACTCGCGGTTGTTGTTCTCCTTTAGCTGGTAAAGAAATGATAAAGTATCCTGTAGCATGAGAAAAAGTATTAAGTGTTTTTAATCACATAAAAACCAATCTTATCGGGGTGATCAGCAATCAGAGTATCCTTTTTAAAGTGTATCATAGAGTAAAGCATAATAATATCGCCCCCAGCAGCCCAAGTGAATAAAATTCCAAGGCTAAGAAGAAAACCGTTGCCAATGATAATAGCCGCTATAGAAGGGATTAACCCGGTGATAACAAGCGGGAGTGCTGCTCCAGTAACATAGTGCCAAAACCTAAGAGGTTCTTTACAATGGCAGTAAGGTGCCAGGTAATTCCAGTTAATACCAAAACGGATGGATTTTATACCGTTTTTAGCAAAAATTGCCCATGCAATCCCGTGCAACCCTTCGTGAACAACAATTCCAAACAGTATAATTGGGAGAATGTAATCCATAAACTGTTGTCTGCCAGTTTCAAAAAGGTTGTAGTTCCAAAAAAAGATGAAGGGGGTTAGAGTAACGAAAGCAATGGGAATAATCAGCAGAAATGAGAGAAGCGTAATTTTACCAGCTCCCATGGTAAATTCCAATTTATTCTCATTCTGTAATTCCATTATTGCTCGGAGGTTTTACTCAACCGTGACCGATTTGGCAAGATTTCGCGGCTGATCCACGTTGCAACCTCTCATTAATGCGATGTGATAGGCAAGAAGTTGTAGCGGAACAACGGCAAGGATCGATTCCACAATTTCACTGGCCTTGGGTATTTCAATAACGTAGTCAGACATATTTTTGATCACGGTATCTCCTTCAGTCACAATGGAAATTACAACTCCCTTTCGGGCTTTAACCTCCTGAACATTGCTAACCACCTTTTCGTAGCTATTATCCTTGGGAGCGATTACCACCACGGGCATTTTTTGGTCGATTAGCGCAATGGGTCCATGTTTCATCTCGGCAGCAGGGTATCCTTCAGCATGGATATACGATATTTCCTTTAACTTCAATGCCCCTTCAAGGGCAACAGGAAAGAAGTAACCTCTGCCAAGGTATAGGAAGTTTGTGGAGTCCTTGAATATTTTTGCAATTTTCTCCACCTTGGAGCTGGACTCCAAAATCTTTTCAATTTTTTCGGGAACAGCAATCATTTCGCAAATAAGCTGTTCAAATCGTTCTTGGGTTATTACATTGCGCTTGCGACCGAGCAGCATGGCCATTAGCGTAAGAACAGTTACCTGAGCAGTAAATGCCTTAGTAGAGGCAACTCCGATTTCGGGTCCGGCATGGGTATAAACACCAGCATCTGTTTCGCGGGGAATGCTCGATCCCACCACGTTGCAAATACCCAGAACCAAAGCACCAGCCTCATGGGCAAGCCTGATGGCAGCCAGGGTATCGGCGGTTTCACCGCTTTGGCTTATGGCAATGAAAATATCATCCTTATAAATGATAGGATTTCTATACCGGAACTCCGATGCATACTCTACCTCAACGGGTATTCGGGCAAACTCTTCGATTAGGTATTCAGCTACCAGTGCTGCGTGCCATGAAGTACCGCATCCAATAAGCACTATCCTTTTCGCTTTTACTAATCTAGGTAAAACCTGATAAAGACCTCCAAGGTGTATGTCTTTATGATCGGACGATATTCGTCCACGGAAGGTATCCTCAATGCTTCGGGGTTGCTCAAAAATCTCCTTGAGCATAAAGTGGTCAAAACCATTCTTCTCAATCTCCTCAATGTCAAGATCGAGGGTTTGGATATTAGGCTGTAAGGCCTCGTTCATTATGGTTTTGAGGGTAAGCTCATTCTTGCGGATTATGGCAACGTCATTGTCGTTCAGAAAAATAACGCTATTGGTATATTCAATGATTGGGGTAGCATCGGAAGCAACAAAATATTCATTATCGCCAACGCCAATAACCAGCGGACTTCCCTTTCGGGCTGCTATTAGCATGTTGGGTTCATCCCTGCAAATAACCACAATGCCATAAGCTCCTACCACCTTGGTGAGAGCAAGCCTAACGGCTATTTCGGCGGGAGTACTTCCCTTGAGGTAAATGTACTCAATGAGATTAACCAGTACCTCGGTATCAGTTTCGGAATTGAAGCTGTATCCCCTTCGTTCCAGGCGGTTTTTCAGATGCCCATAATTTTCGATTATCCCATTGTGAATTATGATGAAATGTCCGTTCATGGACATGTGGGGATGTGCGTTGCTGTCGTTGGGCTCACCATGGGTTGCCCATCGTGTGTGACCTATACCAATGGATCCCTTAAGAACTTTACCGCTAATGGCATTTTCGAGATCGGAGACCTTCCCTTTTTGTTTTTGCATAAAGGGCTCACCGTTCACAATGCAAATCCCTGCAGAATCATAACCCCTGTATTCAAGTCGCTTAAGCCCATTTATAATGATTGGATAAGCTTCCCGGGTGCCATTATAAGCCACAATCCCACACATTAGTACTAAAGTTTAGTGTAAGTAAGTATTAACTTCATTCTGCGACTATGGCTTCCACTTCGAAGTATTGCGCTGTTTGCCCTGCTATACGAAAGCATTGGCTCAATGTAAAGCACTTTGTCGGGAGTTCCGCTTGTAAGTATTTCCTGAATATGAAATGTTATGTTGAAAGAGTAATACTTTTTGCTTTTGATATACTTGCCTCCATATACATCAGAACTAATCTGATAATCAACTAAAGCTGTATACTTGTTGTTGAGCTTTTTGTAAATAAATAGTCTATCAACTAGAGTATCAGGAGGTAGACTTGGGTCATCTTCAAGTTCTATGCGTAGTTCGGCTCTATGGATAGCCACAGGCATTGAATCGAGCCAATTCATGATGTCATCAAGCATTATAACACCTCTTGAACCGTTAAGCCCCTTTAAGTAAAAAACCGATTGCTGAGGGTTAATGGTATCATTAAAGATATTATTAACCATTGAAAAATCGTGTTGATAGTGGTTGAAGCGAACGCAATAATCATTCATCAGGTATGTGAATGACATTGAAGTGGTATCTTGTTCCTTATTTCGATAGTATACAACTAGTTTTGTTTGATCTGAAGAGTAATCGAAGTAGTACATTCCCTTGGCGGGTGAAGCAAAATCCCCTTCGGTCTTTATATAAATGCCATATAGGTGTTTTGCAAACAGATCGCTGGTTGACATCGAAACAGAATCAACGTTGATCAAGGTGCTATCAACCCAGTTTTTATTTATGGCAATTTTTAGCACAGACTCATCTCCATTGTATGTGTTCATGCTTCTGCTACCAATGGGAACAGGATGATAGAATCCCTCAATTGGATCCAGTGCATTATACGTTGAGTCGGATGACAGAGAATCGGTAAGTTCATAAACACCAACTTTTATCGGTTCGTTACCCAACTTATCTTTGAGCTTGAGGAAAAGGAAAACGGAATCAATTTGAACGCTATCCCCATAACTATGATTAAGAGCGCCTAACCTGAGCTGCGTGAGAAATGAAGATTTGGTTCGACCAAATATTTCATCAAATGTTTCACCCAGAACCGCTTCAGAAAAATACATGGTGTTGGCTGTGTCGTAAGGCAAAGTATATGCCGATAGGCTGAATAATGTATCAATCTTAACATTGAACTCATCCTGTGAAGTGATAAGATCGCCACCAAGATAGTCTGGGGGGGAAATACATTGCCAAAATATTGTGGAAAAAAGAAGAAGAATTAAAGCGGGTTTTAATATGAGAAGGATCTTCAAATGCTTTAAAAAAAGGAAAAAACTATTTATCATTGCTTTCGTTATTTATTATTTGGTCGTAGAACTGATTGATCGAGGTAATGTAATCCTCGGAATCCTGAAAAGGTAGAACGGGTTTTTCGGATGTTTTGATATACTCAAGTAATGTTTTATTTATTTTTTTTTCACCAATAATTATACCATCGGAGTAATTTATGGCAAACTTGATCAAACTTAAATAATCAGTATCCTTAATCAGTTCAATATCTTTTTTTGTTATGTTTTCAAGTTTAAGTTTGCCTTTAATACTACTACTAAGAGGCTTTTCGAATTCATCGTTGTAAACCGAGATAACAACTTTTGATTTGTTGAATATTGGGTCGTCCTTATAGGTTCTTTTGGTAAGAATTGGAATAAAGGAGGGAAACCAACCATGACAATGGATAATATCCGGCGCCCATCGAAGTTTCTTAACCGTTTCCATTACTCCACGTGCAAAAAAAATGGCTCTTTCATCATTATCATCAAAGTACTTTCCGCTTTCATCGGTAAGTATGTACTTTCTATGAAAATAATCCTCATTGTCGATGAAGTAAACCTGCATTCGTGCACTTTGGATTGATGCAACTTTAATAATCAAGGGGTGATCGGTATCCTCAATGACCAGATTCATTCCCGATAGTCGAATGACCTCATGAAGCTGGTTTCTCCTTTCGTTAATGGTGCCCCATCGGGGCATAAATGTACGAATCTCTTTCCCTCGCTCCTGAATACCTTGAGGTAAGGATCTTCCAACCTTTGACATATTCGATTCGGAGAGATAGGGCATAATCTCTTGGGAAACGAATAGTACTTTTTTCCTTTTCATTTTAAATTTAAATTATTCTATCATAGGTTGATGACATAAATTCTCGGAGTATTTCCCACTGAGAAAACCTGCGTTTGAAATAAACCACAAAAGTATAAAAAAAAAATCACAATTTATTTCACTATTCTTCAATGATTTTCATGCTAAGCCTTTTGGATCACAAAACTTTTTTTGTTGGTGTAAAAAAAATGCGAACTTTGTAACTCTTTTTTTGAACAAAAGGATCACTTTCATCAACAATTTGTAGTGTATTCATCTTAGAGATTTCTGATCGAAGGATAAAACATGGAGGTTTATAAAACCATAGAACCACTTATTCAGTTTCTCGATACACAGAGGGGGTTAGGGCTATCCATTGGATTCGTTCCAACCATGGGTGCTCTCCATCAAGGGCACGTATCTTTGATAAAGGAGTCGGTTAGAAAAGATGACATTACAGTTGTAAGCATATTCGTAAATCCAAATCAATTTAACAATCCTGACGATCTGAAGCGGTACCCACGGAACCCCGAAAAGGATATCGAAATTTGTGAAAAAGCAGGAGCATCATTTGTATTTCTGCCTTCTGTAGAGGTTGTTTATCCCGAACCCGATACCAGAATATTCGATTTTGGTTTGCTCGACAAGGTGATGGAAGGGAAACATCGTCCCGGACATTTCAACGGGGTAGCGCAGGTAGTTAGTAGGCTTTTTAATATTATCAAGCCCACCAGGGCTTACTTTGGGCAAAAAGATTTTCAGCAATTGGCAATTATTAAAAGAATGGTTAAGGATTATAAAATTGATGTGGAAATTATTGCTCATCCAACAGTACGTGAAGAAGACGGATTGGCTATGAGTTCAAGAAATGCTCTTCTAACCCCTAAGCAACGTGCAAGTGCTCCTTTGATTGCAAAAACTCTTTTCGATGCCCGAAACAAAGTAAATGTTAATAGCGTAAAAGATGTGCTAACTTGGGTTGAAAAAACAATAAACAACGATCCTTTGCTTAGGGTTGAATACTTCAGCATAGTAAATGCAGAAACCCTTGAAGAAATTGAACAATGGAACGATACAAACCAAGTTGTTGGTTGTATTGCCGTGAATGTGGGATTAGTTAGGTTAATTGACAATATTCTCTTTAAACCTTGAAAATAAACAAAATGTTGATAGAAGTTGTAAAATCAAAAATCCATCAGGTAAAAGTAACCGAAGCTAATCTATACTATGTTGGTAGCGTTACAATTGATGAGGACCTTATGGATGCAGCGAATATTGTTGCAAACGAAAAGGTTCAGGTAGTGAACATTAATAACGGGGAGAGGGTTGAGACATACGTTATCAAAGGCAAAAGAGGTTCTGGAGAGATCTGCCTTAATGGACCAGCAGCAAGGAAATGTGTGGTTGGCGATATTATCATCATCATGTCTTATGCCCTGATGGATTTTGAGGAGGCAAAAACATTTAAGCCATTCATAATTTTTCCTGATACAGAAACCAATAAATTGGTATAATTATCAAATTTTTTTAGGTGAAGTCTTCTATAAAGAGTAAAATTCAGTTAATACTATTCCTTTTTTTAGCAGCCCTGCTGCTTTTTTTTGCATTTAGGGGCGTTGATTTTCATTCTGTTGTCGAGGGTTTCAGGAATGCTAATTACTTGTGGGTAGTTCTTGCGTTACTGGCAGGAATCACTTCGCATATAGTTCGAGCACAACGCTGGCGGTTGCTCATTGAACCCATTGGACAAAAACCCTCATTAATCAATACACTTGGTGCTCTCATGATAGGCTACATGACCAACATAGCCTTCCCCCGACTGGGTGAAATTGCCCGATGCGGTAGCCTCAAAAAAACCGACAAAATACCGTTCGAGCCCTTGTTTGGTACAGTAATCGTTGAAAGGGCTGTTGACCTTATCGCACTTCTTTTTCTTGTTATTGTTGTATTTTTAATACGCATCGAATTTTTCGGAAAATTTCTTTTATTTCAAACAATCATCCCTATTGCAGAAAAAATTAAAAGTGTTTTCATATCATCACCTCTGATCATTATTATCATAGTAGGAGCCTTTATTGGAATTGTAGTTCTGATAAGACGCAATGTTTTTGGGGAAAAACTTAACAACAGGATTTCCAGTATTTTTTGGGCGGTAATCGACGGTCTTAAGTCGATTTACACCATGAAGAAAAGAAAAGCTTTTTTGGGTTACACCATTTTGATTTGGTTTTTGTATTGGTTGATGACCTGGTTGCTGGTTTTTTCGACAGAATCAACAAGTCAACTTGGCCCAATTGATGGATTTTTCTTGCTTGTGGTTGGATCGCTGGGAATGGCAGCGCCTGTTCAGGGAGGCTTTGGTGCTTTTCACATTATCATTGCAATGGGACTGGGTATATACGGAATTGAGAAAGCCGATGGACTTGTATATGCCATAATATCACACGAATCCCAAACACTCCTTGTTATTCTTATGGCTGTGACCTTTCTAGTTTTTCTTTTCTTTAGAAAAAGAGCCTACAAGCCAAACCATACCTAACGTTTTATTCATTTTAGCTTTTTCGTTGTGGGGAATTTTGCAAATTTTATCCCAACGTATTTCGATTTCTGTAACTTTGTAATCTGACTAAATAATTATTTTATATGGATAAAAGAGAGATTCTCTACCGGAAAATTCTTAATCAGGTTGCGTTAAAGAGAATGCTTGCATTCTGGCGCTATAAAGATCAAAGAATAACAATGGCATATGGTACCTTTGAAACCCTTAAACCGGGTAATATTGACATGCTTATACAAGCGGCAAACCATGGCGATGCTTTGCTGGTGGCCATTCGTTCTGATAAATTAGTGAATAATCAGAAGGGCGAGGGAAGACCAATCTATAATCAGTTTAACCGTGCCTATGTTCTTGCTTCACAATTGATGGTTTCTGGTATTTGTGTTGTTGGAGAGGGTGCATTATATGAATTAGTTGATTTGGTCCGTCCCGATTTTGTGGCATTTTGTAAGAATGCTTCGGAGGAGGAAAGGAAGGTTTTACAGGGTGTTATCGACTGGGGAGGAGAGTTTGTAGAGGTTGATACTGAGAAAACACTAACCGAACCCATTAGCGCCGAAGGGAGCAACGAAGACTAAGTATTATTTGTATGGCTAAGGTAAAAACTAGTTACGTTTGTCAGAATTGCGGTGCCGAATCGGTTAAATGGGTTGGGCGATGCCCGTCGTGTGGTGAGTGGAATACCTATGTAGAGGAGCGGGTTAGCCAAGGAAAATCACCCAAGGGTTTGGTTGATATATCCCGAAGTGCTGTGCCAAAACCACTCAAGGATATCGAATCGAGTAACGAAAAACGATTGGATACAGGGATCAACGAGTTGAACCGTATCCTTGGAGGTGGCTTAGTCCCTGGTTCGCTGGTTCTGCTTGGCGGAGAGCCAGGAATTGGGAAATCAACCCTGGCACTTCAATTGGCACTTAAGCTCGATCAGCTTAAAGTTTTATATGTATCGGGCGAGGAGAGTGCAAGGCAGGTAAAGTTAAGGGCAGATAGGCTTACCAGTGGCAATCAGGAATGCCTGATCCTGAATGAAACATTGTTTGAGAATATCCTCACTCAAATGCAGAACATTGAGCCTGATCTGGTGGTTATCGATTCCATTCAAACCCTTTACACTGACTCCATTGAATCGTCGCCAGGCTCGGTGTCGCAAGTTAGGGAATGTGCAGTTGCCCTTTTGCGGTACGCAAAAACCACAGGTGTTCCCGTTGTGCTTATAGGGCATATAACCAAGGATGGTAGCATTGCTGGGCCTAAGGTACTGGAGCATATAGTGGATGTGGTACTTCAGTTTGAGGGCGATAGTAACTATCTGTATCGGATTTTGCGATCAATAAAAAATCGTTTCGGTTCAACATCCGAATTGGGAATCTTTGAGATGCAGTCTTCAGGATTGATAGAAGTCCCAAATCCCTCCGAAATTTTACTTTCGCATAGGGATGAAGATCTGAGTGGAGTAGCCATCGCTGCAGCAATGGATGGTACCCGCCCATTTCTTATTGAAACCCAAGCCCTGGTTAGCACTGCTGCTTACGGCATGCCTCAACGCTCATCAACAGGTTACGATGCGCGCAGGTTGAATATGCTTCTGGCCGTTTTGGAGAAACGGGCTGGATTTAGGCTTGCCACCAAGGATGTTTTTCTTAACCTTGCCGGGGGTTTAAAGATGAACGATCCAGCGATGGATATGGCGGTAATAGCATCCATCCTTTCATCTAACTTCGATTTAAATATCCCTGGGAACTGCTGCTTTGCCGCAGAAGTAGGGCTTTCGGGCGAGATCAGGCAGGTGAGCCGAATAGATCAACGCATTGCAGAGGCAGCCAAGTTGGGATTTGAAAAAATTTTTGTTTCAAAGTATAGTATTAGAGAAGATATAAAGCCAGTTAAGGGCATACAAATGGTAAAAGTGGGTAAGGTTGAGGAATTAGTTCGTAATCTTTTTGGGAAAACATAAGGGTTTTTATTGATAGGAATTTATGATAATACAGTTTTTTTCCTTAACCGATATCTTGTAAATTGAAATAAAGCTATATTGCAGAAAATTTTAACCAATCGGATATTATGAAAAAGATTCTTGGCATAGCATTTATGGTTCTGATGGGAACCGCACTTTTTGCCCAGGATGCCAACAAGATTGTTGGTGTATGGCTCACTCAGGATGGCGACAGCAAGGTTACCATTTCTAAGGATTCCAAGGGCAAATACAATGGTCAAATAACCTGGCTTAAAGATCCGCTAAAGGATGGTAAACCCAAGGTTGATGACAAAAACCCAGACAAAAAAATGCATACACGCCCAATTATGGGTTTGCGATTGCTCGAGGGGTTTGTATATAACGAGAAGGATAAAGAATGGGTTAGTGGTACCATCTACGATCCCAAAGAAGGCAAAACCTATAAATGCTTGATGTGGTTTGGCAATGATCCCAATAAGCTTTCCGTAAAGGGTTACATTGGCTTCTCGTTTATTGGTCGCGAAGTAGTTTGGACCCGAGATAAGTAGTGCAGCTGGTAAAACAACTTTTTTCTGGTTTCTTCAGGCTTTTTTACCCTAAGGTATGCGCTGTTTGCGGTGTTGACCTTGTTCAGGGAGAGGAAGCTATTTGTATATCATGCCTTTACAAGATTCCCCTCACCCGTTTTTGGGATGAAAAGGAAAACCCTGTTGCCCAAATATTTTGGGGCAGAGCGAATATTGAGAATGCCTGCGCGTACTTTCTATTTGCTAAGGGTAGTAAGTATCGCCCGCTGCTGCATAAATTAAAGTACAAGGGACAAAGAGAGATTGGAGTAGAATTGGGATTGCATTTTGGAATGGCACTTAGCCAATCAACGTTTTATCAAGAAATAGACTATGTGGTACCGGTTCCCCTTCATCCCAAAAAGTTGCGTAAAAGAGGGTACAATCAGTCCGAAGCAATTGCAGAAGGAATAGCAAAAGGAATGGGTATGTCCGTGTCAACAACTCATTTAGTAAGAACAGAATTTACCGAGACACAAACCCGTAAAACCCGTGCCGAGCGGGTGAAAAACGTATCTGAAGCCTTTGCCGTAATAAATGTAGATGAAGTAAAAGGTAAACACCTCCTGCTAATCGATGATGTGATCACCACGGGAGCAACCCTGGAAGCATGTGTAGGAAAATTGCTCGAGATTGATGGCTGCAGGGTTAGCGTTGCAGCGCTGGCGTATGCATCGAATTAAACCCTTTGTTTAAAAAAAATTGGCTCTGTCACTCTGAGCTTGTCGAAGAGGGACAGTGTAGTTAACGCTGCGTAAATCATGGTTCGACAGGCTCACCATGACAGGTTTACCGCGACATATCAAAGCAAAAGTTTTTGTCACTCTGAGCTTGTCGAAGAGTGACCTTTCGATTTCGACAGCTTAACCAGATCATCAAACCTACCTGCAATTAAAGCCTCCTTCTTTTTTCTTGTCCACCCTTTAATTTGCTTTTCCCACGAAATTGCATGGTTAACATCGTTTGTATCTGCGAACCAGAGAAGTTTAACAGGCCTTCTTGGGTATGTGTATGATTTTGGATCGCTCCCTTCATTATGCTCTGCAATTCTCCGCTCAATATTATTTGTAACGCCTGTATAGTAAGAAGAATCTGAGCATTCTACAATATATACGTAGTACTTTTTCATGAAATAGTTAATTACATTACTAAGGTAGTAATTTTTCGCAATTCATGGTTCGACAGGCTCACCATGACAGGCGATAAGCATGTTATAAGCAATTATTCATGCAAGTCCCCCCATTTATAGCCTCCCACATCAAACCCCAACATCCCGATTACCCTATCCACAACGGTATCAACCAGTTCGTTTATATCCTTGGGTTTGCTGTAAAACGATGGGCTGGCTGGAAAAACTATACCGCCAGCCAGAGTTACAGTTCGCATATTATCAATGTGGATAAGGTTGTACGGCGATTCGCGGAGAACCAAAACCAACGGTTTGCGCTCTTTCAGCATCACATCTGCGCTGCGCGCAATAAGATCGTTGCTGGTGCCGTTGGCGATCCGCCCAAGCGTACCTGCGGTACAGGGAACCACCACCATGGCATCGTAACCTGCACTTCCTGAAGCCGGGGGTGCGAAGAAGTTGCTGTTTTCGAATAAGCTTATTTTATTGGATTCTGGCAAGGCTGCCTCCAGCTCGTAGTTCCAAACCTGCTTACCGGCTTCGGAAAATATCAATGCTATCTCCTGAAGCTGATCTTGAAGTTGAATCAACTTCTCGAGCATCCGCTGGGCATAAATCGATCCGCTGGCTCCGGTAATGGCAAAAACAACTCTTTTTCTTTCAGTCATTTAAATGATATTTATTTTGCAAAGTTAAATGATTATGCTTGCTAATGTAATCATATTTGAACTTAAAAAACTTAAAGAATTAGTTAGATTTATTTGGAGTAAGAAAAAAATCATATACATTTGTCACCGATATGCAAAAAAATACATAACAACTTTTTTAAAACATTGTTGAAGAAATGAAAACTAAAATTTTTAGTATTGCGGCGCTAACAGTGCTTATGACATTTGGATTTACTGGATGCAAAGATGATGATCCCGAACCCAAGAAGAATATTGCAAAACTTGGAGCGCAGACAAACACCTCTTTTGGTGGTTTCCTCTCTATTTCGGAGAAAAAGGTTTACACCCAAGAGCAAGCTTTCCAGAATCAGGATAAAATTGATATTTTTTGCTTTTACGAAGCAGAAGGAGGGAATAATGTTGCTCTTGCTGCTCCAGGGAGCAACATAACAGGAATTTTCACTGGCGACAGCTCTCCAGAGAATTGGACTGTACTGAACCAAACCTACTTTACCCTTCCAACGGCCGAGGTTACTGTTGCCGATTTTGATGCCCTCAAGGATGGGGACGCAATCATTGAGACCTATTTCAATGCTGAGCAAACAAGCGGAAACCGCAAGGCCAAGGACATGAAGGTTAACGATATCTGGACATTCAAAACCGCTAGCAACACATTCGGTATCCTTAAGGTTACTTCTGTAGAGCAGGGTGCTACAGGATATGTGGAGTTTGAGTATAAGTTGAAATAATTTTTACTTTATTAAATTCATCCATCCGGCAACATTTGTGGTCGGGTGGATGGCTATTAGTAGGCTAGTAACTATCAAAAAAATGCAAAAATTTTTCATTATTGCCCTTCTTGTAATACTTTCCTTTGGGTGCAAAGAAGATGAAGACCCCACAGGGCAACCGCTTGTAAACTTTAAATCTGGGGATTATACAAAGGATGGTGATTATATTCCCATTGGCGGAAAGCTTACATTTGGTATTGCTGCTAGTGGAGGGGGAGTCCCAATCACTAACCTGCGGGTTATGCGCATTGTTAACGGTAACGCCATTATCGAAATCGATAAGGGGTTATACATCACCGAGGGTGGGCTTGATTACGATGTGAATGCGGTCAAGTCGGGAGCAAAAGTGGAGCAATGGCATTTTATGGTGATGAATGCCAACCGCGATTCTGCAACCATTTCATTGACCGTTTTTCTGGGCGAAGGATCGGCGTATGGCCCCATTAAGCACTTTCCATCTCTCAGGATTGGAATGCAGAATAATTCGGAATTTCCCCAGTTTCTTGATGTAAATACAGGAGGTCTCTACACAAACGAAAGCGTGGAAGGAAATGAGGCTGCAATAGATATTCTGGGATTTGTTTACCTAACCAGCGGAATCATGTCGCCAACGCTTAGCTGCCCCCAGTACACATCTGTCCCAGGGCATTACCCCATTGTTGGGGGCTGGTCTGTTCGCAATTCTACTTTATACGATTACACTGCGGTGGATAACGATTTGGTCAATCCTCAGGATTTTGAGAACGCATCCAACGACAGCCTTCTTGTGGTTTCGTTCAATCCTCAGAGTGCCAGTGGAAATTGTAAGTATTGTTTTACCGGAAAGATAGTTCCCTTTAGAACCGAAGCGGGGAAGTATGGGATGATTAGGGTGATCCATGCCGATGTGGTACCCGAAGGGTACATGGAGCTGGAGGTTAAGGTTCAGGAATAATGAATATCGAATAAAGAATATCGATTTATGAAGTTTAATAGAATAAAATCTTTAATAGCATTTTTCTTTCTTGCAGCTGCGTGTTTAAGTTCATTTTCACAGGGGAAGGTTGAAGGAATTGTCATTGAAAAATTGTCGGGTAAAGCCATTGTTGGAGCTCATGTTTCTATTGGCAAAACCATAAAAGCAACCAATTCCAACGGTGATTTTTTGTTAGAGAATATTGCCGAAGGCAACCATAAATTGATGGTTTCTGCTGTTGGATTTGCCAAATACGAGGTGGAGGTTACGATTGTCAAGGGAAAAACGGAAAGGATTGAAGTTTCACTGGAGGAGGATAGGATATTTCTGGATGAGGTAATGATTACCGCTACCCGAACCGAAAGTCGAATTGGTGATATTCCGGGCAGAGTTGAGTTGATAACACCCGAGAAAATTTTACTTAGCTCATATCAGAGTGTCGATGAGTTGCTGGCTACTTTACCAGGAGTCCATACAGGTAGGTCGTTCGGGCTATTTTCTTTCAGAGCTACGGTTTCGATGCGAGGGGTTAGTGGTAAGGAGCAAGCTCGAACATTAGTTTTGCTCAACGGTGTTCCTGTGAACAAGGCCGATGGCGGTTCGGTAAACTGGAACCTCATATCAACCGGCGAGATTGAGCGCATTGAGGTCATAAAGGGTCCCGGCTCAGCTCTTTATGGAGGAAATGCCATGGGCGGAATCATCAATGTGGTTAGCAAGAAACCCACCGAAATACTGGAGGGAAGCGTTTCGGCTACCTATGGAACCTATAACACCAAGGGTGTTAATGCAAAGCTGGCTGGAAAGCTGAACAATGGGTTTTACTGGGCAGCCAATGGTTTATTCCGCAATAGCGAAGGGTATATCACCCAATCCATTGCCGATCAGCAGTCTAATCCATACATCACCGAATCGACCTTTGAGGAGAAGGTATTGCATTTTAAGACTGGCTACGAGAATGGTGAGAAATTTTCGGCCGAGATAGATCTAACGCTATTCGACGATGTGCGAACTACTGGGGAACAGGTTTACCAGCCGCTGGGGAATACACGTGAGTACGATACGTATCAGATCCGATCAATCTTTAAGGGGAAAACGGGAGCATTTAGCTGGACTGCATCAACTTTTTTCCAGAGGGAATACTACAAGCGTGTAAGCGAATGGATGAAAGACGATTATACTTGGTACGATGTGCTATCGCTTAGGAGCGATTACGGGGTGCTCACCAACGCCAGCTACTCTGCACGGAACCATGTTTTTACCGCAGGCGTTGATGTTCGTCTTGGCGAGGTAGATGCCTCCGATATTTACTATACATCGACCGACCAGGTGGATAACAGGGGAAAAATGGATTTCTATGGGATTTACTTTCAGGATGAATTAAGTTTTTTCGAGAATACCGTAAAGGTAATTGCAGGTTTGAGATACGATTTAGCTCGTTTCTATGATGGCGAGTTTGTAATCCATACACCCTCAGCCGAAACCAACTTTATGAACCAGTACCAGTTCTCCGATCAGGATGATGTTAGCTGGGGAGCATTTAGCCCTCGCCTATCGTTACAGTATAAGCCCAACGGGCTTTACAGAGCTTACGCCAGCTACAGCCGTGGTTTTCGTCCCTCGGTTCTCGATGACCTTTGCCGTTCGGGACGGGTTAGGGGAGGTTTCAAGGTAGCAAACCCCAGCCTTACCCCCGAGTATTTGGATAATTTTGAGATTGGCGGAGACATCAAACCCAAGCAGTGGCTCAAAATTGCTGCCAGCGCATTCTACTCTAAAGGGAGCGATTTCCTTTACTACGTTTCCACTGGCGATAGCATCGATATGGGATTTGGCAATAGGCCAATAATGATCCGCTCCAATATCTCAGAGGTAGAGATTGTGGGCTTTGAAACCGATTTCACGGCAACGCCAATCCGATACCTCACCCTGTTTGGCGGATACGCTTTTGCATCATCCAAGATTACTGGCTATCAGCCATTGGCCGAAGGTGATTTTGATCTGACAGGTAAATACCTTACCGATGTGCCCATGCACTCGTTTAATGCGGGGGCATTTGTGCGTACAAAGTTCGTCAATGCAGGGTTAACATCACGATACACCGGTAAAATGTACATCAACGACCAGAATGCATACGATGATTGGGTGCTGAGCAATCAGCTTCCCGCAGCTTTTACCATTGATCTAAAGCTGTCGAGGGAGTTTTTCAACCATGTTAATATATCGCTAAATATTCAGAATATTCTGGACAAAAAGATCTACGAGAGCAGCCTGTCCGTTGGACCCGGAAGGTTTATTATACTTGAGGTAAGAGCAAAACTATAAAGTTATATGTGCAATGAACGATTGGATGATTGGATGATTGTGAGTAAGTGCTTGCAATATTTTATCAACCAATCAACCAATCATTCAATCATTCAATCAAACTACTTATAACACTAAAAACATGAAATACAAACACATTTTCGTTGTTTTAGCCATTGCAGCAAGTACATCTTCCTGTAAACTTATCCCCGATGCCATTTCGGGTGCAACAAAAGGGTACGATTCCGATGGCATAAGTTTTTACCACAGAACCGAGGAGACAAAGTTGAAATCAGGTGAACTCTATGTTGAGGGAGAGGTAAAAAAGCCAGGAAAAGTTAACTACAAAAGGTATGGAAAACGTGAAGTAATTCACAAGCAGGCCACCCTGAACGATTCGGGAAGAGTCGATTTTGTTGGGGCATATCGGTACAGGGGCTATTCCCTGTTCGATCTGCTTAACCCATTCTTTGTGGAGAAGAAGAATGCCGAGGAGTTTGTTCCCACAACCGATGTGTACATTATCATTGAAAATGATAAAGGTGATAGGGTTGCTTTCTCGTGGGCCGAAATCTTTCTGAGCAATACCATGCATCAGGTGATCATTGCCACCGAACAGGCTAGCATTGAGCCATATAAACGAGAGGTAAACTACCCCAAGGGAAACATTTGGAAGGTTGTTGCTGCAACCGATATGTTTGCCTACCGCGAACTGGAGAACCCAACTAAAATTTTCATAAAATCGTTCGATAAAAAGCATTATCCAATTGACCGAAAACTAGAAGATCCTTACATTCCCACTGTAAACCTTGTTTTCAACGATGAACTGAAGGGCGTTGTGGATGCAAAAGTTGATCATATTCCCCATTTGAAGTACACTTCAGTATTCTACGGTATGGGAATGGGATACCACGACACTCCCTTTTTCGAGGGGCCAATGTTACGCCCAATGGTGGAGAAGCATTTTGAGCCAAACCCAGCATTGTGGATGCGAAAAGGACTCGTTTTTGTGGTGGGCAAGGATGGTTTTCGGAACGTGTTCAGCGTTAGCGAATTGTTTAATCGGGTTGATGGGGTAGAGTCAATCCTTTCCATCCCTCCCATTGAATCAAATAGAGGGCATTTTCGCCTGTACCATCCATCGGCATTCTACGCCGATTTCTCGGTTAGGAATTTAATGGAACTCTACTTCTTTGTGGATTGAAACGTGGGATAATACATTGTAAGTTAGCGGAAACGTAGATTTAGGTTAGAGTTAGAGTTTCGTAAGTTAAAAAGATGCATCTTTTTTCCGCAAAAGGTGCATCTTTTTTGTACCTTTCAATCATAATTGTCATAAATATGAATATTATGGATATGAGAAAGAATTTAATAATTAATGTGGTATTCTGTACCTTATGTATTAATTTGACATCAAGGGCACAGGTTGACCTGCCTATAATGGTCGATTTCACCAATTTTAGTGGGATTAACCTATCCGAGATTGCTCCCGGTTGGCAGGAAGCCAAGGGCATTGGGAATCCAAACGATTTTGGAAACGGAGGCTGGTTCCGTGCCGACGTAATCCATCCGCAGATTACAGCGGGAGTTTTTATAAACTCCAATACCCATGCCGAATGGATGATCAGCCCAAAGTTTACTACTACCGAGCATACCAAGTTGTCGTTCAAGGCGGCCCTTACCCTTTTATGGGATGAACTAGCGCAAACAAGTTTAGCGTTCGACGACAGCCTGGCCATTATGTACTCATACAATGGCACCACCTTTTTTCCAACAGGTTTTACCTTTAAGTATGGCAACGAACCAGGAATCAACCTTGAGATATACGATGTTGACCTGAGCAGCTTTGCCGGCGAGGATATCCACATAGCATTCTATGCTACCGATGGGCATATCGCCAACAGCCTTGCTGTGTTTCATATTGCGGATATTGTAATCAAGAATACCAATTCGAAGGACGCAGCGATTACCAAAATTATCGCCCCAAACCGCTACCAGTGCCTATCTGAGAGTTCAACAATTTTGGTTGAACTAAAAAATGATGGGCACGAGACTATTTACTCAATCCCCGTTAGGGGAAAGGTAAGGGGTGTTATGAACGAAAACTACTACGGAGTTTACTTTGGTGAGCTACTCCCCAACGAAACGGCACTCTTTACAATTGAAGGCGTTGATCTTTCCAGTTTTGGAGAGTACGAGGTTACGGTAATAACCGAGCTTATCGACGACGGCGACACCTCCAACAACACCCTCTCAACCGGTAAGTTTATCAACTTTGAACCGCTTACTTTGCCCTTACAAACCTTAACATTCACCGATTTTTACTCCGATAACCTTTCGATAATCTATCCAGGTTGGTATGAAGCAAGGGGAAAAGGATTTCCATTTGTGCAAACCAACACCGATTGGCAGGGCGATTTCTTTGCAGGTTCCCGAACAGCAAGCGTTTACTTCATAGCGCTGGGCACCAACGACTGGATTATCAGCCCCAAATTTACAGCCACAGCTAACTCAATAATTGAGATTAAAGCTGCGGTTGAGTTCGATCAAGGAACAACACAAATGGGATCGGACGATAAGCTCGCTATTATGGTATCGAATAATTGCGGAGAGAGTTGGACTGAAATAGGTGCCATCGATAAGAACTCTGGGCTTGGCGATACATTCTTGGACTTTAGTTACTCCCTTTCCGATTTTGCTGGAGAAGATTTGATAATTGGGCTATATGCCACAACCAATCAGGTGAACGATCCCCAGTCGTACATACTGCATATTGACGATGTTGCCCTGAGAAACCAATATACTTACGATGCAGGTGTAATAGGCTTGCTAAGCCCATTTGGATCCTGCTCTTTTGGCTTGGATGAGGTGCTTACAGTTCTGGTAAGGAACTTTGGCACCGAACCCATTGCAAACTTTGAGGTTGGATACTCCCTCAACGATGAAGATTTTGTGTTCGAAAACCTAACCCAAACCATTGAACCATTCGAAGCCCTTGAGTTCTCATTTGATGGAACACTTAACCTGTCGGGAAGTCAAAGCAATACCTTGGGGGTAAAAACCTTGCTTGACAACGATGAGTATAGTGGCAACGACTTGATGTATTTTACTGTGAATACAAACTCCTTCGATTTTGAAACCCAAGGGGTTTATAGGATGGGATTTGAGGAAAACGAAGACTTTTCGAATTGGGTTGTGATAAATGTTAATAATGATGGGCACGAGTGGGAAATTGAGCATGATCCTGTTCATGCGCATGAGGGCGAGTACTCCATGGCATACTTCTCTAACAATTCAACCGTAACTTCCAACGATTGGCTAATATCACCCTGCTTCTATTTTAAAGCAGGAACTGAGTATTCCGTTTCGTTCTGGTACAAGAACAGAGCATCAGCTTATCCTGAGATGCTTAAGCTAATGCTTGGAACCTCGCAATCAGCAGCCAGCATGACCACCGTTCTTGTTGATTTAGGTGAGATTTCAAACTCAGCATACTTCAAATCGAGCATACTGTTTACGGTGCCTTCCGATGGCGAATACTACTTCGGATGGCAAGCCTACGGACCAGCCAACAGGTTTGGAATGCATATCGATTTAGTAGAGGTTTACCAAATATTCGATTACGACCTTGCGCTTACGGATATAGATATCCGAAGGATAAAGGATGACAGTTGCATTCTAATTAACTCCAATAAGATTGCTGTTAACGTTAAGAACTTTGGCAATCAAACTGTTGATGAGATAAGCATTGGCGTTCAGGTGGATGGCGACGAAATTGTTGTGGCCGATTTCATACACACTCTAGTTCAGAACGAGGAGACCATTCTTCTGGTTGAGCATAGCGACATTTCCATACCAGCAAACCAAACCAGCACCATTAAGGTATGGATTAACATTCCCGATGACCTTAATGTTGCTAACGATTCCATTATCCTTTGGGAATACGATATGAATTTATACACCATGGGATTTGAGGAGATCGAAGATAGTTCGGAGTGGACAACCGAAGACCTTTCTGGGGGATTCAGCTGGAACAGAATAAACGATCCTAGCGTAGCCCGAACAGGTAGCTACAGCTACGGAATCCGTACCGATGGAGCTTCTGGAAATACCTCAAACAACGATTGGCTATTCTCCGAGTGTTTCTACCTGGATGCCGAGAAGGCCTACACCCTAACCTTCTATTACCGTTCGCGATTTTCATACGAGAACCTAAATGTGTATATCGGCGACAGCAATACGGCATCGGCTATGGAAACCGAAATATTCTCCGATCAAAATTTTTACTCAAATTCCTATATCAAAGCCGAAATTGGTATAACCGTTGATCAATCAGGATCGTATCACTTTGGCTGGCATACCCTAAGCGGAACGTCTCAGAAATATTACATCTATATTGACGATATTCTTCTTGAAGAGACATGCCATTCTGCTGAAATAATAAGCGCTTTGGGTTTAGTTCTCGACAAAGAGGCTCTCTTCTTTGCCGACGCACCCTACGCAATCGATTATAACTGGGATTTTGGCGATGAGAACCAATCGACCGAGCAGAACCCATCTCATATTTATGCTGAAAACGGAGTTTATAGCATCAATCTGGTTGTATCCAATGCCTGCTCGCAGGCAGAAATATCCTTTGAGATTGAGGTGAATTGCCAAAAGCCCATAGCAGATTTTACTTTTGAGGCAGATGAAGGTGTTGTTCAATTCATTACTGAAACCGAGGCGGTGGGATATGAATGGAACTTTGGCGATGGCAACTATTCCAATCTGCAAAACCCTCTTCACACCTACATCGAAAGCGGATTTTACGACGTTGTAATGCAGGCATTTGATGCGTGCGGATTCGATTTTATGCAAAAGCAGGTTGAAGTTTCCATCCTAAAAATCGAAAGTTTACCCATTGGCTCAATCTTGATCTTTCCAAACCCAACAGCCGATAAACTTAACGTTATAAGCGATATCGAGACCATTGCCTCCATTTCTATATATACTATTAACGGAAGTCTTCTAAAACAAATTGCCAACAGCAAAGGCATAAAAAGCGCTGTGATAGATGTTTCTAAACTATCTCAAGGTTTATATATCGTGAATGTGAAAACCGATAAAGCCCAAAGAGTTTTGCGATTCACCAAGCATTAAAATATACAAAACAGAATTGGATAGCTTACAAAAAAACCGATGAATATATTTCATCGGTTTTTGTTTAAATAAATCAGCTTAAAAAAAACAGATTTTCTTTATAAGCCAAAACCTTTTTGTAATTTTATGGATGAAAAAAATGGACTATGGGAAGCAGAATGATTAGATTTATTGGAATTACCGTTTTAGTTCTTTCTGCATTTGACGGGCTATGCCAAATGTCAATGCCCTCAATCAGGGAGATGAAGTGGGGGCGCGATTACAATTTACATATTAAGCTTTCCAACGACAGTAACTACGTGATGGATGTGAGGGGGCTTTACCATACAGGAGATCAGGTATTTGATCCCGAGAACGAGAACGCCACCTACTATCCGGTTAGCTTTGATGAGGAATTTATCAACTACATCAAGCACAGAAAACTCGAATTTGACAGGCAGCTTGCGGTTGATTCTGCATCGAAAGAACAGCCAAAAACTTTATGGTCGGCACTCCACAGAACGCTGGGAGGAGGGTATATCCATTTCATTAACTGCCTGGTTTACTCCATCGAATCCAATCAGCTTTATCTTGCTGATCCCATAATGAAGCGTCCGGTTACCGACTGGAAGCCCAAGCCAATGACTCAAACATATAGGAGGACAAAAGATTGGGAATACTATATCCCATACGATCAGAAATTGGCCACTAAAGAGTACAAAAGGCGCTTGAAGGAAAATGATTTGAAGGATCTGCAGGGAGTTCCCGATAAGTTTATTGATTTATTTCTGAACACTTCGCAAAAGCAGTACGACCAGCTTCGGATGGAAGGGAAAAGAGTGCCATTGGCACAAATAGACCTGGTTAGACTATTACTTGGTGCTAAGTATCTGGGGGTTGATCAGATCAACTTTATCCAAAACCGGGTTACTTCTGCCGTAATGCTTTACAGCATCAACAACTTACCCTCTGTGATCATTTTCGACGACTACAACGCAGCCGTTGCCATGACACTTGATAAAACGGGATATAAAATCGACTATGTTGTTTTTAATGATTTTGATCGTATTTCGGTTGAGGAGCAGGACAACAGAATACAAATGATAGAAGCCATGATCGATGCAATTAACGAAGCCAACGATAAGGTATTCAAGAAAAAGCTTTCCACTTATTACGGTTCGTAATTTTTTCGTTTCTTCGAAAAAGAAGTTGCATTAACAAAAATCATACCTACCCAATCAAAACATCCAGCCGAAAAAGGGTTTTTTCTCAAAAATTATTACTTTTGTGTGTTGCTGTGATTTCTCAAATAGCAACCTCTATACAGTTTAAAAACTCTTTTTATAATGACACTTCGTAAACGAATGAAAATTGTTGAGCTTCTAAAAAGCGGTAATGTAGGCACCCAAGTGGTTGTAAAGGGCTGGGTTCGAACACGTAGGGGAAATAAAAACGTTGCGTTTATAGCTCTCAATGATGGATCAACAATACATAATATTCAGGTTGTTGCAGATGTTGCAGCTTTTGGTGAAGACTTTTTAAAGGATGTTGGCACAGGTGCTTGCATAAGCGTGCAAGGGATGTTGGTTGAATCGTTGGGTTCAGAGCAGCCAGTGGAGATACAGGCGAAAGCAATTGAAATATACGGCAAAGCAGATCCTGCAGCATATCCATTGCAGAAAAAAGGGCATAGCCTTGAGTTTTTAAGAGAGATTGCACACTTACGTCCGCGTACCAATACTTTTGGTTCGGTATTGCGTATTCGCCATGCCATGGCTTACGCCATTCATAAGTACTTTAACGACAAAGGTTTTTATTACATACACACTCCAATTATTACTGGCTCCGATGCAGAGGGTGCTGGGGCACTTTTTAAGGTTACCACCCTTGACATTAACAATCCGCCGCGCCACCAAAGCGGAAAGGTAAATTTTACAGAGGATTTCTTTGGTAAGGAGGCAAAGCTAACCGTTTCGGGACAGCTCGAAGGGGAATTGGCTGCATTGGCACTTTCGGAGATATACACTTTTGGTCCTACCTTCAGGGCAGAAAACTCAAATACTCCTCGTCACTTGGCTGAATTCTGGATGATCGAACCAGAGATGGCATTCTACGATATCAATGACAATATGGATTTGGCTGAGGATTTTCTGAAGTATCTAATTCGTTATGCCCTAGAGCATTGTAAGGATGATTTGGAATTCCTTAACAAGATGTGGGACAAGGAACTTCTTGAAAGGCTGAAGTTTGTTGCCGAAAATGATTTTATGCGATTAACCTATACCGAAGCCATAGCTATTCTCGAAAAAGCGGATATGAAGTGGGAATTTCCTGTATTTTGGGGTGCTGACCTACAGAGCGAACACGAACGCTATTTGGTAGAGAAGCATTTTAAAAAACCGGTGATTCTTACCAATTATCCCAAGGAGATAAAAGCTTTTTACATGAAGCAGAACGATGATGATAAAACCGTTCGCGCTATGGATGTCCTCTTCCCGAAGATTGGAGAAA
>Ga0334889_1002102_pt1 | contig 23557 bp, 25 predicted proteins | sample GraSluR1_MG_2_FD_207222 | JGI IMG/M metagenome (GOLD analysis project Ga0334889, IMG submission 207222) | Sludge microbial communities from methane-producing bioreactor in Wageningen University, Netherlands - Granular Sludge_8_08-R1 | ecosystem: Engineered > Bioreactor > Anaerobic > Unclassified... | reverse complement strand
TGCCGATCATGTTCAAGGTGAGCATTCCCACGGTTGACAACTTCTACGCGCCACTGATCGATCACCCGTCGGTCCTGCGCGTGGTGGCGCTTTCCGGAGGTTACAGCCGGGACGAGGCAGACGAACGCCTCGCCCGCAATCACCGCCTGATCGCCAGTTTCTCCCGTGCACTCACCGAAGGGCTGACCGAATCCATGACGGACGAGGAGTTCAACGCCGCGCTGGCCGCCTCGATCGACGCGATCTACAAGGCGTCCATCACCTAGTGAAGTGACGGACGGGCGGCAGGGTCAGGCCGTCTCGAGCACTTGAGGTTCCCGCACGGGTACGAACAGGCGGGTGGTTCCCGAGGGGGTCACTTCGTAGTGGTACCCGTGCGGCGAGGTCCAACGGAAGACACCAGGAGTGGTCTGTTCAAGTTGCCACTTGCCGTGGGTCTTCGCTCGATGAGCCTTGCGCGACAGTGGTCCGAGATTCTCAAGGCTGGTCTGGCCCCGTCTGCCATCCATGTAGGCGATGGTGTGGTCCATGTCGCAACGACCGGCTTTGCGGGTTCCCCACGGAAACACATCCACCGGATCCCGCTGCTCGACCGCGAACCGCATTCGGTCGGGAGTCTCATACGCGTCGACGGGTCGCATTCCTGCCGGATCAAGCACCGGGCGGACGATCACTCTCGAGTGAGCAAGGAATCGAGGCAGCTGGTCGGTCAGGATCGGGCCCCAGTCCTCGACCCTGGCCACACCCGTGGTCGTCGTCTGCTCCGTCAGCTCGCCATCCGCGGTAGTCAGCGCGGGATCTTCGGCCGAGATATGCACGACCAACGTATGGGTGGGCAAGCTGTCCTGACCGAGCGCTGACCTGGCGAGCACACCCACCGCGGCCGCTCGCCTCCGATCCAGGTCACTGCACATGGGCGTGTCCTCACCAGCCGGCAAGGTCTTGGCGATCTGGGTCAGGACATGATCGAAAAGGATCCCGTCCACGGGATTGACGACACCGAAGAAACTGACATGCCCATCGGTGATCTTCGACACTCGCACTCGGCGGGCCTCGCGTTCGGCCTCGGCCCGCTTGCCGGCAAGCTTGGTATCCGCACTGATGATCTGCCCCGGCAGCGCTCTCATGATCCGCGACCACGGCAGCGCCCCAACTCCGGCGCTCATCGCACGGTCGACTTTCAGAGCGGCTTCAGCGGACAGGTGTGAGCAGGCGATGCAGATCTTGTTCGCCTGCCACACGCGCATCTTCCCGGCCAGAACTGCCTGCCACAACATGGGATGTCGATGCCGCAGGTCCAGCGCCTCTCTGATTCGGCAGATGGCCGATGAGGCCGAGATCCCCAGGAGTGGGCCGACCTCAAGAGCCAGGAACTCGCCTACCTCTGGTGTGCCGTCATGGCCGGGCCGCATCAGTCCTTCGATGCCTTCGCCTACCGCGGTCTCGTCGATCTTCCACAGGTCGGCCGCGTGGATGATCGCCACAAGCTCGGCGATCTCAGCGCCGATCAACTGCTGATGCGCATGATCCAGCGCATCGAACACTTCCGCGCTGGTCTTCGGGTCGACCAGCAGTCTGGGGTCATGGGTGGGGTCTTCCATAACCTCAGTTTATTCGAATCTGTGTTCGAATACAACGCTTTCGTTCGAATACTTGCGAGTATTTCCCGGCGGCAGGCTGCTTGGTCGGGCGCGTCCGATCGTCCGCCTCCTGCCTACGATCGACGTATGGCATCCACTTACTGGGCTGATCCCGACGGGTTCGCTCTGACTACGCCCACGCCGCTGGGCAGGCGTGCGGTCAAGGCGGCGCTCATCGTCCGCCTCGACCTTGATGATGCTCACCCGCCCATCTGGCGGCAGCTGCGGCTGGCAAGCGATCTCACGCTTCCGCAGGTGCACGAGGTCGTGCAGATCGCGATGGGGTGGACGGATTCCCATCTGCATCACTTCGTCATGGGTCCCGACACCCACGATCCGACCACGCAGCACTTCCTCACCCCGTTCGACATCGCCGAGGGTGACAAGGGCATCCCCGAAAGCGATGTGCATCTCGACCAGGTGATCTCCGAGCCCGGCGATTGCCTGTTCTACGAGTACGACTTCGGTGACAGTTGGTGGCACACGATGAAGCTTGAGAGCGTCGAGCCCTGGCGCGCGGGCGACACGGACGCATGGTGCCTCGCGGGCCAGCGAGCCTGCCCGCCCGACGATCTCGGCGGGATCGGTGGCCTGGAAGAGCTCCTGAACTGGCTCGACGGACGGACCGAGGGCGCCGACCCCGAATGGGTACAACAGGTGCTGGACTGGTTGCCTCCCGGCTATGATCCGGTAGCCTTCTCCGTCGACGAGGTCAATGCGGTTCTCGCGCGTGGCCTATTGCCCCCGCTCGAACAGTTCCATCCGATGGTGAGCATCCTGATGCGGAACGCCGGTGGCTCACCACTCTCCGATCTGGGTGAGCTGATCAGGCGTGCCGACCTCGGCTCACCGAGTCTGACCGAGCGCGACATGGCGGACGCCGTGCGCGGCTACCAGGTGCTGCTTGCCGAGATAGGCGACGGCCTGACTCTCACTCAGGCGGGCTATCTACCACCGCGGGTCGTCCAACAGATCCTCGCCGAGCTCGGTCCCGAAACCGAATGGGTCGGGATAGGCACCCGCGAAGACACATCGCAGACGGTGTCGTCGCTACGCAGGTCTGCGACCGCGCTCGGTCTCGTCCGGTTGAGCCGTGGTCGCCTCACGGTGACTTCGAACGGACGAAGGCTCGCCGGCGATCCGCCCCACCTGCTGCGCCACATCGCCACCCGGCTGCCACTCGGCAAACAGCATGAACAAGATGCCGGCACGATAGCGCTGCTGTTCGTCGCGGCCGGCAAGGACTGGCTACACAGCTTCGACGAGGCCGCCCGCATCATGGAGTGGATCGGCTGGCGAACCGGTGGCGATGCGTTTCTCGATGAACGCGCGGTGCACATATGGAGCAAACCGACCCGTGACGTGTTGCAGAACCTGGGCGGTAGCGGGCTTAGTACACCGAACCGCCAGATCGCGGTCGCACGATATCTGCTCCAGACAGCGGACCAGCGATAGCTAGAGGCTTCCCTCCAGGTCGGCGATGTCCAGAGCCGGCAGCCCGTGGACGGGGTAGCTGACGGAACGGGCCGGCACGCCGGCCACCGTGGTGAAGGGCGGCACATCGTCCAACACGACGCTGCCGGCGCCCACCTTGGCTCCCTCACCGACCCGGATATTGCCGAGCACCTTGGCGCCGGCGCCGATCATCACGCCGCGTCCGATCTTGGGATGCCGGTCTCCCCCGACCTTGCCGGTACCGCCGAGGGTAACCTCGTGCAGCATCGAGAAATCGTCCTCAACCACGGCGGTCTCGCCGATGACCACCGACGTCGCGTGATCGAACATGATGCCCTTACCGATCCGCGCCGCGGGGTGGATGTCGACGGCGAACTTCTCGGAGATCCGGCTTTGCAGGTAGAGCGCCAGCTGCACGCGCTCCTGCGTCCAGTAGTAATGCGCGATGCGGTAGCCCTGCAGGGCGTGAAAGCCCTTGAAGTACAGCAATGGGGTGGCGTATCGGCGGGCGGCGGGATCACGGCTGATGATCGCCCGTAGATCCTCGCGGACCGCGATACCGATCGAGGGGTCATCGGCGAAAGCATGGACGAACAGCTCGCGCAGCCGCTCGGCCGGGACCGACGGGCTTGCCAGTTTGTCGGCCAACAGGTAGCTCAGCGCTTCGTCGAGGTCCTCGTGATCGAGGATGGTGGCCTGCAGGAAGTCGCCGAGGGCGGGCTCGGCCAGGAGGTCGGAGGCAGCCTCCTCGCGGATGCGATTCCAGATTTCGGTATGGGGCATGGCACAGCTCGCTTCTTTGAAGTGCGAACGATTGAGGAGTGAGGTTGTGAGATGAGCACTCACAAGGAGGGGCCAAGAATCATCGGCGCCTCGGGGCGGGTGGTCAAGTCAGTGACGACAACAACACAGCATTCGATGGCACCCTGAAGCGGGGACGCACACATCGAACCTGATACCCATGACCAACAGTGTAACCACACTCTCTAGGAGAACCGCTCCCCCGCTGCTGCGGAGCTCAATCCCCCAGATCCTGCAACCCCATCATGTCGTCATCGGAGATGACGAAGTCGACGTCAGCATTGGTGCGCTGATGCTCAGGACTCGAGGCCTTGGGCAGCGACACCGTGTTCAGCTGCAAGGTGTAGCGGATGCACAATTGCGCGACGCTGACCCGATACTTCTGCGCGATCGCCATGACCCGCGGATTGTCGAGGATCTTGCCGTGCGAGAGCGGCGAGTACGACTCGACGAGGATGTTCTTGGCTTGGCAGTACTCGATCAGGTCGGTGGGAGTGTTGCCAGGAGTGACCTTGATCTGATTCGCTTGCGGCGCGACCGTGCCGTGCTCGAGGATGTTCTCGACGTCTTCGTCCAGGAAGTTCGAGACGCCGATGGAGCGGATCTTGCCCGCCCGATACGCCTCTTCGAGGGCGCGCCAGGCCTGGCGGTTGCCCTCGGAATAGTCGGCCTGACGGAACTCGGCCCACGGTTGCGGCGCGTGGATGAGCATCAGGTCGATGTAGCCGAGGTCCAGCTTCTCGAGTGAACCCTCAATGGCGCCGACCGCAGTGTCGTAGTCCTTGATCTCGGCGGCGAGCTTGGTGGAGACAAACAGCTCCTCGCGGGGGATGCCACTGGTGCGAACGCCCTCGCCCACGCCGCGTTCATTGCCGTACGCCTGGGCGGTGTCGATGTTGCGGTAACCGATCTTCACGGCATTGCGGACGGCCTGTGCCACCTTGTCATCATCAATGAACCAGGTACCCAACCCGAGTTTCGGAATGGTGACGCCGTTGGACATGGTGAATGTCTCGTTCAAGATCATCGGGTTCTCCCTCGTAGTGGCCAATGCCCATTGTTCTCCCGTCTTGTTTCACGGCAAACGTGCGGGAGGCCGTCGCATCGCTAAGCACCCCGTGGGGACGATCAAGCCACCAGACCGGTCACGGATGCCGTCGCAGCTGGTCCTCAATCCAGGCCATCACCACGGCGACCAGATAGCCGAGTTCGTCGTCAGTGAGTTCCCGCCCTTGTGGAATGTGATGCCACTTGGCAACGCAGCCGCGACAACAGGTCGCGGTCGCATGTTGAGCGACGAAGACCGGGTGACCGCGCATCGGGGTCTGCTTGCCGTCGTTTCTTGGCTGGGCCGCACCGATCCGCCCAGCGAGCAGTTCGTGAGCATGCTGCTGGATCGTGTCCTTGCCCTTTGCGCGGGCATAGTCGACGTCCTTGCGGGAGAGGTAAAACTTCGAACGAAACTCCGAATGCCGGAGCCGTTGCAGCACCATCCTCACCTCGTTCGAGCTGGTCACAAGGATTCCGGCGCCCCAGGGTAGCGGCCCGAGACGAGATGGTCGACGATCGTGCCTGCCACGGCATCGGCCGGATCGTACTTGTAACTGAGCTTGTGGACGAAGGCGGCCTCGACGAGCATCGCGAACCGCGCCGGCTCGTAGCTGCGGAACATCTCAAGTTGCAGGAAGTGGCTCGGCACGGTGCTCACCCTCGGGACCATTGCCCAGGCGCGCTCCGCATCGGGGAGGAGATCGAGCAAACCCTCGAAGACGCGGTGGAAGAGGAAGTAGTCGGGCAGTTCATAGTGCTCGCGCCACCAGGTCTCGAGGGCTGCGCGTTCGACCGCAATGAGCAGCGAACGTGATCTGGCAGCGATGAACCAGTTCGAGATCTGCGTCCGGCTCCACCGCAGATAGAGCAGACCCCCGCCGAGGAGCGGATCGAGACACGGGCCGAGCGGCTGGGGAACGAACGCGGTCGCGTCCACCCACACCCCGCCGTAGCGTTCGAGCAGCGACAGCCGCAGCAGATCGGAGAAGTGCGCCGGACGATCGCGCAGCCGGTCCACGACCACGCCGGGCAACTCGAGATGGTCCTGCCAGGAGGTCTCGTCGAGCACGATCGCGTCCGGATGGACGTTCCTGAGCTGCCGCACGCAAGTACGCACGATCGGGGGCGCGCTGCGCAGCGGAGTTCCCCAATAGGTGAAGACGTGGCTGGTCAGTTCATCAGACGATACCGGCGCCGGGACTGCGGCACTCGCGGCGGTCGTCCTGAGCTCATCGAGGTGCTCGGCGAGGAACTCGTCCACGATCACTCGAGCCGCGATGGATCCGATGGGGTCGATCATCGGCGCAAAGCGGTCCCGTGCCCGCCGCACCTGCGCGGCGAGATTGTCGAGAGGACCAGTTTCGGACATGCGGACTAGTCGGAAGGGAATGCGTCCGGGATTGCTGTCATCTTCGTCATCGTAGCGAAGCGGCGCGGGTAGTGCAGGTTGCACCAGCCAACCTGGCTGTATATGCTCGTATATATACAGTAATAACGGAGGTTGTCGTGCCGCTCCATGTGGTTCTGTCCAACCGGTCTGGAGTGCCGATCTATCAGCAGATCGTCGACCAGGCCCGCGCCGCCATCCTCAAGGATGAGCTCGCCGAGGGTGAGCTACTGCCGTCCATCCGGGGCCTGGCGAGGGACCTGCGCATCAGCGTCATCACGACCACGCGCGCCTACAACGAGCTCGCTCAGCTCGGATACATCGTCAACGTTCCCGGCAAGGGCAGCTACGTGGCACCCAAGGACGCCGAGTTGATCCGCGAAAACCTGCTTCGCCAGGTCGAGGGTCATCTCTCGGATGCCGTTGACGTCGCTGCTCAAGCCGGCTTGGATGCGCCGACACTGCACGCCCTACTTGATTTCGCCTTGGAGGAAGGAACCGACAATGATTGACCTGCAGGGGGTCACCAAGCACTACCCCGGATTCACGCTCGGGCCCCTCGACCTGGCGATCGAAGAAGGATTCGTCACCGGATTTGTCGGCGCCAACGGCGCCGGAAAGACGACCACGATCAAGCTTCTGCTGAGGATGGCGCACCCAGATTCGGGCACCATCCAGCGGCCGGACATGGCCGACATCGGTGTCGTCCTCGACACCCCCAGCTACGACGGCGACTGGCGGGTATCCACGGTCGGCAAAGTGCTGCGACCGTTCTACCCACGCTGGTCGGATGCGAGATTTCAGGAGCTGCTGGAGCGGTTCAACGTGCCCGCCGACCGCAAGGTCAAACAGCTGTCGCGAGGCATGGGCATGAAACTGCAGATCGCTGCCGCACTCGCCCAAGGTGCGACGTTCTTGGTGCTGGACGAACCCACATCCGGCTTGGACCCCCTGTCACGCGACGAACTGGCCGAGATCATCGGCGACTTCATGCTGGACGAGCACCGGACGGTACTGTTCAGCTCGCATATCACCAGTGATATCGAGCGCATCGCGGACTATGTCGCCGTCATCGACAAGGGCCAGATCGTGACATGTGCCGAAGGCTCCGAACTGCTCGGGTCGTACCGGATACTCCATGGCGGACGCACACCTCTGGATCCCGATGTTGCGGCCGAAGCCTACGGACTCCGCTCCCATGCCGCCGGCTGGGACGCACTGATCGCGACCCGCCTGATCGGCGAGATCCCTGACGATGCAGTTGCCGAAGAACCCACCTTGGACGACATCGTCGTCCGGATCGCGAAAGGACACTGACGATGCTCCCCCTCATATACCTGGACGCACGTCGCCTTCTCGCGCTGCTACCCGTCATCGGAGTCATGCTCGCCTTCGGCATGGTGCCTGTTGTGCTGCAGCAACCGCAGGGCGGCACCACCGGCATCGCCTTCGTGGCCATGTCGGCCATGGTGCTAGTCAGTCGGCTGTTCCCGTTCGATTCGTCCGGCGGCCGCATCAACATGCTTGTCGGGACGCTGCCAGTCACGCGGCGGCAAGTCATCGGCTCTCGCTACACGCTGGCACTGCTCATCGTCGCCATCACCGGCGTACTCATCGCGATGCTGCTGCCGGGCACGGACCTGGCCGACAAACTGGGGCTCACCGCCCTCTTCACGGTCATCCCCCTGATCAGCGTGGCAGTGACCGGCCCGCTGTCCAGCCGAGGAGGACTCGGGGCTGTGGGTCCGGTACTGCCCCTCCTATGCTTCGGCGTTCTCATGTTGGCGGCGGTGCTGATGCCCGAGAGCTGGCAGCAGGGGCTGCTCGGGTTCATCCTTCAGGCGCCGGCGCCCAGTGCCGGGATCGGGATCATCGTTGTGGCGGTGCTGTTGGCGGTCAGCTTTGGGTTGAGCGTGCGGTGGTTCGAGCGTCGGGATCTGTGACCATCAGCGGGGCAGAGCTTCTGCTCATCCGCGCGGACGAACCGACATCGCGACGATGACAGCACTCGCGATGATCGCGTTCATGGTGCGTGTCACGGCGTCGCCGACAGCTCCGACACCCCAGTTTCCGCGTTCGAGTTGCTGCGCCCGGGTGATGACTGCCGAGCTCCAAGGGATCTCGGGATCGAACTGAGGCAGAGTGCCGCTGGCCCAGATCAACCCCGCCAGTGCGGCAATCCGCGGGGTCGGGACTGCACCGTCGACCAGGACCGCGCGAACGTCATGGACGAGGTCGGCGCGCCTCCCATTTCGCCAGCCACAAGGGCTTTCGTCTTGAACAAGCCGAGTGTCTTGCGGCTCTCCTCGCCGAAGTCACCGCGGGCGATCAATCGCTCCAACACCGGCTGGCGAAGTGCCGGTCCAATCGCAGCAAGGACAGTCTGGACTTTGCCGGGCTTGTCAGACACGTAATCCCAGGCAGCACGGAGTAGCTCGTCCGATGGGGCACGTCCGTCGACGGCTTCCACCCTCGTGGCGCCGGTTCGGGTGGCCGCGGTCGTCACGCGCTCTTCGAGGGCGAGATCGGCGAGTACCGCTCCGGCAAGGACGTAGAAGAGAGTGTCTCCCCCGCGATAGTGCCGGAATCGGGCTGGAAGAGCAGCAATAGGAGGTCCTCCGCCAGAGTCGGGGCATCCGGTCCTCCCGCCTCGGGGGTACCGGTGCCGCTGTCGGCACCGTTGTCTTCTGGCTGCTTGGTCATGGCTACTCCTCACTTGTCGTTCGGGCCAGGCAGCGACGGGAGCTGGACTAGCTCTGCCTCTAGTAGAAACTGTGTTCTTGGAACAGGGTCAAGTCCCGGTTTCGGTCAGAGTCTTCCTATCATACAAACCCAATATCGCGTCCTTGCCTATAGTGTGCGACACATAGTATTGTGTATGCATGGACGAGGGATTCGAAGGCAACCGGCAGGAGTTGCGGCGCGGGACCATCGTGGTCGCCTGCCTGCGGCTGCTGCGCACGCCCGGCTATGGCTACGGCCTGCTTCAGGAGCTCGAATTCCGCGGGTTCACCGTCGACGCGAGCACGCTGTACCCACTGCTGCGCCGTCTCGAGAAGCAGGGGTTCCTCACGAGCGAGTGGAACACCGACGAGACGCGTCCGCGCAAGTTCTATCGGACCTCCCCTGCCGGCGTCCGCCTGGCCGAGGCCCTCACCCAGGAGTGGCTCGCGCTCACTGACGCGATCGCTTCCCTTACCAATGATTCATCTACGACATCCACCGACGAGGAGCGCTGACATGACCACCACACTGACCCAGCGGTACATCGCCGCTACCGTCAAGAGTTTCTCGCCCGCCGCGCAGGTCGACGTGCGCGCCGAGCTGGAGGCATCCATCGCCGATGCGATCGAGGGACGCGTAGAACAGGGCGAAGAACGCGAGGACGCAGAGCGCACGGTGCTCACCGAGCTGGGAGACCCGGCAGTACTCGCAGCGGGCTACGCCGATCGTCCGCTGCATCTGATCGGCCCGCGCTACTACGTCACCTGGTGGCGGCTGGTGAAGCTGCTGCTGATCATCGTCCCGGTCTGCGTCGTCGGCGGCGTTGCGCTGGGGCAAACACTGTCGGATGCCCCGATCGGCACCATCATCGGCCAGTCGATCGCCGCCGGTCTATCGAGCATCGTGCACGTCTGCTTCTGGGTGACGCTCGTGTTCGCCGTGCTCGAACGTGCCGGCGCGGACACGGGGCTGCAATGGGATGTTGACCAACTCCCCGAGCCACAGCCGGCGGGCGTCGGCCGTACCGACCTGATCGCCCAGCTCGCGATCCTCGCGCTTGCCGCCGGCGCAATCCTGTGGGATCAGTTCCGCGGTTTCGTGCGCACCGGCGGCGAGGCACTTCCGCTACTGAGCCCCGAACTGTGGCCCTATTTGATCGCGCTGGTCGGACTGGAAGCTGCGTTCGCCATCGTCTTGTACGTGCGAGGACGGTGGAGCACGACTCTGGCGGTGATCAACACCGCGCTGGCAGTGCTATTCGCGAGTCTGGTGCTCACCTTGCTCGTCCGCGGGCAGTTGTTCAACCCCGAATTCGTGGCGGTCTTTCGCGCGGTGAGCGGGGTCGAACAGGACACCCTGCGCACTCTGACCATTCTGCTGGGCTTCTCCGTCGCCGGCATCTCGGTCTGGGACATCATCGACGGCTGGCTCAAGAAGCATCGGGATGGACGCTGAGTCGGTCTGACAGGCGGCCCGCTGCTGGCGCTTGCTCAGGCACTGCTCGCGCCGAGCGTGCAGCGATACCGGGGACGACCGGGCCAGCGGGGGTCGGTTGGCCGTGGCTCGACGGTGAAGCCGAGGGCCCGGTAGAAGTCCACAGCATCATTGTCGGTCTCGGCGAGAAGCGGGAGACCAGGGTGGGTGCTGCGGATGGCGTCCACGAGAGATGCGCCGATGCCGCGTCCACGAGTGCCGGCGTCGACCGCGATGTACTCAAGCGTGAGTTCATCGGCCGTGACGGCGAAGGCCGCGAAGGCGACCACGTCGCCGTCGGTGACACCGATGACCTCAAGGGCGGGCAACTCCGTGTCGCGGATGTGCCGGAGAGCGTCGTCAGCCACCCCCGCCGCCTCATAGAGCAGCGCCCAGAACGGCGGACTCTCGATCTGGGTGCGGGTGAGCGGGTGAACGAGTTGTTTCACGGGCTCAACTCCCATCTGGTCTGAAGCTGCGTGACGAAGCACCGGCCGAGGCGCTCCGTCCTCGATCCCGTTCCCCGCGCCCGTCTATCGGACGACCGCGATACTCCTTCCAGTCCGACAGGAGATCCTCGCGCAGGCCATCTGGATGTTCCTCGTACCACGTCCGCGTGAAGCGGTTGTATTCGAACTGTGAATCAATAGTGCGTTCACCTTGATTACGACTGGCGTGCCAGCAGTCGAGTGCATCCTGCATGGTCGGGGTTCCATCAGACTGAGCGAAGAATGCGCGCATGGGGGCATCAAAACGAAAACCAGAGCCGACCTGGCCTTCAAGCCACCTGCGAACAACCTGGCTGCATCGTTGCCCGGCGGGGATGACCGTGGCTGCGCTCAGCTCGCCCACGAGTTGCCTTGGCCCGCTGCTTCGAATCGGCGCCGGCTCAGCAAAATCACGTCCATCGAGCGACGCTGCGATGCGGGCCGTGAGTAGTTCCTTGCCTCCGCTCGCACGAATGCCGAGGGTGCGGGCAAAGTCAACGAGCTCGGTCTTGAGCCAGTACCAGCGCTGGAACTCCTCAGAAGAGAGACCAGGGACGAGATCGGGGCGAGATGACGCGGGGCGAGTCATACGGCCGGCCCCGCTTGATTCTGGTGAGCCGCGCCCGGATCACTGGAGGACGCGCGCGATGACGCACCATGCAAGCCCAAGCGGTGTGAGTATTCGGGGTCTGCGCTGCGCCTGACACGAGCACCGCCACTAGTGACGTCCACGGCATCATCCTCTCGTACAGCCCTCAGGCTGCTCAACAGCAGACTGCCAGGGTGCTTGCGGCCCCTCCACTGCGATCGGCTATCGCGTTGAGCGTGCCTAGTCTTCTTCACTTGAGGGCGTTTCGAGGCGGTCCCCGCGTAGAGGTACGACTTCGCGCCGCAACTGAAGAAGATTAGTCACGCCATGCACCTCTGTCTATGGTGCAAGATAGTGCGGCACTAGGATCAACGACCAGCGGCGGATCTGTTTCGTATGGGGCGACGCCGGACCAGAGGAGGGGGAGATCGTTGACTACCACTGAGAAGATCGCGCCAACTCATCCAAGAGTGGTACTGACGGAGGACTTCATCGACGGTCCTGCACGGCGAACAGGACATGGACCCCAGCACCTCAAAGGAACGCGAAGCCGAAGCAAACCAGTTCGCGGCAAGCTTGCTGATGCCTTCTAGCGGCGTTCTGGCTCAGTCCATGCGTGCGGCGAGCCTGGAGCGAATCCTCGCAGCCCGCTCGTTCTGAAAGGTGTCCGCGATGGCCATGACTCATCGTCTTCACGAGCTTCACCTCCTCAGCGATTGGCAGTATCGGAGCACTTGCGTCACTTTGTCTGACCTCGGCTACCGCTCCGCTGAGCCCGGTGGCATCATCCCCGAGAACTCGCAACTTCTACGCAAAGTGATGTTCGGCTCCGCCAACAAGATCAGCATCTCGGAGGCCGCGAGAAGCCTCGACCTCTCATAGCACGCATCTGCTGGGCGTTGAAGCATCGCGCTAGCTCCAGGCCGGCCAACACCACTGTGGCCTCAAGCCTTCCGCTCCCATATCGGACAGGCCGACTGTGCTTGTCCAACTAGGACCTGCTTGGCAGCCCTCAGTGTTTCTATTGCTCACCCCAGTCCGAGCTCAGAGCTCAGCCCGAAGAAGCGCTCGAAGAACGCGCTGAGCTTGGCGACAACGCGCTGTTTCTTCTCTCCGTGCCCGCCAGTGTGCGAGAAACGCGAGGTAGGTCGCAGGACCTTGGTAATCGCCGTGCCCGATGTGCGAAGCGTGCCATCGCGGAATGCTGTCTTCACGAACGCTCGAGCCTCATCGGCACGGAGGTTCTCGTCCCGGATGATGGTCTCCAGCTCTGCCTTACGCTTGGCGGCGATGAAGGCCTGCCACTCCTCGTCGATTGCGCCGTCAATGGAGACCGAGTCGACGAAGTTCTCGATGAGGTCCTTCTTGTTCCGCAGCGTCGGGCTGGCGTCCACGGCCCGGGAGATCTCGGCGCGGACTTCCTTGTCCTGCCCGTTACCATGCTGTTCTCGGTACTTGGCGACGAGCATCAGGATGTAGTCGACGTTGATCTCGACCTGTTTGATCAGCTCGATCTCGAAGACCAGATCATCATTGATGAACTCCTTGTCGGCCTTCTCATCCTTGCGGAAGTCCGCGTACAGATCCAGATAAACGCTGCGATAGTCCTGCGCCTGTCTCGGATCAAGGAGTTCGCTTCCGGTGAATTCATCAAACGCGGTCAGGATGTTCTCCAAGCGCAGGATTTGCCCGAATAGCCGAATGAACTCCTTCTGTGCGCTCTCCCCAATGATGGGTTGGCCCAGCGGGAAGGACTCGAGCAGTTCACCCACCTTGTCGGCGTACTCTCCGTAGTAGTCGCCGTACGGCTTCAGAAGCACAACGCCGCGCGCGTCCTTATTGCCGAACAGCTCAAGCGCCGCGTTCGTCTCGTCTTCAAGATCGCGGAAGGTAACGATGTTGCCATAGGTCTTCACCGAGTTGAGGATGCGGTTCGTTCGGGAGAACGCCTGGATCAGCCCGTGTGCGCGCAGGTTCTTGTCGACAAACAGAGTGTTCAGGGTGGTCGCATCGAACCCGGTGAGGAACATATTGACCACAATCACGAGCTCGAGTTCGCGGTTTTTCAGCCGTTGCGAAAGGTCCTTGTAGTAGTTCTGGAACTTGTCCGCGCTGGTGTCATAACTGGTGCCGAACAGGTCGTTGTAATCCTGGATCGCATCCTCGAGGAAGCCGCGTGCATCGGCCGTGAGGGCATCGGTGTCGAAGGCCTCATCGTCGAGAATGCCGTCATCGCTCGCATCGTTCGCGCTATAGGAATAGATCAAACCGATCTTGAGACGCCGATCCGGCGGCAACTCGTCCTGCTGAACTCGAAAGTGGTTGTAGTAACGACGCGCAGCATCAATCGATGCGGTCGCGAAGATGGCGTTGAACCCGCGCACTCGCTTGTGCTCACGCACGGCCTCCGCTTGGTTGCGGATTCGCGTCGCCTCGGACACGTTCGTAACCACGGAATGCTCGTAACTGGACGACCGCTTCGTCTTCTGATCGAAATGGTCCAACGTGTACTTCACGATCTCGCTGATCCGCGCGGGCGCGAGTAGGGCCCTCTCAGTGTCGATCGCGGGGACCTGCTTGTCGACGACTGTGCCGACCTTTACGGTGTTGATGTAGTCAATCCGGAAGGGCAGCACGTTCTTGTCGGTGATCGCGTCCACAATCGTGTAGGTGTGCAGCTTCTCCCCGAACGCCTGTTGGGTCGTCTTCAGCTGCGGCCGGCCACCGGAGCTCGCGTTGGCGGAGAAGATCGGCGTGCCGGTGAATCCGAAGAGGTTGTAACGCTTGAAGGCCTTCGTGATGTCGGCGTGCATGTCGCCGAACTGCGACCGGTGACACTCGTCGAAGACGATGACAACATGCTCGCTCGTGATGGCGTGACCCTTGTTCGCCTTGATGAACGTCGACAGCTTCTGGATCGTCGTGATGATGATTCGCGCGCTCGGATCTTCCAACTGCTTCTTCAGCATCCGAGTGGACGTGTTGGAGTTCGCCGCGCCTTTCTGAAATCGGTCGTACTCACGCATGGTCTGGTAGTCGAGGTCCTTGCGGTCGACCACGAACAGGACTTTGTCCACGGTCGGCAGCTTGGACGCCAGTTGCGCCGTCTTGAAGCTTGTGAGCGTCTTGCCTGACCCGGTCGTGTGCCAGACATATCCACCGGCGGCCAGAGTGCCGAGCTGTCTTTGGTTCGTCGAGATGCTGATCTTCTGCAGTATTCTCTCGGTCGCCACGATCTGGTATGGACGCATCACCAGCGGCATCCGATCTGCTGTCAGTACGCAGTAGCGGGTGAGGATGCTCAATAATGTGTGCTTTGCAAAGAACGTCTTCGCAAAGGAGGTGAGATCCTGAATCGGCTTGTTTTGTGCGTCCGCCCACCATGACGTGAATTCGAAACTGTTGGAGGTCTTCCGCGCTTTGCCTGGCTTCTGTCCTTCTTTGATGTGCTGGCCGCGGGTCGTATTCGAGTAGTACTTCGTCAGCGTGCCATTCGAGATGACGAACAGTTGCACGTATTCGAAGAGCCCAGAACCGGCCCAGAAGCTGTCCCGCTGATACCGGTCGATCTGGTTGAACGCCTCCCGGATATCGACGCCGCGTCGCTTCAGTTCGATGTGCACCATCGGAAGGCCATTGACGAGGATCGTCACGTCGTACCGGTTGGCGTAGCGACTACCAGCGCTCTGCGGATCCTCGGGATGGCCTTGATCAACCTCGTACTGATTGATGACCTGCAGCCGGTTGTTGTGGATGTTCTGTTTGTCCAGCAGGGTGATGTTCTTCGTCGAACCATCATCACGCTTCAGGAGTTGGACGTAATCCTCTTGGATGCGGGTCGTCTTCTCGATGATGCCGTCGTTCTTGCCGGCAATCTTGTTGCCGAAGAAGTCCTGCCATTCGGCATCCGAGAACCTGATGTGGTTCAGTTCCTCAAGCTGGGCGCGAAGGTTCACCACCAGTTGCGTCTCGGACGTCAGGGGCAGATATTCGTAGGCCTGCGACTCCAGCAGCCGGATCAACTCGCGCTCCAGCGTGGCCTCCGACTGATATGCCGTCTCCGCCGTCGCATCCGGCACATACTCGGCGACGACAGTGCTTTCGGCGGAGACGGCGATGGGATCGTATTTGCGGTAGGCGATATCAGCCACGGGCGGGTTCTTCCAGTGGGTCGAGCGTATGCAGACCTATCTGTTCGGCGACTCGAAGTTGGTTCTGATCGTGGCTCACGACGATTACCCCACTGCCCAACGACAGCGCGGTCGCCAAGTGAATCGCGTCAAGCGTCTTCACATGTTCCATGATCGCCTCGGCCGTGGCGAGCACACCCTCGGTAATCGGGACGATACCGACATAGTCCAGCACGTCGTCGCGTTCCGAGATCGCACGGTCCTCTCGACGAAGGGTACGGGTGAGTTCTGTCTGCAGCAATCGGGAAGAGAACACTGCGTACGTCGGGTTGCTGGTGGTCTCGTCCAGCCAGCGAGCTGCCCGTCCGCCTCGCAGGAGAGCGTGCGCAGCTATGGACGTGTCCAGGTAGTAGCCTGTCACCGATTCTCTTCCATCTCAGCTAGCAGTGCCTCGACTTCGTCGTAACCATAGACGCGGTCGCGGGGACGATCAGCAAGCCGCGAGCCCCCGGGCTTCCGAGGCGGAGTTATCGTGATCGTCTCAGCCTCGTATGGCACGAGCTTCGCCACCGGGCGACGATGCTTCGTCACGAGGTATGTCTCCCCCGCCTCAACCCCGTTGAGTGCTTCGGTGGGGTTCTGGCGCAATTCTGCCACCGTGATGGTCTTCATGAAGCCAGTGTAGATGCCATATCTAGCTAGATCTAGATTTGGTGTGCAAACGTCTCTCTCAACTTCGATCAGTCAGCCGAAGTTCCGCGATTCCGTGCGCATCCTCGTTGATCTCATCGACCCCTCGGTCTTCCCACTGCGCGTAAGTTCCGCCCGACCACGTCCACGAAATCCGGCCATTGCAGGAGCGCCCGAGCGCAATAGCCCCCGCTCGCGAGGGAGAAGTGAAGCGGATGTCGCGCGCCACGCGTCCCACCCCGTTCTCGACGACGATAGAGCCATCAGCGAGCAGCCGCTCGTGTTCTTCTCGATAGACGGCGTATGCCCTTTGCGTCGCCTCGGCTATTCCCTTCGAGATCCACTTTGCGATTACGGTTGAGCCGGTAAGCAGAGTGAACTCTCCGTCGATAACCTGCGCACGCGCGTCCACCTTTCGCCTGGTATCAGTGAGGGTGAACTCTGGGGAAACGGACTCGATCGAATCCGCTGCTTTCGCGGTCTCACGACTGCGGATCACATCAACACCGAGAACAGGCAGCACGATCTGAAGTTGAGCAAGGAAGGCTTCCATGTCTGACTGCGCGGCTTCGGAGAGCCTCCTTCCCTGCGGATCATTGCCGTTGGTCAGCGTGCAACGGTTGGCCAGCCGCGCGAGCTCCACGAGGCGAGATTCGAGGTATCCCCAATGCCCTTCCGAGAAGGAATCGTCCTTGTTCGTCACGATGACGATCCGATCCCACTCACGAGACTTGAGTTCGGCATGGGCAGGGAATCGCCGCGCAAAGTTCTCAGTACGCCCGATATAAGTGCGAACGCCGGCAACCGCGTCAGAATCGTCGGACAGGAAGAGGTAGGCGCCGTTTCGCTGCGCTTCAGGCCGCCGCAAGAGCGCGCCCAGGCTGGATCTCTCGGAGGCCAGAACATGACCGGTCCATCCTGCGATCTCCGCGGTAGTCATGCCTCCTGGCACACCGTCGACCAGGAAGATCTCTATGTGCTTACCGTTCACGACGCATCCTCGAAGGTCAGGAGCTTGTCGCGGTAGTACTCGTACTGCTTTCGGCGGGCGGCAAGCTCAGCAGGAAGACCGGCACTCAGGTCATTTACGAGTGCGTCGAACTTGCTTAGGACCGTGACTATCCGGCGCTGGTCTTCAATCGGCGGAATAGGGACTACGATCTTGCCTAGGTCCTTACCGCCGATGCGCTTGACCTTGGCGCGGGAGACGTACTTCTCCTTCTGCGCATGAAACGCCGCCGTCTGTAGAACGTAAGAGATGTAAACAGGATCCTCATCAGACCGGAACGCGAAGCTGTCATCATGGATTGCGACCTCGGAATCACCCAACCATGCAACGCCCTTCGCAACGTCCTCAACTGTCTCCCCGACACAGGCAATCACAACGTCTCCAGGCTTTGCGTAACGGAGCCGCCCTGAGAGGTCGCTTCGGACATGCGAGAGAGTTTCGGTGGCAGAGATCCCGTAGTGTGTGTAGATCTCACCGTAGTGGATGCTCGGGATACCCTCCGAAGTCATGTCGTCCTTCGTGAACCGGCGCCCGCGGACGAACTCGCCGAACTCACCCATTGGAATCCACCGCACCCCCCTTCACTTCGCGGAACGCCAGTAGTTGATCTCGATAGTGCCCGTACTGGCGGCGGCGGGCTTCCAGCTCTGCTTCCAGCTCTGCTTCCAGCTCTGCTTCCAGCTCTGCTTCCAGCTCTGCTTCCAGCTGAGTGAACTGGTCCAATACTCTCACGATCTCCCGCTGAACTTCGAGAGGCGGGACGGGGATCCGATAAGCCCGGACAAGATTGTCGGGGATTGAGGGGTAGTTTCCCGCGACCTGATTCGCCTCAACGTATTGACGGAAGGCGTCGGCACCGAGAAGGTGAGCTAAGAAGTTCGTGAGAACGACGGAGGTGTCTGGTCGAAGCACACAGTAGCCCGTGCTTGCGACCTGCCCGTCATGATCGGCCGGGATCACCGCCCATCGCATTTGCGCGGGACGTGTGGTTGCGAAGATCACATCGCCTGTGTGAACGATCTGTTGCGCGCGGCTTGGAGCGTTGCCTGCAGTGATGGATGCCGTTTCACCAATCCTGCGCGTCACGCGGTCCACGGAACTCAGATCGATGTACTGGAACTCGTCGTCACCCACATTGGCCCATTTGATGTTGGAGCCTCTTGCCGTGACTTCGCCGACAGGCTTGAATTCGACGCCCTTTGGCGCCAGTTCCGCGATCAACTCGTCGATGCGGCTCATGCTGTTCCCTCGAGGTCGGCGACGATCTCGTCAATCGAGGCGCGAAGTTCGGCTTGGCGCGCGACGATGCGGGCGATCTCGTCATTCAACTCGGTGATGTCAATGACCTCACGGCTATCTTCCTGCGCGACGTAGCTGGAGACGGCAATGTTGTAGTCGTTCTGACCAATGTCCTCGTTCGGGACCAGCTTCGCGAGATAGTCGACGTCAGCGCGCGCAATGAAGGCGTCGAGGATGTGCTGCTGGTTTGCGGGCAACAGCTTGTTCTTGTTGCCGACTCGTCCAAACTCCCCGGATGCGTCTATGAACAGGACGGCGTTGTCGGCCTTCGACCTCTTCAGCACGATGATGCAGGTCGCGATCGTGGTGCCGAAGAAAAGATCGGGCGGCAATTGAATGACCGCGTCGACGTAGTTGTTGTCGATGAGGTACTTGCGGATCTTCCGCTCCGCTCCTCCGCGGTACAGCACGCCCGGGAATTCGACGATCGCGGCAGTGCCGTTGACGGCGAGCCACGACAGGATGTGCATTGTGAAGGCCAGGTCGGCCTTCGACTTGGGCGCGAGCACTCCCGCAGGCGAAAAGCGCTCGTCATTGATGAGCAACGGGTTCGCGTCGCCCTCCCATTTGATTGAGTAAGGCGGATTCGACACGATCGCCTCGAATGGTTCCTCGTCCCAATGCTGCGGGTCAAGAAGAGTGTCACCGTGAGCGATGTCGAACTTCTCGTAATTCACGTCGTGCAGGAACATGTTGATGCGCGCAAGGTTGTACGTGGTCAGGTTGATCTCTTGACCGAAGAAACCCCCGACGTTCTCCTTGCCGAGCACTTTGGCGAACTTCAGCAGCAGCGATCCGGAGCCGACGGCGGGATCGTAGACCTTGTTGACCCGAGTCTTACCGACGACGGTGATCTTCGCGAGCACCTCGGAAACCTCCTGCGGTGTGTAGTACTCGCCACCTGACTTACCGGCACTCGAGGCATACATCTGCATGAGATATTCGTATGCGTCACCGAAGGTATCTATTGCGTTATCGGCGAAGTCCCCGAACTCCAGATCGCCGATGGCATCCAGAAGCCGCACCAGCTTCTCGTTGCGCCTGGCGACCGTGTTTCCGAGCTTGGGACTGTTGACATCGATGTCATCGAACAGGCCCTTGAAGTTGTCTTCGGCATCGGTTCCGATGGCGGACGCTTCGATGTTCTTGAAAACCCGAGCGAGGGTCTCATTGAGGTTCGCATCTTGCGCAGCACGCTCGTGGACGTAGGCGAACAGCTCAGACGGGAAGATGTAGAAGCCCTTCTCCTCGACCGTGTCCTGTCGTCCGAACAGTGCTTCGGGGTCAGACAGGGTCGCGTAGTCGAAGTCCGAATCGCCGGCGTCACGTTCGCCCTTGTTGATGTAGTCGGTGAGGTTCTCGGAGATGAACCGGTAGAAGAGCATGCCGAGCACATAGCTCTTGAAGTCCCAACCATCGACGCTTCCGCGCAGATCATTCGCTATGCGCCAGATTGTCTTGTGCAATTCGGCGCGCTGGGCTTCTTTGGTGGTGGGTACCATGCATTCACCTCCTGCGCCGGCGGCGCGAACTCATCGTTGGTTACTGTCTGCTCACACCGTAGCGGGAGGCACTGACATCGGCAGTCTGGCACGCTCACTGAGCCCCCACCTCAATCCCCCACCCCCAGATGTCATCCACTCGCTGACCCCCGTTCACCCTACGTATCCCAACGCGTCCGACACCGCCCCTAGATTCACCCCGTGCCCAGTTCGCGCGAGGAGACGCAGAGGTGACGAGGACATCCCTATCCGCCGAAGCGGCAGCCCCACGACGACCGCGGATGACCCGCCGAAGCCTGCGCGAAAAGACGATCTTCGTCCTGCTAGCGGCGCCAAACATCGCGCTGATTCTCGCGTTCACCTACCGGCCGCTGCTGATGAACATGTACTACTCCACCCTCGACTGGACGCTCGGCTCCGACTACGCGCGCTCGGTCGGGCTGGGCAACTACATGGAGTTCTTCACCAAGCCGGAGTCGATGCAGGTGCTGCGCACCACGCTGATCTTCACCGTCGCCACCGTCGGCGGCTCCATCCTGCTGGGGCTGGCGCTCTCGACCGTCCTGAACCGTCAGCTGGTCGGCCGCGGCTTCGCCCGCGCCACCGTCTTCGCGCCGTACGTGCTGTCCGGCGTCGGCGTCGGCCTGGTGTGGATGTTCATCTTCGACCCCACTTCGGGCGTCCTGTCGGCGCTGCTGCGCCGCGGCGGATTACCGGTGCCGCAGTGGTTCCTCCAACCCGACTTGTCGCTGGCGATGGTGATCATCGTCTACGTCTGGAAGAACCTCGGCTACTGCGCAGTGATCTATCTCGCCGCGCTGCAGGCGATCCCCCGCGACCTGCTCGAGGCAGCCGCCATCGACGGTGCCGGACGATGGCAGGTCTTCAGCCGAATCGTCTGGCCGCTGCTGTCACCCACGTCCTTCTTCTTGCTGATGACGATGCTGCTGTCCTCACTGCAGGCATTCGACCTGATCCGGATCATGACGCCACTCGGCAACGGCACCACCACGTTGATGTATGCCGCCTACCTTCAGGCGTTCGGCGGGTACAACCGGGCCGGCTACTCCGCGGCGATCTCCACGATCCTGTTCGTCATCCTCATCGTCGTGACCATCGTCCAGCTACGCGTCATCGAGCGGAAGGTCCACTACGCGTGAGCACTCTGATCAGCGACCGGCCTGCCTCGGCCCCCACCTCCCCGGCGCCCACCGTCCTCCAGCTCCGTAAGGGGCCCAGCTCCGCCCGGGCCGACCGGCGCCGGGCAAGGGCATCTCTCATCTTCGGCGGATACCTGCCGCTGATCCTGGCGACCTTGATCATCGCGCTTCCCCTGCTGTGGATGGTGCTGGGCTCATTCAAGACGAGCAGCGAAGTGATATCCCGCGAGCTCGTCTGGCTGCCCGGCTCCCCCAGCTTCGATGCCTACCGGGTCGCCTCCGAAAAGGTCGACTTTCCCCGGCTGTTCTGGAACTCGCTGGTCGTCACGGTCATCGGGGGCGGCCTCAAGGTGATCTTGGCGATCACGACCACCTACGCGCTGGTCTTCGTCAAGTTCCCATTCAAACGCGTCATCTTCATGGGCATCCTCGTGGCACTGATGGTGCCCTCGCAGGTGTCCCTGCTGCCCAACTACGTCCTGGTGGCGGGGCTCGGTGGCGCGAACACCTATTGGGGCATCATCCTGCCGGGCCTCGGGACGGCATTCGGCACCTTCTTGCTGCGGCAGCACTTCCTCTCGTTGCCCGTCGAGATCCTGGAGGCCGCCGAACTCGACGGTGCCGGGCACCTGCGGCGGCTGGCGTCCATCGTCGTGCCGATCTCGACCCCGACGATCGCCACCGTCGCCCTGGTGACGCTCGTCAACGAGTGGAACGACTACATCTGGCCGCTGATCATCACCAGCGACGACTCGATGATGACGCTCCCGGTGGGCCTGACCCTGCTGAAGAACCTCGAGGGCGACCCCAGCTCCTATCCGATCCTGATGGCCGGCGCTGTCGTGGTCATCCTGCCAGTACTGATCGTTTTCATGTTCCTCCAGCGCTACATCGTTGCTGGCCTGACCCAGGGTGCGGTCAAGTGACCGCGTCCGTATGACGTAAGCAAATAGATCCCTATGCCCCGACTTCTCCGGTCGTCACCGCCGGTTCCGACTGGAGGTCGCCACCAAGTTCCAGGCCGCCCAGGCCGGTAGTCAGCTGCCCGACATCGTCGTGTTCTCCGACGTGTGGTGGTTCCGCCACTTCCTGGCCGACTCGATCATCCCGCTCGGCAACGCGCTCGAGGCCGCCGAGGTCGACACCTCCGACTACCGCACGGCCTGTTCGCCGACTACCAGTACGCGGACGCGCAGTGGGCCGTGCCGTGGGCCCGCTCCACGCCGCTGTTCTACTACAACAAGAGCCACTGGAGCGCCGCCGGGCTGGAGGACCGCGCTCCCAAGACCTGGGCCTGCAGAAGACCACGGCTGGCAAGTTCGACCTGGGCGTCGGCTTCCTGCCCGGCGGCCCGGAGGAGACCTCCCCGGTCTGCCCCACCGGTGGCGCCGGAGTCGGCATCCCGAAGAAGATCGCCAAGGAGAACCAGCTGGCCGCGGCGAAGTTCATCGGCTTCCTGACCAACCCCGAGAACACCGTCAAGTTCTCCGCCGCGACCGGTTACATGCCTGTCCGCACCTCGGCCGACACCAGCAGCCTGCTGGCCGCCAACCCGCTGGCCGGTGAGGCGATCAAGCAGCTCGACGTCACTCGTCCCCAGGACTACGCCCGCGCATTCCTGCCGGCGCCGACCAGGAGATCGCCAAGGCGGTCGCCGAGATCGTCACCCAGGAGGCCGACGTCAAGACCTCACAACCACGCTCAAGGGTGTCCTGGAAGGCATCTACACCAGCGAGGTCAAGGACAAGATCTAGGCCGAGGTCACCCCCCTCAGGCCTGCGGGCCCGCAGCATCTTCACCCGGATGCTGCGGGCCCACATTCATCTCCGGGTGCGCCCGCCCGTGATTCTCGCGATACCCCCTGGGCCTCATCCGGCAGAATGGCGTCCGTGAACCACGCGCTTGGCCTCATTGCCGGAACCGCCGCCGACGCAGTCTTCGGCGATCCCCGGCGTCATCACCCGGTGGCCTGGTTCGGCAGTTGGGTGTCCTGGCTGGAAAGCCGCATCTACCGCGATTCCGTGGCCCGCGGCGTGCTGTTCACCGCCGCCGCGCTGGCCCCGGTGGTGGCCGTCGGGATCGCCGCCGAGAAGCTCACCCGCGACCACCCGATCGCGCACACCGTGCTGACCGCCACCGCCACCTGGGCGGTGCTGGGCT